>Ga0209611_10007009_pt1 | contig 18187 bp, 9 predicted proteins | sample S1TSphgellanicum_3_FD_187693 | JGI IMG/M metagenome (GOLD analysis project Ga0209611, IMG submission 187693) | Host-associated microbial communities from peat moss isolated from Minnesota, USA - S1T2_Fc - Sphagnum magellanicum MG (SPAdes) (version 2) | ecosystem: Host-associated > Plants > Peat...
AGTATTGTTCCCTAAATATCAGATTTCCTGCTTTGTGGAACTTCGCAGCCACAAGAAACTGAATGTGGGTTTTGTTTCTTTCTTATGAAAGTGGAAAGTGATTTCCACAGTGTGTAAAATGTGATGAAGAAGCTGATGAACATGCATGAACATGTAAGAAAAAATTGTGCCCCATTGGTGACACCCATGAGAGAAATGTGCATGTCATTGACACAGTTTTTGGAAGATTGCATGGAATTGCACGCAAGTACTATTGGCCTGTACTGCAGGCAGAGAAAGCTAATGGTGTAGTGCAAGTAGCCATGGAGGGAGCCAAACAAAGTGGATGTGGAGCAACCTGGGCATAAGCCTAGGCAAAAAGTTCCAGTGTAAGCAACTTTGACAAGTTGTGCATTCCATGATAACTTGGGACAGGGAACAGCAATGCCTTCAAAAATTCCCAGCCCACATTCAATTTAAATAACTCATAAGTGGACTGCTTGGCTCTCCCCCTGCTTGTGATCCTTGAAGCTTGATACAGTGAATTACCAATATAGGTTCGATATTTCATGATCATATTTCATCTTCTTTCAAATGGCAGATTGCATTTCAATTTTTCTATAGTTCTGAGAGGAAGAAAAATCAAAAGAAAAACATGCATAAAAGTTGAGGAAAATCCTGAGTAAAGGTTCGTTTTTCAGAGTAAGTATTTGTCTTCTCTGTGCAGTAGGTAGACAAGTAGATAGCACAATGTTTTGCAAATGGATATTTGAGTCTCCAGCACAAGGTGATATTTTCTTTGCTTGCAGCTACAAAATTGTTGGGCCTATTGGCAATGTGGCTATCTAGTAATGCAGTGCTGCCTTTAGACTATGCAACATATGCAACAGACCTGCAGGTAATTTTGGTGCAATCATCTGCTAAAACTGACTACACAAACTTGCTGGGTTTTGCTACCCACAGTTCTCTGTAACCCAAGAGTTCAAAGCAGCAAAGGCATATGTATTGAAATGAATATGACTCAGTTATTTTGAATTCAAGTGTTTACCATGTGGTCTATGTAGTCTGATGCTATGGGAGTGCAAACACAGCTGGCTTGATGCAGGGCTCCTGGTGTGTCAGCTAACCCTCTTATATCAGCAATCTCAAATATGAAAGAAGCTGCCATTCAAATAAAGCGAAAAGCAAAGGTGCATTTGCCATTGCCATGTTTTCATGTCATTTTTGAAGTAACTTGGTATCTGTGTGCTCACTCAGTGACACTAAACTTTTGCATTCTCTGCCTCCAAACTTTATTCCCTCCTATACATAAGACCCAGCCTGGGTTGCACACTTTGAAACAATTATGTCAATGGGGATAACTACAGGTTTTTTGCTTCCTATTTGGCAGCTTGATGAAGTTGAATGGGTGTCAAAGGGGCCGTAAGCAGAAGCACAGCAACCTCAAGGCTCATTTTTGCCCTTAGCAGTACTGGGAAGGAGATTTGTAAATGACCACTTGGTGCAGGTGGAGTGAGCTTTCCTTGACAATAAGGGGCTCACTGGAATTGGGCAATTTTGATACAAGCATCTGTTATGCACTATGCACTGATGTCGTTCACATGTCATGTACTGCAATTCCCCATGTTTTCAGAGATTCCAGTGCTTGAGAGAGTGGAAAGAATTTCCTGAATGCAAGTTTCTAGGCTATCTGAGAGAATTGCTTTATTTGTAGAACAGAAAGTGGGTCCTATCTTATATTGTAAGAAACATTGACTGAACCCATGATGCACTTGCCACATTAGATCCCTTCACCTGTTTGTGGTACTACTGTGGCAGGTGTATGGAAAGCATCTATGGAACTTATGGAACTACAACATTTCCAGGCATCCAGACTGCCCTTGCTCAAGCCCTGGATGAAAGTCATGAGCATGATAAAATGATGCAGAAAAGCAACAGTGGGCAGCAGTGCAGCATGAGACATGGCAAGTTGCACATGTGGTAAAGCAGTCTGCCCTTATTTTGTGGGGCTCACTAACATGAAGGCAGGTGTGGAGGGCCCCAACCAAATTCTTATTGGAAAAAGTTGCGTCTGTGAGAAAATAAATTTGCCCAAAATGCTGATGACAAACTTTGGACCAAAAAGATGATAATCTTACAACTGATGAACTCTATGTAAACGTTTAATTAAAAACCTTCAAAGGTCAAACAACCATTGTGCGCTAATGATGAGCCTTATCTAATGTTAAGCTTGAAATTGATTTAAAACAGCTATTGCTTATATTGTTTGTTTGCCCAAAGTTGTTTCCAAATTGTATTATATATATGCTCATCGTGAAGCTTATGTTTGACCACCTTTGTGCTTACTACAATGTGTTTTGATGTTACAACTATCTTGAATATCTAGGAACTTCAATGACATTTAATGAATGCACTCATTTCTTATATAGTTTTTGATTTCAATTTAGATGGTTTTTTGGCTGTTGTAGATTGAAGATCTACAATGTGGGCTTCTTTTGTCCCCATTGTGGAAAGGGAGGAGGAGGAGGAGGAGGAGCAAGCTTGAGAAGGTGCTCCAGATCCTCTACCTCAAAACAAAGGAAGTCACTCTTTATCATGCAATGTTGGACAATGATTAAGAGTTTTTCTTTCCCCCAAGAGCCATGAATCACCTTATAATCTTGTGCCCTATTCTCATTGTTAGAAGCTTGATGTTTTTATTTTGTTTTATAAGTTAATTTTTTTTTTTTCCTAGTTGAGTCTTAAGTCTTGAGATTATTGGTTTTTACATAGCTTTTATGTTGTGTTTTTGCAAATCCTTGTGTTTTGTATGGAAATTTCAAAAAGCTTGTTGCAGCTTTCTGTTTTTGAGTTTACATTTCAATGCAAGCTCTCAAGGTTGCATGTGTTCTATGTTCTTTGAAAGGTTTAAGTGAATGCTTTAATTTTTTTTCATGTGTTATTGGGTGTCACCAAGCTTAACTCTCACCCTTCGAATTTGGAGACAAACAAAAAACTTTTCATACAAGTGATCTGTCTTTCATTTGGTGAGACAATTGTTGTTTTGTGTGATGTTAATGTTTTCTTTGTGGTCAGTGACTTGCACTAAAAGGATCTCCACCATGGTTTACATTGCTCATTATTCTCACCACCATCAAGTTTTGGCTTCCAAAAAACATAGGTTCTCAACTCACATGGCAAAATTTCCAAAAATTGGATTGCTGATATAAATTTTATTGGTGTTGCTCCATCACCAACATTTGTAGGATGTGTTTTAGTAGCAATATTGAAAACCTGAAACCCATTAATGAAAACCCATAACAAGTTGTAGAGGCTATAAAGGTAGTTGGTGGTGATGGTGATGAGGTTAATGTTTTTGAGTTGTACATGGGGAGCTTAAGGAAGCAAAAGTTTATTTGGAAGCCTTACAATTGGAATTCATCTGCATGAACTTTCTATGAGATGAACAACCATCAACCAACAAATCTCAATCAAAACCATATTATGAGATGCATCATTTGACGTATCAATGTGATTGGCCTAGAAATTTTGGCTTTGTGCACTAAATGGAGCAAGGGACTAATTGTTTACCACAAGGCAAATGGCATAATAACCATGAAAAACCACCTTAATATGAAGCATAAAACCATGTATGTGAAATATTTAGAATAGGCATTTAATTGTCTCAAAGGTCCACTTGAATGAACATTAGTTACTAAGAAGGTGCATGTTACACTAAATGCCATTTTTGGTTTTTTTCTTCCACAAATCTCTTCCAAAAGAAGCACATTTGTAAAATATTTAATGTTTTTTGTGATAAGGGATTTATGCCATTGAACATTGCAAAATCCATTTGCGCCCTAGGGTTGTCTTTCCATCTTGGAGAATCTTTGTCAAAAAAAGTTATGATTTCCTTGGTGTAGAAAACATTGGCAGGCCATGTTGAGTTCAAGGATGAAGTTGAATAGGAAGAATTTTCGAATGTGTGTGAACCACTTTCTATGACAATGTGATGCAAAATTTTCATGGCAATTTTGTTGTTTTCTACAATGTGTAGATGTTTGCAACTTTTGGTGATGATGTGCAATTGAAGACATGCTCATTTGATGTTTGTGTTGATGCAATTAGATATGGTAAACACATTTTTATTTGTGGTATGCATTATGCATAAGGCACATATTCTACCATATTTATAAGTAGGTTACATGAGGTTCTTGAAAATAATGATTGTGCCAAATGTCAAGATTCTTGGTCAGTAGACTAGCAGTTTCTACATGAATTTTGTGTTGCAAAATAATCATTATTATTTGGTTTCGGGAACTTTGAACCACATTTAACAAACATGTTACATGTGATTCATTAAGACCTTTTAACTTTCATTTACTTAACAATATCATGTAACATAATTGTGTGTAGTTCCACAAATAATACATATTCAGTTTTCCAACTATTGAAGTTCATTAAACTTCCGTGTTTTTTTCTCTATGAGTATGAATTATGAAGTCCATAGATTGTCAATACTATTGTTTTAGTACAATGCCAACATGTGCTCATGTGAGGACCTATTTTTCCCTTCTAACCCTTTCACCTTGACTTTATGCAAATACATATATAACACGTTCAACAAAATAAAAACTAAGTACAAACATAATTATTTTTAAACTTGGGGCATTTTGTTTGAAGGATTGACAATACCAAAAGAACTAGCCCAATACTAGTATTTGGGAAAACCTCTTGGTCTATTCTCAATTAGATGTTTGATAAAAACATGTGCCTTATACCCTGAGACACGAGTTTTGCAACACATAGGGTTGACTCATTCTTTTAAAATATGAATATGTGAAAGATTTCAAAACTGTCTGTTCTTAAGTTGAAAAGAAAACAGAAGACTAGCCTTGGAGGGTCTTTCAATCCCTTAAAATCTATTAACCACTATTGAAAAATCAAATACTCACACAACACTAGTTGAGACAATCCCAAAATAGATATGTTGTAATCTCCTCCTTTAGGTTCCTTACATAGGTTAAAGGGTAGAGCTCAGGGCAAAGGATATGAGATAAAGTGAGGAGCTATGGGGAACATGTTGAGGAACACATTGGGAACTTGAATGTTATGTTAAAAATTCATTGAGAACTCGATGGGAATTTCATGGGAACATTTTGAGAACAGCAAAAATCCAACACCCTCACCTACCCCAAAAGAAACAAAAACCTGGGCCCCCTGGGTGCATGCTACCTCACCTCATTGCCTGCAAGAATTCTTTTTGCCTACTTGTATTTGAGTTCTTTGCCATTTTGGGTTGAGCTTACTGACAAGGGCATGAACTATGGGTGCACACTCAACACTAGAATATGTTGAGTCTGAAAACTTTTTGACTCCTGTCTTTTTTTTTTTGAAAACTCAAATAATAAGATTGGTAATGTTGCATTCATATGCAACAATGTTATTCAAAACAACAAGAATATGATCAAATCCAACATGTACTAATTATTTTGTCGATGAAAGTGTCATCAAGTAACAAATAACCAAAGTCTGTTAGTTGATAATCAACTATTTCAAGCTGACCAAATGAAATCAACAATTCTTTTGCATAGGGTAAAGCTCTCAGTTGAGGGCATTACTGAAAACTGAGAGTTTTACTGAAAAAGGGCCAGCATGAGACAGTAACGAAATGTAGGCCTGATTTCAGTAATGCCCTCGACTTAGAACTTTACCCACTGCCATAAAGACCCATCAGAAATAGGTGGATTTTACAAGTTGCAACACCAAGATTGCAAAGTTGACTCTCGTGCCATTCAGAAAATTGTGTGTTATAACATGTTGTCAAAGTAGTTTAAGGAATTTCTGGACTTTCTTTACATCAACAAACATTACAAATGTCATGTAGAACTGTTGTAGCAATTGACCACCATCAAAAAGGTGATACTCATTTAGAAGGCCTAAATTCCCCCCAAACTTGTGCATATGTTTTGCAACTGAAAGGCTAATCGAACAAAATTGTGTCAATAGTTTGACTGAGATTTTTTCGTACAAATGAATCCTTATGATGCCAAGTAACACCACAACTTATGTCAAGAACACTAGTACACATATGTTAAGGCTTATGGTGGCAAGATTATGTCATTTTCTTGATCACATTCTATTACATAATCTTCTTCTGCTGATGATCATACAAGTTACTAGTGACCAAAATGTGTCTGATGAACATGATTTTTATTTTAAATTGTTGAATCTGTCACCCCAGAGCAGGAATACCCTCACCCTTAGGTTTGCACATTATGTTGGGTGCATCACTGAGCTCAGCTCACCCTAACAGGCTAACCTGGTGCCTTACCCTACATAAATCATGATGGCTATGGGCTTGACCATTATGTTGTACATCAGGGGAGGTCACAGATTGAGTACCCAACTTAAGATTCTACATCTCGAGGTCAGATGGTGTGCATGCGTGTAGAGTTAGGTTCTGCTTGTAGGGAGCAGGTATCATGTTTCCAATTCTTTCAAAAGTTCGGAGAGGGGAGTGGCCCAACATCTTCTGATTGAATCATGTTCAAGGAGTTATCCAAAGGAGGCTGTAGTTAATTAGACTCATGCTGCTAGGGTACCTGGGCTTTGGTCATTGCTGGGTGTACCCCTGAACTTGATGGAGAGTGGACAAAAGTTTAGGCATGCTATGAAGAAGTAAGGTAAGGACTATACCAGGTGCAGAACCCTTGCCACTGGCCAGAAGCAATCCATGCTTCAAACATGCACGAAGAAGGAACAGCTAGAAGGATTTCTTTCCAGATAAGCACTCTCAGAACCAGGAAGAACACACTGGAAGAAGTGGAAGAAAAACAATACTGCAGAAATACCCCCAAAAGAACACACACACACACACGCATACAAGCAGTATAAACAAACATGACTAGAGGGGTAATAACAAGAGTAGCATGCATCGTGGTAAACCCCAAAGAAAGAGTAGCAACATCACTGTGTGGGTGACAGATAGATAGATAGAGATAAGATGTGCAGAACATACCAGGCCCATTCCATCAAGACCCACAAGCCATTCAGGATGAGCAGACAGCATCTGCAATGTTTGATCTCTGTGTAGCATAGTCGCACCCATATCAGTGGCAGCACTCCTACATGCTTGAGCATTCCCGGATGCCAGCTTAATTGTGCACATTGCTTTCCTCCACCCTACTCACCCAGCATCTGATAAACAAAAGACATAATCCCTTTCCAAGGCTCTCCTAGCGCAATATGTTTTTACATTTTCATGAGTTCTGTAAGTACCTTTCAATACCATTTTCCTGGATCTTGATTTTCTCACTCCATAACTTAGCATATTTAACTAGTTTGAGAAAGGGGGCTTAGACTTTTATTGTTTTAGCAACAAGTCTCTAGTACACCTTGTTATCAGGAAAAACAATGTTCTTTACCAACGCTTCACTTAAAACTTGAAGAAAATCTTGGAAATTTCAAGGCACAACCATCAAGGAAAGCAAGAGATAGGTAGTTGTAGGTACGAAATACGAAAGCTTAAAGACTTTGTGCTGCAACAAAATGAAAAGACCCAAGATAGTTGTTTGTGTGAATTGGAGTAAATGTGGAAAAAAAGAAGGCAAGGTACCTTTTGGGAAGCTTTTGGAAGGTCAAACATATTAAAAAACACCACAATCATCCATATTTTATATGAATTTTACTAGCATTTCACACTAGGGATTAAAAACCTCCAATGAAACCTCATCTTGTAAGGTAGGTGCATCAAAGGAATCGTCACCATTATCAATGGAAAAAGAAGTTGGAAGTCTACTTATGGAACATACATATTTTACTTGTGACATCTAACACATGTTGCACACAATTGCCCTTTAGCATAATTAAAGATTAGGTGCAAATTGGTCTTCCAAGCAACAAAAATCCCCTTCTAAAGCCAATAAGTAATGCACAAAAAACATACCTTCAATTTGCAAACATCTATAAGCTTGTTTGGCTATTGGACATCTTTAGCATTGGTGCGACACACAACAATGACTCAGTTATAGGTCCAAGGTTGCATTGAAAGCTAGTTTCCATGTTGTAGATTTCACAATCCCAGAAAAAGGGGGTGGCGCTACAACATAATATCAAACCTTTTTCAATTGCCATCAACAAAACAACTTTGAGAGTTTTGCAACTTGTGATTGCTTGAAAAAGAGAAACCCTAAACCTGGAAACCTAAAGGTTGAGCTATAACCTAAGAGATCCCTACCCTATAGGCTAAAACCTACTTAAAACCCTTTGGGTATTTAAAAGGGCAAACATAAGGGCATTTGGCTAGTACCCCATGCTACTTTTAGCTATGGGTCAAGTCTGAGTACGAACATCAAAAATAAAAAAGTGTTGGGCATGGAGGCGGGGGCTGGTATAAAGTTGTTGGGTTTATGGGGGAAAAAAATGGATAAAAAAAGGTGGGCCATTTCCAAAAACCAAATGCCTATTGGATCAGGTGTTTCGTTTCTCAAAATGCCTCACCTTTTGTGAAGGAAAAATTAAGCGTGATAATGAACCCTCCATGCAATGTGAACAATGGATAACTTCAGTGGTCAGCTTTGTATTAACCATCCACATGCATCTACCTACCTAGTGCCCACCCAAGAGCCTTTATTACATGGCAACCACTTACATTCCCTAACTACTTACTTTTGATACCTACTCCCTTAAGTACATACCTACTTAACATAAGTATTGTGAGGAGGAAGTAGGAGGTCCTATATATGGGTTACCAAGGTGGAACCTTGGTAACTTTGTTGTGGTTCATCTACAATTGAGTCCTAAGTCATAACCCACATCCAATTTCCACTTATCATATGTGAAGTTGTAGGGGAGGTTAATTTCCAAGTGGGTTTTCTTGAGGGAGGGGTTTGAAGCCCTAGGGTTCTCCTCAGTGTGTGCTTGTAGTAAAGCCATCATAAAAAATTGGCTCCCCATAGGTCATGTGTGGATTGTGGGGGTGGGGTTTTGAGCATCCCTATAGGTGAGTTATCCATGTGAAAAGCCAGAAGCTAGCCTATCAGACTGCATGTCTTTCCGACTTGTACAGAATTCTTCACAACACTAATATCTTCTAAATTATTATTCTGAAAAAATTAGGGTTTTAAAAGAGCTTGAAACACACACCCCCCAATCCCCTCCCCCCCCCATGTTCCAAACTATAATCTAGTAGATAAGGCCATAAACCTCACCCCCCATTTTATTTTCACTATCTATAAACTAGACAAGAACACAATCACATAATTTTCTAATTACATTTCCTTATTATTAGATATAATCACAAACCCCATTTCTAGCCCCCCCAAAAAAACCCACAATTAAATTTCCCCCATTTTATAGACAAGACAAGAACACATCACACATTAAAAATAAAATCTTCCTTTATTAATAGATACTACAAAAATACCCCCCAAAAAAACTGTTTGAATTTTTTTAAATTTATAGGCTAGACAAGAACAAATCACACATTAAAAAAATTATCTTCCTTTATTAATAGATATTACAAAAATATCCCCCCAAAAAAACTGTTTGAATTTCTTAAATCTATAGGCTAGACAAGAACACATCACACATTAAAAAAAAAAATCTTCTTTCTTTCTTTCTTTTCTTTTAATTTAACGTCAATACCCGGACCAGAGAGATCCATCTTCCTTTATTAATAGATATTACAAAAATACCCCCAAAGAAAAACTGTTGATTTTCTCTAATCTATAGGCTAGACAAGAGCACATCATATATTTAAAAAAATTATCTTTCCTTATTTATAGATTTTGCAAATAAATACCCCCCAAAAAAACACTGATTAATTTTCCCTATTTATAGACTAGGCAGGAACACATCACTCAATTTTCAGATTATATTTCCTTATTACTTTGCAATAAAAATAATGTTGAAAAAATTTAATATTTAAAAAATAATTTAAAAGCCTATTTAATAATGTCAACCCAAAGCCTCCTATAGTCCAGGGAAAAGGGGGGGAAAACACAATGACCAATTCAATAAATTTTTTAGGGCACCAGAGCACTAACTAAAAGGGCCTCCAATCATCATCCATTAGTGATATGTGGGACCCAGTTTGAAAAAGTGGGTACTAGGAATTTAGGCAACTTCCAGCAGTGGGCCCCAATTTATGAACTAGAAGACTGAAAGTGGGTACTAAAAGAAATGCTAATTCGGAACTGGTCATCACTTCTGGCGCTATTTATCTACTTACTTATGCGCTATTTGTGCCGCTATTTTGGTTGGAGCCTGATTAAGCCTGTTCTCCCGCTAAACAGCCGCTAGATATGGCGGGATTTTTGATTTCCCGCCCTTCCTAAACGCGTTGGCAATAACTTACTGAAACGCTGATTCAGCTCTTTTTTAATCTTCACTTTAATTTAATGAGAACTTGGTGATATAGTGGTGCAACCCTAATTTGTTTGTTTTTGGGGGTCCCTTGTAGGAATTTTAAAAAAAAAATGGTTTCTCTTCAACTTTTTACCCAATTAATTTGAACCCATTTTTTTTTGCTTTGTTTTGGTATGTTTGGTCACCTTTGTTTATTAAAATACGAAAAACCATTAACCCTATCTAGTTGGGAAGAATGAGAGATTTTCGTTTGATCGGATTGGGGTGAGGGTTTGGACTAGAGTGGTGTGGTTCTTCATTTAAAATATATTAAAGAACCTCGGTTTTGACATTGTGAAATTTATTTGAAGTTTCTTTGGGTGGGGTCTTGAACCCCAATCTTTGTAATTTAAAAATGTTTTGATCTCGATTTTTAACACATTTTTCAAATTCAAGAATTTTTAGGCCTGATTCAAAAATTGAGTTTAATTTCATGCACATACATCAGATTCTAGTTTCAAAAATTTCCAATTTGGTTCTTTAAACATCTTGACCACAATCCAATAAATGATCTGTTAACATCATCTTCTTGTTGCACTTCCTAGTAGTCCCAAAAAAGTAGCACCACTTGTGTATCCAGCCGGTACAACAAACTTGTCCATCCTAGTAGAAGTCCATTTTCTAACTTGCATTTTGGCGTGGGATATTGAAACAAAAGTGGACCTGCTATCAAATTTTTTGATGACAAGTGTAGAAAGTAATGATGTCATCAACCTTTGTGAAAGAACCCTTTACATTATACACATAAGGCAAAAGCACTACAATGTCAAAGAGCAAGAAAGGAAAGAAAATTGTTGTTGAAGAGGAAAAGGTTTTGTGCATTAGCTTTCTTCACATTTTTCAAGACCCTATGATAGGGAATGGATAGAAGTTGACCACATTTTGGGAGAGTGTGCACCTTCATTACAATGTCAATCAACTTTAATCTTGTATAAAGAGCCCAACAAGGTCATTGGAGATGAAATGGGGGATACCAAATAGGATGTTGCAAAGTTTTGTGAGAATCATAGTGCTATGAGTGCATTATGTGAATCGAGGACATCAAATAAAAATACTTTTCAAAAATCTCTAGAGTTGCATAGGATCAAACATTTGTGTCGTCAATCATTCACATGTTGGTTAATCTTGAAAGACCAACCATGTAGGTCTTTAAACGTGAAGAATAATACATGTGAAGAATCCAAGAACATGTGCCACAAAAGTGCAAGTCTGGTGTATTATACACAAGTGAAACAAATTTGTTTGATGTTTACAAGAGCTCATCTCCAACAAACATAGTTCCAGAAAGGCCATAAGGTTCAAAGGTAGAAAAGGAGAAACTAAAGATTAAAAAAAACAAGAAAATGCCATGAGGCCTCAAGTTTGTTCCATAGCAAATATGGTTATAACCTACCACATTGGAAAAAACATTGATTTTAGAAGAACAAAATATTATTGAAGTTAAAGAATATTTTTGTTTGGGGAACAACTTGAGAAGTTCCATGATCATTTCAAAGTTCTGCCACTGACAATTGTTCCAATAAAGCAACCTCAAGCACTAGACCTTGATGAAAATAATTTGGAAATTGTGCATATAATTTTAAATTAGGAAGACACAATCATTACAATCTAAACTTGACAATTCACACAAATAATGAACAAAATGATTTTTGAACATTTTATTTCAAAGTTAGCTATTTGCTTTCAATTGCCACAAATGTTCTATGAAATCATTCCGAAGATTGTAATGAGAATCATGGTTTTCAATTTGAGTGGTGCTTTTAGCATAAACCTAAAATGAAAATCCTTTTTTGAATATTATGTTATCTTTCATATCAAATGATCACTCCAAGTTCAAATTTTGTTCATTTTTTATTATTATGTTGTCCAAAATTACATAAGCCATCACGATGTCAGTTATGGCTTCTTAGTCCCATTGTTTACTAGAGTTTGTTATAATCCCAAATCACATTTATAGAATTCCAAAATATCATTCCACATCTTTGCATTCTTGTGCTTTGGTTGTCATTTTTCACCCTAGGGTTCATGGATGTTCTACATAAATATAGACCAGTGAAGATAAATTTTGTTGACCAACAAAAAGTAACAAAGATACCTATTGCCATTGACCTCAAAAACTTAGTTTGTGCTTACACCTTGCAACAAATTAAAAATTAGTCACAATTTATCCAACACAATTAAATCATTGTTGCAATTTGGTAATCCAAAAAATGCATCCTAGATTCACAACTTTGGTCAACAACTACTTCTAGAATTAATCTATTTGTGGTTATCTTCATTAGTGAATTGCCCTTGCCAAGCAATGAGGCAATTCTTCCAATGATAGTGCATAGAGTCTAACAAAGTAAACATGCCAAAGAAACTTTTTTATGCATTAATCACCATTTGATATTTTGTATCAACTTGTGAGATTGTTGCATGAACTCCATTTCAAAGAACTTTTAAACAACTTTCATACATTGTTTCAAACATTCAATGGTTGTGCTTTCTTTGGTCTTGTAATATTTGTTAGATGGGCCAACACCGAGCCATAAGCTAACGTTCTCATTACACTTATACATTTTTAAATGGAAAAAATATCGATGATCCCGCAAACATCTAATTTTTGCAAAAAATAACAATAATGTGCACATGCATCTTACAAGATCTTGTAAAGTAAAAACCAATGCATCTTATAATGCCTATTAAAAAATGATTCATTTTGGTAGGAGTTGGTGCAAAATAATTTTACGAGATTCATTAGTGACCATTGCACTTTCTTTTTCTATGTTTGGTTTACATCTAGGCACTAACCTTTTGTGTTTTTGTTGAGGTGCTTCAAGCTCCATATGACCTAATATTGCATTGAATCATAAGTCTTCATTATCATTGTTTGCCAATTCCTGTCACAACCTTAACATTGGGTTCGTGACTAAGTGTGGAGTGCAAGGGCCTATGAGGCCAAGAAAATGCATTTAGGTGTGAAACACACTTTTACAAATGGGGGAGAGTGTAAGGGATGGAGTTTAATGACTCCCAAGTGCACTCCCACTTTGGGAGTTGCACTCATGCGAGAGTTGCAAATGTTTATAACTTTGGTTGTAATGGTAAACAAACACCAAATTGGGCTCCCAGGATACCATTAGAAAGGTTTGGAAGCATAGATGCTTAAAGTGCCTTCGCTTTGTTCATTTAAACTTGATTTGCATGAATTTGAAAAGGTGGGAATTGAAAATTTGACTCCCAACCACAAACCCCTTGAAAGTAAAGGTTAAATGAGTTCCGATTAAGGTGTGTTATGTACTGTTGGACATATCTTTTTGAAAATTATAAGATATTACCCTTACATTTAAAAAAAAGACTTGATTTGAAAAAGATATGAACGTCCAAAGTTTTGGGACAACAAAGTCCCAATTTTGGGATTTCCACTTGGGAAAAATGACATTTGGATGCAATCCTTGTGGAAAGGCACATAGTATACTATAGAGAGGGGAGTAGTGCCTTTTCCCACAGGTTGTGGGCCATGTAAAGCTTGTGTTTGAAATCTCCTTACTAAGTTTGTCGCACCAATTCTAATTAATTTACATTAACCGTTTTTTTTTTTTAGTTATGCAGGTTCACCTCATTTTGAACTTTCACTTGTGAGTTTGTTTTAATCGCAACCTAAAGCTCCAGCACACCTTCTTACCCTCGAAGTGTTATGGGTTACAAAACGTGCCCCAATTCTCTTCTTTTTTTGTTGTTTTGCTTTGGGACCCACACTTGAGTCTACTAAGGAGTTTGGGGGCATGTCATTATGCTTCCAATTGATTAAATAATTGGTTTCTTTAACACTCCATGATTGATTCTATTGTTAAAAAACTAAAGATATGAGTTATTGTAGTGAAAGATGAGAATCAAGCTCATGTAAAGATTGATGATAAAGATGAAAATGGAGAAAAATGTGTTGATCTTTTATCAAAGATGATATATAAGGTAAAAGTGGGGTTGTTTATTAGGCAAGCCAATTAAAGGCATTGATGACCTTTAAAAGTAACCTATATTAGTGTAATGCCAAGGGTGGAAATGTTCATATTAATCAAAACCATAATTAATGATTCTTACTTGTTAGAGAGGTACATGCCCAACATTGGTTCCATTGTGGATTAATGTTAGAAGGTTTTTTAATTTGCAAAGTTAAACCTATGGGTTCAAGTTTTTGTGACCTTGACCCAAATTATTGTTGGGAGGTTTTAATTTTTTGGAGTTGGAACTTGTGGTGTAAGGGTAAGGTGTATGTATACCTTTGATTGATGGTTTTCAAAAATCAAAGAATTGGTTTTGACCTTTGACAAAATGTTTAAAAATTCATAGAACTACATTTGATCAATGTTGGTTAGTTTTCTTTTTTTAGGTACATTATTAAAAAATTAAATAAAAAATTTAGATCCATTGATTATCCATTTCACTATAAAAATAATACCCCTAGTTATCAATATACTCACTTAGTCTTTTGGGTAATAACCATTGGTTATGCATAAAGGTCAACTATCAAATGCCCACCTTGGGATCTTTGATTATATTACCTAGGTAAGGTAGATTATATGGTTTTCATTTTATTTTTAATTTTTTTATCATAAACATGTTTAGAATTTTATAATTGATTATCTACTAGGATAAAATTCCAATTATTCAAGTAGGTTATTAAAATGATATAGGGTCTAGGGTTTAGGGTTTAATTTAACCCTAAATCCTGAACCTTACAAAAAATTTCATATGTTGAGTTTCCCTTATTTTGAAACGGGTTCACACTTGGGCCTATGACACATCATGCCTCGCTAGTCCATCTATGAAGCAAGGTAGTTTGTTTTGTTTTGTCACTTTGAGGTCTCCCAAACCACAATGCTTCATGCCATGCAAGTTTGCTATCTTTGAAAAGCTTTTGATGAGTTGGGGTGCACCAACTTGGTTGGAGAGTGTTTGGAGCTACAGTGTGGAAGCTATTGATAATGGAATCATTTTCTGAATGAAAATAAAATAAAATCAAAACTGAAAAATTTATTGGAATTTGGGGGTGTTCTTGGTGTTATTGGAAAGCCCTTGGTGAGTCAGATTTAATAGAGTTTATTTCACAATTTTCAGAGCTAAGATCTGGAAGATTTTATTTTTTGAGTAGATTTTGTTGCTGGAAATTCAAACAAATTGCAAAAATTGAGTTTGGAAAGAAAAGCCAGTTTACCTCTCAATGTGTTCACACTTGGGCCAATGGCACATACTACACTAGTATAAATCTAAGCGTGAATCCAATTTCAGTTCTGAGAATTAGATCCAGATTGGGTGCAGTTCATATTAACCCCCACTGGGACCGATGATTAACTTACAATCATCTCCAATTAACCCCTGGTTCTAGTCACTTTAAAAATATTTATAAAAAAAATCATTAATAGGGTTTCCATTCCAATTCTGGTTCCGCAGACAAATAGAAGTTCCGGGGTTTTGTTCTTAAGAAAATAAGATCAAGTTCTGGTTGTTATTTTGATTCCAAAATCAGACCCAGTTTCAGTTCGGTTCATATTAACTGAAATTGAGGGTTCTTACCCACCAAAGCAGTGTGCCACTCAACATTAGACAATACCAATGTTGTGTGGGTATATATATATATAATTTAGATAAAACTATCACATATGCATAAGGTTTATTATTTAGCTTAATTTATTTTTAAAAATCAATATATTCACATGGTGCACATACCCAAAAGGTACGTAATTTTGAAAAATTCTATCTTATGTGTATTCCTAAATATATGCAAGACATATCCATAGTTGGAAAGAGATATATGTACCAAAAATCTGAGTAAGTAAGATTAAGATAGGTAGACCATGAAACCTATATATATCAACAATCAATTTGTGGGTATTTCTTATTCTACTAATTTGTTGGGGGCGTGCTGGTGCCAATTTTGTCAATTTGCTTGTGTTTTAAGTCTACCAAATTGTTGGAATGTAATGGTCAACAAACCTTTGAGCATGATGATCAATCCCAAACATAGAATGCATGTCTAGTCATAAAAGCCTTGTAAATTTCCTTAGTTGTAGCATTGTGTGTGTGTGTGTGTGTGTGTTTAGCAATAGGCACTTCAACTCCATGTTTCGTTGAGCAGATTAAAATATTTTAAATGTGTTTGTGTGTATTTGTACTCAAGAATGAATAAAAAAACTTTGATTTTTGCATTTTGACATGAGATTTGTGCATGATTTCCAGGTTTGGCCTTTGGAAACTATATCAATACCTCCAAAATGTGGACCTTTTTAAATTTAAAATTAGATTAAAAAATACATATCAAATTTTTACTCTAATTAGGAGTATTAAATGATAAGGGATTACTTGGACCCTACCCATCTAGTGGAAATCAAAATTTTATCATTCATGGACCTTATCTTGATGGAAAAAGAATAGTGCTAATATATCCTTACTTGAGGGATAGACCCACTGGAATAAAGAATATACCCTTACCCAAGGATATATAAAACAATCTACCACACAACACTAGACAATACACTTCCTTCACTCAGGAAGGGCAATCCAAATTATGTGACTGTGTATGCACCCGCTAGTGCACTATCCATCAGACGAATGAAAGCTGAATTATCATGGATGAACCAAGGTTCCACTTCAGTAACCCATCCCATAATGCCTCCTACTTCCCCTGGACGCATTTACAGGGGAATATAGCGTCCTGGTATTTAAGTGGTTTTTTGGTACATTGCTGAGTAGGTGAGGTGCTTGGTGGCTCCCAAGTATGGTAGATGCATGTGGATGGTTCGTACATAGCTAATCACCATGGTGAGTTATGTGACGACAGGAGTACAATGAAAAATTGTTTCCTGTCCATGCACATCATCCATCCTCTGCGGTGTGCTGGTTCACACTGTCTGGCTAGGAAATCCTGCCCTTTGAATTCGGCTAGTTGGACATGATTTGTATGTTCAGAGGTGTTCCTTGGGTTTGCTTGTAGGAAAAACCAACTTATAACAAGCTGTGTGTCACACTGTGGCCTTTGCCATTTACATTAAAGCCTTTATTAAGGCAGAAGAAGAATTATGGAAACTCAAACAATTCACCATGCAAAAATATAATCTTCAAAAAAACCCTCTAGAAGAAACCAAAATCCTTCAAGATATTATAATGCTATAGCTAATCTCAAGTTTCAACACAAGCCAAATATAGTCTTTCAAAAATCTTCATATAAAAATAGACCTATTATTTACCTAGCCGGGGCCAAAATCCATTAAGCTACTATATACTCTATAATGAATCTAAACACAATATCCTTGCCTACTATACTCTATAATGAATCTAAACACAATATCCTTGCCTTGGTAGGCAAGGCCAATAAATTCACCTTTGAATACATGTTTGTCAAACTTCAAAGTTCGCTTGTAAAAGTCTAAGTAATAGGTTGCCAAATGTTGTCTGCCAATTAGACAAGAATTCCTCATTACTTCCAGTCTAACAAGACCAGAAGCTATTGCCAAATGTTTTTCTGTTGCCTTTGACTGAAATGGATAGACACTATCTTCTTGCAAGACAGGAAATAATAAGAGGGTTGTGTGACTGACTCTGTTTTCGTCTCTCCTCATCATATTCTTTCTCTGCAGGTGATTTTCTTCTACCTAAAAAACGTATGTGATCAGAATCTGCTAGCAAAGTTGGTGTCTGCAAATGCAGACCTAGCAGCTTGTGATGAGCACCTCCTGCCATGAAAAAAAAAACTTTAAGGGAAAAAACAGATCCGTTTTTTTCTTTGCTTCATCATCACACCCAACAATTTTACATATGCCAACAAGTTTGTACGTCCACA
>Ga0209611_10007010_pt1 | contig 18187 bp, 16 predicted proteins | sample S1TSphgellanicum_3_FD_187693 | JGI IMG/M metagenome (GOLD analysis project Ga0209611, IMG submission 187693) | Host-associated microbial communities from peat moss isolated from Minnesota, USA - S1T2_Fc - Sphagnum magellanicum MG (SPAdes) (version 2) | ecosystem: Host-associated > Plants > Peat...
CTTCTCCCTAGGCCTATCCTCTTTTCAGCCCTATCTTCTCCCCAGGACATATCTTTTACTTTGGGTCACATCCTCTCCCTCATCGCATTTCTTCCCTACGCCTATATTCTCTTTAGCCTTATTTTCTCCCCAGGAATCTTATCCTTGGGCAATATCCTCTCCTTAACCCCATTTCCTCCCTTGCAAACCATCTTTTCCTCAGGCCTATATCTTCACCCTCGAACCACTTTGTGTTCCTAACCCCATCTCCTCCTTGAGGAACTATCTTCTTCTTAGGCCCCATCTTTTCCTTGGGCCCACCTTCCCACATGCCATTGTCCATCCCAAGGACATATTTTCTCCCCATTCCATCCTTTCCTTGACCCCATCTTTTCCCCTTTCTTCTCCCCAACCAATCCTCTCCTCAATCCCATCTTTTCCCCGAAGATCATCTTCTTCTTGTGCCACATCCTCTCCCCAACCCCATCTTCTCCCCATGCACCATTTCCCCCCAAGCCCCACCTTCTCCTTGGCCACTATCCATCTTTAGGAGCACGTCTTCTCCCCATGCCAAATCTTTTTCCAAGTGGAATCACATTAAAGTGTATTAATTTTAAGCACATATGAAAGTCCATAATTACTTAAATCATTATGAAAATAGTGTGAAGAGGGAATATCTTGAATCACACAAATCATTTTGCAAATTATCATTAAATTTTTATTTTTAAAAAAATTACAACAAGGTTATTTTATCTTATGAAGAACTTAAATTTGAAATATGAGCTTCTGAATTATTACTTTAATTTTAAAAAGGACTTAATGAAGAAAAAATCATAATTCAAGATAAATATAAAAAATTGGTAATCAAAATCATGTCAAAAAGTCTTCCTTAATATTAGTGTTACCACACCATGTTATCATTGAATCTTTTATTCAATTAAAAAACATTATATCAAGGTGCATGAAGTCCATATTCATTTATTATTAACTATTGTCGATTTTTGTGCATTTTTTTAAAAGTATATTATGTTATGAAAATTCAAAAACTATTCAAAAAATTTAGAAAAAGTGATTATATAATATATATAACATTGTAATATTGAGTTCTCTATAAATTTAATCACTTTTATTTAATCACATGGCCAATTACAAATTTCAAAATCTTGCAAAAATGGCCTTGTGACATCCTCCCCAAACCCATTTTCTTCCCAAAAGTTATCTTCTCCCTGAACCCACCTTGCCCATGGCCATTGTGCATTCATAGAAACACATCTTCTTTTGAGCTCTCTTCAAAATGTTTTTAAATATTTCACCATTTTTAATGCATAATGTTTCCATGAAAAGTTCATTGGGTGAAAATCCTTTAAGATGTACCACATAGGACGAAAAGGACATAGTCCTTATTACAATCCTTTTTTACCCTACATTTTGATCCCCATAAGGAATAATGAATCAAAAGTTGTCAAATATTTTAGAAGGACTATATTTTAGACCATTACAATTCTAAATTCTATCATAATCATACATAAATGTGTTTTTACATTGTAAAAAATACTAGGTAAAAAAAACAAAAAATGGCAATGATGTAACAAAATTTTGGTACACCTTAAAGAATTTGGGCCCCATTATTGCATGTAAGGATGGTTTTCATTATAAAACCTTGGCCCAGATGGCACACGTTATGGTTGATGACATCCACCAAGATTCATCAAGGAGACATTATCCATTCATTATGGGGGAAAATTAAAGTTTGTGAATTGAATAATTAGCTCATTATGACTAATACAACTTTTTGATAACAACATCAAATCCTTCTATCACAATGGATGAAAGGAATTTGCTCCTTACGAGCAAAACTCAATTTCTTTGAATTCAATGTTCATTCCATTTGTATTTGGGTGAAAACACAATCAAAAAAATTAGGGGCACCAAGGTAAAAATCCTTTTCCAAGGATTGCACATAACACATGTCATTTTTGTGTTGATTTATAACTTAAAAATTTGTGTTTCAAATACCCTTTTTAACACTGTATTTTTAATATAAATACATTTTGAATAAAAAATGATTTTATATCATGTATATTATGCATTCATGCACCCTATCACATAAACATGAACAACTTTTGTTAAAAACTCATTTTCAAAATCCACAATTTTCACGGTCGAAAACACTTTTGAACTAAATGTGCTCAAATTGGTTATCAAAACAATTTTCATCAATTCAAATCCTTTTGCCCTTCTAATCATCAAGGTTAAAATCCTCTCCAATTTTCAAAAAAAATGGTGCCCATTTGGTAGAAAAAAAGGACATTTGAAAAAAACAAAGACTATCCATTTTCGATGTTTGAGTGTTTTGAGCATGCAAAAAGATTCTTAATTTGTGTCAAACTTGAGCATGTAAACGTTGCAATTAATGGAAAATATTCCAAAAAAATAATGACAATCCAAATTATTATGCTTCATTTGTGATCTTTTAAACATACAAAAATGATGTTTTAAGGAATGTCCATACACTTGGGTGGTTTTTTTTACTGTGTTTTAACCGAATTGTTGAATTTTATAATTCCTTGTCACAATCTAATCGAACGTTGTCCTATTTTTTTCTTTGTGTTGCACATTTGGATTCTTTGTACATTTGTAATTTACACTTTGACATCATGGATTAAAATTTTTAATGTTACTACAAAATGATTAATTTTAAAGTTGACATTATATCTATGAAGTTCATTAGTCTAGCTTATGCACCAAAAGGAAACTTTGCATTTTTGTACTTTGAATTACAACACCCTCCCCAAGGTCGCTTTAGTTATTATAATTTCTAATGGGTCAAAAGTTAAACAAGTGGGCATGGCCTCCACAAAATTTGTTCATACATAGTCATTCCATGGCTTAAACTATTTAATTTTCTAAATGTCGAATGTAATTAACCTAGTGAATAAATGCAATAACAGATATTTAATTAATTTAAGATTTTACAAAAGTCTAAAAATGCAAGAACAAAATTTATAATGTTATTTTTTTGAGTCTTTCAATTTACAAATGACCTAGTGGCTATTAGGACATGGTTGTTAACAACAAGGAAATTTTAAAGCTCTTGAAGAAAAATTTACAATTTACATCCCAAGTTATACAAATCAAACCTTGTGGACACCATGGGAGGTTTTTTAACAAAAGGAAAAAAAAGAATTTGGAGGATGTCAATTTAATGAAATATAATTTACAAATATCAAACATACATGATTAAATTGAATCCAAACTAAACATTGAGGCATGATGGCCATTAGGCCTATAACAAGAGGAAAAGAAGCTGTAGCATAATGAAAATTTAGATAGCATAACAAGTTTACTTAGAGAAGGGAAGAAATTGCAAAAATTGGAAAAAATTTAATACATAACATCTAAACAAACTTATTAATTGTTTTGAAAACAAATTGAACCTGGTGGCCACCAAGTTGTCAAAACACCTCATGTAATTTCTTCAACGATCTTGAAACAAAAAATCCACTATGAAAAAATATTTTTTCTAGAAACCTTAATAAAGGATAGCCAAAATTGGAAGCATAATTTGAAATAAATTGAACCTGGTGGTCACTAGGTTGTTAAAACACTTGAACTGATTTCATGAAATGAAAACTCCATTATTAAAAAATCATTAAAAAAACCTTAAAAACACTTTTTATAAAATATGAAAGATTATGTCAAATCCTCTTAGTCTTGTGATTTTCCATGTTCAAATATGCAACAACATCAACATCATCTCAAAATAAATAATTTAGTGGCCAACATTTTTTTCTCCACTTCAAAGTTGCAAACAATGTCATGCAATTTGCAAACAAAGTTTAATACTAGGATCAAGGGCATATGAAAATATATAACCACGTAAAAAGTTATGCTTAAAAAAATGATTTACAAAATGAGAATAAAATGAAATAAAATGATTCAAAATACTTAATATTTAAAGAGGGCACAACATTACAAAACATTACCATTATCATTACCCATATACTAGAGGAACCAATAATAATTCTTTGAGAATGAACTTAATCGAAGCTTATAGTACTTGACCATAAAATCACAATGAACTTGAATCGTTTTGGCCAATGGCAATCCAACCAAGGGTGGCTACAAATGAGATGCAAGGTCTAACCATTGCACCTTGTTCTTCAACAACATTTGTCCCTTGAATGATTCAAGAAAAAAACCACTCCATTTGGAATTTCGCAATGCCTTACTACGTTCATCGTCAATGAGTAATGTTTGATACTCCTTCCCATAAGGTAGTCCACAACAACCATAATAAACACATTTCAAATCCTTTAAATAATAATGAGACCCAAGTGAAATTTGATTAGCCATCTTAGAACATTATTCATGTCCCCAAATGAAAATAAACCAATCCATGAAATTTTTAAGCATGAACATTGGAAGAACCTCTAGCACATCCTCAAGTTTCATACAAGACCAAATTATAACATAAAACTTTTCAAATACCTTCGCAAGAAAAACTTCCATTTTAGCTTTAACTTCCACTTTGACCTTGTCAACATTTCTTACGACCACTCTAGCATTCCCTTGTAGAACAACCAAAAGTGGGAAATAACACAACACACCATTGACACTGAAAATCAATAATTTTTTCAATCCAAGAAATGATGAATGTACATGCGAATGTGTTAAACTGCCTTTAGTCGTTGCTACGAGGCTCAAAGGCACATTTAACTAAAACAACAACAAAATCTATCCACAAAAAAAATTACACATTCATGAGATAATAATGTGTTATCCAAATTTTAAAAATCAATTCATGTGCTAAGAATATTAATTAGTTTTTTGCTTACATATGAAATATTAAAAAACATAATTGTATCCATTGGTTCCAAGGTGACACAACAATACTAGAAAAAAAGGAAACAAAATAAGGGAGATATTCAACTATGTGCTTGAAGTGCCTACTGGCCACCAAGCCACATGTGAACAAAATCATGGAACAAATTATGGCAACCTAGAAACATGTTTCAAAATCAGCAATTTTCAAATGAGAAGGTTCAATCCACATTTGAGAATGACCAAATCATATGGACAAATAAATTAAATTAGACCAAAGCCCATTAGCCTTGAAATTTGTTTTAATGAAAATAATGCATTCACCCATGTTAACTCAAAATATTAAACTATTCATGCATAATAATTTAGCAATAATAATAAATGTTTCACCTTTTTTTATTTACAAATCTCAATTTAACTTTGTTACAAAAAAATTTGTCACATTTTGTAAAGCAAGGTGAAAGCACACTAGGGTGGCTAAACTTTAGCTAATCAAAGTCCCTTTTCAAAGTCCTTTTCCATTGTAATTGAAAATTGGTTTAAAATATGAATATTTAAATTATATTGAAAGTAACTTTTTTTTTCATTTCTAATTTCAATTCCTGATGCTATAAAACATATAAAAAATATCACAAAAGAATTTTTTTTAATAATTATTTTTAAATGCTTAAAAAGGCTTCTAAAATAATTATAATTTTCAAGATTTTGAAAAGTCCATAACATAATAAATTAGAATCACATTCCATTCATTCAATGGATCTTTAATTTCTTAAACATAATTCATCTAATATCTCAAAGTTTCAAACACATAAAACTAACACATTGTAAAATAAAATTCCATATCCCTGAGTATGAAAAAATTTGTCATAAAGATTCAAAAGTCCATTACTCATTAAATATTCTGGATTTTGATGTGCTTTTTTGCATTTTTAAAATGCCAACTCTATTAACATTACATATGTGAATCCCTTTTTTTGACATTTCAATGAAAATATTAGCAATTTATATTTAAATTTCAAATAGATGTAGGAAAAACTATAAGTGGAACACCTAAAAAAGGACTGCTAATGTGCTTTCACCCAACAACCAACATTCAACTTTTCATATTGGGGGTCACCAAGAGGCACATTCGTAATGCTATTGAATGATTCAATTCTACAAATTTATAAATCCACATTCCAGATGAATGCAAGGATTCCAAGTAAGGGAGAACAATGTCAAGCAAGTAATTACCATTAGTGTGAAACCTGTAAAAAATTTCAAAGAAAATGGCATTACAGGAGGATTAAACATACTCTTGTGAAGCATGTCATTTATTAGCAAAGTATTTTCAAAAATCATACTAGGAAAAATACGAAAGAAATCTTTTAGGTTTTTATGAAAAATAGGTTTGTCAAGCTTCTCTGGCAAGAAATGATCATTTTTGAAATAGAAAATTTAATTTAGTATTTTGGAAGTTGGAAGGAGAACGCCTATTTTCTTGATAATTATGTCCAATTGCTTTGAAAAGTTCCTCTTCATTACCAATGACCATATGTATATTATGAATTTCTTTACACAAGTGAAAAGGAATTCTTTCAAGACAGGCCTCAAAACAACCAAGTGAGATCTAGTTTGACCTTTAGTAGTTGCCACAAGAACACCATTCAAGTCAAAAATAAAATGATAGTCACCCACTTCCACTTCAGGCCAAGTTTGTTCATAAGAACTAGAATTCATTCCAGTTTTTTCGCGTTGAATATCTTTAGCAAAACCAAAAGATGGTGTAAATTCTTATCCACCGTCTTCTACAAAACCTAAAATTGTTGCGATTTCTTAATGCTTGTCACTTCCAACACCAAAAGTTGTTGCAATATTTTTGCGAAACAAAATCCGTAGGTGGATTAATTTGAAACAAGTCGACTTCATCCAAGGCAACTATGCAAACAATTTCAATTAATTACATTTGATTTTTTATGTTCGATAACCCACTTATAAAAGCCATAACCTATCATTTCAAAAAATTCAAACATATTTTAGAACAAACGATCCTAAGATTTAAAAAACAAAATTGAAAAAAACAAGATTCAACATGACCAAATTCATGCATTCAAAACCAAAAGGGGATTTTGAGCTCATTGGCTAGTTAGTAAAAGAGCGGCAAGAAAGTTAATCTTATTTGAAATCCTCCCCTGAATACATTATAAAATTCAATACTTAACACAATTCCAAGTAAGGAATTGTAGGGCCATACAACCTCCATACAATATTTTTAGCACATCATTAAATTAAATATTTTAAAGCATATTATCAAATTTAGCTTCAATTCACTTATAAATAGTCATTTCACACAATGTTACAGGAAGAGGAGTTACAATGTTCACCACAAGAATCTAAAAGCCATTGAAACTTAGTATCTGCCCTAGTGATCTAATGCATCATACCAAAAGGTTTACATTGCACAAATGTAAACACGAATTCACCTATGGAATGAAGAGCCACCAAATAGGGAGGAATTTCACCCATCAGGTATTTTGGAGAAACGTCTACCTTACCATTCCATTTTTCAACTAACATGACATTTTCTATTGGGCTTTTCATTGTCCTTACAAGATTGTGGTCTACAAGGATGGTGTTTCCAATGTGCCTACTCAGGATTTTATCAAAGAAATCCATGAGGCACTAATGGAAAACCACCGTCTTGGGCTTGTCAAAAAAAAAATGGTCATTCTTCTGACAAAATTCATGACCAAAAATCTGTGAAGAATAAACATTAAAATCTATATATTCTTTCGTTTCACTCAAAAAAAGCAGAATCTTGTAAAGCTTACACTAGGCCCAAATATACATGACAAAATATTAAAAACACCTCTACATGAATTATAACAAGTCTGGTCTAGATTTAACATGAGGATCTATTGATAAATTTTATACCACTTAATAAGAAATAGAATGCAAGGTTTAAAGGATTTTCCTTGTCTTGCAAAAACTCCCTTTAAGCTGAAGATAACATGAAGGGGACTCACCTTTGAGGGCTTTAGAAGATCATGACAATAATATTCTAGTTTGACATCTATAGGTGCCATGTCTTCATCACCAAGTTAACTGTAGGAGACATCCATTGATACTATCAAAGCATCGTTTATAAATAGCAAGGGTAGATCAATTAGTAATTCCATGTACACTACATGCAAAAAAACATAAGTGAAAATAGTCCAAAGAAAAAAAGAACTCATTATCAAATATAATGTTGTTTTCTTCAAATTCCTAAGAGAAAAATTTGAGGGTTTATCCACAAGGTAAAAATCTACAACCCACATAGCACCACAATTAATAAACATTAATATCACTAACTATCACCTGGCAGCCACCAAATAATAATCGAGGGCCCCTCATTAATTATTTTTTGGTGGTCAATAAGCAATTGTGGGTGAAAGCCACCTTACTATTGCCTAGCAATTGCTAAATGATTATGGGTGAAAGGCACCTTACTATCACCTAGTAGTCGCTAGGTGATAGCTGAGAGCCCCCCATTAATTATCTCTCAACAACCGCTAGGCAATTATGGGTGAAAGTTGCCTTACTATTGCTTGGTGATTATTAAACAATTGTGGGCAAAAGGCATTTTACTATCACCTAGTGATCATTAGATGATAGGACGTGAAAGGCATGTTACTATCACCTAGTGGCCACTAGGCTATAGTAAGGCACTTTTCACTCATAATCACATGGTGGCTGCCAAGCGATAGCACAAGGCTATTCATGAATTCTAACCTAAGGGCGACCAAGCAATAGTCGAGCACTTGTTACTACATATCACTTGGTGGTTGCCAAGCAATAATCTAGGACTAAACATTATGTTTTTCATAAACTAATTATCATATAAATGAACTAAGCACACAATGTTTTATAAATTTCCTAGGGGCCGCTAAACATTGTTCAGCACATAACCTAATTATATCCCATATAAATGTTTGTTAAAATTATCATGGAAGATGAGTTATTGTATTAACAACAAGGAAGCTTAGAATATAACATCAAGTCCCAAAGTATATATAACAACGCAACTAGAGGAAAATCTAATATGCTATTAGAGAACTTCACATCATTAAATATTGTTCACCTTTGCATACAAACCTTACATCATTATGATAATGTACATTCATTAAAATGAATTAGAAGTCAAACAACTTATTTAATCAACCTCTTTTCTACTCGCCCCACAAAATGATATGGATTAAGAGCATATGGTGGAGGTTGGACGCCTTGCAATTCTTCACCAACTTTCTAGCTTTCATCTACATCAACTACAACTACGGTCAACCCCAGTGATGAAGCTATAGATGTATTAACCATTGACATGTTTATAGATGCAAGCACTTCATCCTCCTTAATCATGGTTGTTCAGTTCTTCATGCGTCTCTTGGTAGGCTTCCGGACTAGCCTCCTGTGCAAATGGACTACCTTTGGTGTTGGCAAAATGTGACTACCATCATTCTTTCAATTTTGCCCTTGAAATCGACCTTTCTTCTTCACCGACTAGCTCTTACTCACCAATTGGCTATTATTGCTAGAAGCCTTTATTTGATTTTTGTTTTTTGTAACATAGCCAAATTTTTCCTTGTCCACCTTTGGTGGACTAAGGTGGTCAAGTGTCTAAAACTAGTTCATGGCTTTTTCTTCGATGGGTACAATGATAATATCTTCATCGTCTTCAACATTAGTTTGAATAGCCTCTATGATCATCAGAATTGGTTCAAGCAGTTGAATTCCAACGTTCTTAACCATAACACCAATCAACATGTGAAGACACATTGAAGCCATCATCTTGCATTAGTTTCTTTCGAGATCTTCTAGAATGATTTTAAGAACCTTACATCTATTTTCCTAAAAACCAAAAGACAAGATTTTAAAAAAAACATTTGTATTCAAGGATATTTGTTTAGAAAACATAAAATCATATAGTTGATAGCCATGAATTGGATTTACCAAGCAAACATGGGTCACAACACCTCCACTGAAGATATTGAAATAAACCATGTCACTCAAAATGATAGGCTTGAGAACTTGCAATATTGTTTCTAAAGAAACCTCATGTTTGTATAATTGTCGATTTTCTATAAACACAAAAACTAGGCATTCAATTAATGTTGGCAATTTCCAATAGAATGGCTTGTGTTCCAACATCTTCTGCACTCCCATTTTGGATCCACTTCTTCGGTGGAACCTCATTTGAGGGGTTTCGTTTCATTTTCTAAAAATAGAACTCATTATTAAACTTCAAGTTCAAAATAGAGAACAACATCTTGTCAAGGTTATGCTTCTTCTTTATTGTGTGCCATTTCTCATTTGAATACGACTTTTGATTATTAAACGTCAACTTCAGATGACCAAAATGAATCATTCTTTCATTTCAAATCACAACCTTCTTCTTTAAAAGCCTTGTAAACTTATACATGAACTTTAGCTCTGACCTCCTTGCTTTGGCTAGATGTTCCCTTAGAATTATCATTCTCACGAAGAACCTTTTCACTAGCTTCTTGAGTTGAGTTTGCTTTAGATTTGCCAAACAACCAAAGGCGGATTTTCCAATTGGTTTTGGTGGACATATTAGTATGTCTCCAAATCCATCAAGGATGTTGCACCTTTCCCATTTAAGGAGGACACTTTGCCACAACTAGAACATCACATATGTCAACAATAAGATGTTCATGCATTCCTTTATGGATTCCATGTTGAGCATGGGTTTCAATATCTCTTCAAATTTTTGCCCAACATGTAAAACAACAAAAAGGATTAATAATAGGAATAAAAACCAAAGGAATACTACATAACGTAATGTGATCTTTTGAATACCTTGTATTCGTTCGAGTGTTGAAGAGAAGCATCCAAATTTGGACATGGCCATTGACAAGCGTCCCAAATCCGACATGCATGTGCAAGGTTCTCCTTATAAGAAGGCTTCATTCCAAGGTCACAATCCTTGTTGTTCAAAATTTTCAAGAGGTTGCAAATCCTCACAAAATTTGTGTCCCACACAACGATTATTTGGAACTTGTTGCAAATCTCTCAAATGTGGTCCTTTGTATTGGAGTTCTCCACCAGTTCCTGTTAAAGCAATGATATTTTACAATTACATTGTTTCCAATTATGTCATTGCCATATTAAAACATTATAGTTTTCAGTTTTCAATATTCAAACATTTCAATATTCAGACATTTCAATTTTCAATTTTCAACATTCAAACATTATAATTTCATTTTTTAGTATTTAAACATTTCAATTTTCAATTTCAATATTCAAACATTTCAGTTTTCAATATTCAGACATTTCAATTTTTAATTTTCAATATTCAGACATTTCAATTTTTAATTTTCAATATTCAGACATTTCAATTTTTAATTTTCAATATTTAAACATTTTGATTTTCAATTTTCAATATTCAAACATTTTAGTTTTCAGTTTTTAGTATCCAAACATTTTAGGTTTCAGTTTTTAGTATTCAAACATTTTAATTTTGAAATTTTCCTTCTAGACATTTCACGAAGAGATTTCAAATTCAAGTTTTCAATTTTCAATTTAAAGTATTCACACATCCAAATTTAGACACTTTCGCTTTCAAAATTTCAAATTCTAAATGCTTCACATAGAGATTTCAATTTTCAATTTTCAGCTTCAAATATACACACATCCTAATTTAGACATTTTAGTTCTAAAATTTTCAGATTCCAAACATTTCAAATACAAAATTTCAAATTTCAGTTTTCAACTTTCAATATTCACACATCAGAATTTAAACATTTCAGTTATAAAAAATTTAAATTCCAAACATTCCATATACTATAGTACCTTGGCAAGTTTGACACATGCCTCCCAAACAATTAATTAATTTTGAATATTAGAAAATAAAATACTACTAAAGATTCTTTAGTTTGCTTCCTAAAGAGTTGGTCTTTGGAATAAAATATTTATCATGGTCATATAACATTGGGCAGAGCCGTTACACAATGATCTACTTGTTCTATGACCACAAGGTTGGTTGTGATGTATAATCACCAAGCCCTTTCACTCATATGGTAGATTTCATTTGGTTCATTTAGAAGCTTTCCAAGGCTTTTGATAAAACTTCAATCTTGTGGTGCAAAATTAGACATGTAAATGCAATTTATTCTTTTCATTGAATCCATTTATTGGGACAACTAATATGTTTTCGAGATCTAGTGGTAAGGCATTGTATTGGTAATTTTGAAATGAATGTTTAAAAAAATCAATTTCCACAAAATTATAACTATTTGAATCATGAACTTCAAATGAAGTCAAATATTATGATAAGTGAAAGATTTGTCCAAGTAAATCATTTTATATCATGAAATGTGTTGAGTATAGGCCATTGTGCATGTTTCATTGCCCAGTTGAAAATGTTGTCTCACCCCACTAAGTAAAAGCCTTTGGAATACCATTCACAAAAAAATGAACCTCAACTTGGTTTTCAAATCACAATGTGAGGCCATCATTTTGGAAATGCCTCACTCCTCAGTCCTTAGAACATTGATACAAATGTTGGTCTAGTATTCACTTTTCATTCAACAAACCAGCCTCCTAGTCTTGATATTGAGTATTTTCTTAAAATTCATACCAACCTCATCCTATTGTTGGTCTTTAAAAAAACTTTCATACCCACCTAGATGTATATCAAAGACTAGGGTCAGCTTCCACATTGACAAGACAATTTTTCTTTCGAAAACATTGATTCATTTTTAAAATATGAAATTAACTATTTCCATGGTCTATTATAATATTATTCTATGAGTAGTGAATTTTTTTTGTTTGTAGCCTATGATAATTATAAAATGGTTTTCCATACCTTAACTTCATATTTTCACCAAAAAATGTTTCACAATTTAAAAGATTATTTAATAATGAAATCAACCCTAGGGTTAAGTAATACTTGGATACCAATGCATAGATCAGATAACATACCATGCTCGGGCCTATTTGCAACATACACACACTTGTTGATACACATCTTTGGTGTATTTCATTAATGGATGCTTGACAGTGTTTTTTTTCCTCACAAATTTTGTCTTTGATTAAAAAATTGGGAATTTTTTGTTTTTTTACTACAAATTCAACTAATTTTGCTAATTGTTTGAAAAAAATCCCCAAAGTTCCAGTCACAAAATTGAAAAAAAAAAAAAAAAAATCTTAGTGATAATTAATTAATTAATTGAAGAGCCTAATAAAATTTGAAGGCCATATATGACTACCTATCCTTTTATATATATATATAAGTTTCATAATATGCACATAAATGGAGCAATGTGTAGCCCTGGTTAATTAATGAATGGTAACAAGTCATTGTGTTTTTTCCAATCTTTTGACGTTGCAACACTGACGATCAACGACAAGGAGATTTAGCCATATTTGGCTATAGATCACTTATGAAAATAGAATTTTATTAAAATCTTTTTTATGTCCTAGCTACTTGCTTGAACAATGTATGGAAACAAGCCAATTTTTAAAGAATTTTTTTGGCGATTTTCTTAATAGAAAGGGAATATTCAACAAATAAAATCACCACAAATAAAAAACGTGACTCCATACGCATTACGTTTCTCAAACTGCCTGCCGTTTGTTTTTTAATTTATTTTTCTGTTGTACCCGCCGGTTATCCTGTACCAGGTATTGTGAGAACAAATTAAAAAATAAGAACACGCACGATTCTTACGCCGTGTAAAGTGTAAACCCTCAGGGGCGGCTATACGGGAACGGGGCCGCGCTTAGGTCCGCCTAGTGGGGCCCTTATTCCCGTAGAGCCCGCTTCCTCGGGCTTTATCGTACACTAAGAGCCTTAATCACACAGACGCAAGCTTCAGGGGGAGCAGGAGGTGCAAAGCTTTCAACCCTAGCCCTAATGTGCAACAACAGCAAAGCGTTCAGTTTGGTTTCAAGGCAAGCGGACAATTCTCGACCTTGAAGAAGCGATCATGGCGTTGGAAAGCAGCTCTTACGAAGAAGAAGAAGAAGAAGAAGCACCAGCAGTAGCAGCAACGACAGAGCCCAGTGTCCGGAAGTTTGCAGTTCCTTCCAAACATTTTGTCGCCTCTATTCAGGTTCAGCCCCAATCCTCTCCTGGAACTTGTTTATGGGGGAGTAGCTAGCTCGAGGTTTTGATCCTCAACATGGTTCTAACTCCATTGTAAACCCTCCATTCCTTCTGGGTCTAACTTGTTATGCGAGAGTGGGTGGAACTGGTAATGCTCATGGGTTTCTCTCTCCCTGTTGTCATTCTTGTTTCTTGCTTTTGCAAGTCAAGGTATGCTGTTTGTAGGATTGTAATTAAGATGGGGCTTTCTTTTGTTATTTTTTTGCAGGGCAGAAAAACCGAGATTGTTCAGTTCTCCTATGATGATTACATTCTTGTGAGTCTTTTCCTCTCGGTGCCCTTTTGCCCTCAGATCCAGTGTTTTTCTGGGTTGCAGGTCTCGTAATTGTAAGAGCTTGATGCACTATACGGTTTATCTGAGCATGGTAAATGGAAATGGAATGCAGGTGATAGTCACACAAGTAGGCAAACTGGGCACTCTACTGCATGCCAGGTGCACTATGTTGATCTCTCTTTTTGCACTAGTGCATTCTCTCTTCTTTCATGATAGCATGAGAACTTTTAGGTCAGAAAAGTATGTGCACATATACCAGTGTGAGTTGGAGATTTGTTTGTACTTTGTGCCACTACTAATTATGCTACCGATGATCATATATAAACCTTGGTATTTTCGAATTTGATTCTTGTACTTCTTTTGTTTTGAATGGCTCTGCCATCAAGCTATAATTAACCTGGGATTGAAAATTTGCAACAAAAGGTTCAGGTTGATGTCTGGTGATCAACATTTTTGAGATCCAGATGGAAGCTTTTAGGGTTTAGGGTTGATATTTCCAGTTTCAGGGTTAAGGAGGTAGGGTGTAGGATTTGGATCTACAGTTTTCAGGTGTGTGTCCAGGGATCCTAAGAAAAAGGGCTGTGTGGGTTGCTTTATCAACCAGTTTAGATTGCTCAAGTATGTGCAGCTGAACTTGTTTTGTATTCTGCAGGAAAGAGGAAGGATATGGAACTGCACCCACTTTCAATGTTAGTATTATTATGGGAAAGCGTGATGAGGTATTGTTTGTTGATCATCCCCTGGTCATTGTTGCATGCCCTTCCTTGAGAGCCTCACTTGGAGTCAGAACTTCAGCAGTCTATTATTGTTATAGGGTTGATACCTTCAGTGTCTCATGAGTCAGCAATGGTATTGTTTGATGTGCATTGCAGCCATTGCTGGTGGCATGTGCCCGTCAACTCATTGAACATATCAGGTTTGCTTTCTATACATTTGTCATGCATTTCTTGTTAGTAGTGTGCAGGTTCTTATTAGCACTGGTTGAGTTGTCATGGATTAAGTATCTCATGGTGAGCAGTAAAGACTTTTGACATTCTAACAGCATGATGTTCGAGTATTACTCAAGAACTCAATAAAAATCACCTTAGAGTAGTGCAGTTTACAATATGACCAAATTGTCACACTATGAGGTAGTCTCATATATGCTGAGACAAGTTCTGCATCATCCTGCTAGATTGTCGATTTGCAGGCACATGAGAGCATGGATTACTGCTCTATCAGGCAACATATGTAGTATCTTCAAAGAATTGCAATATTTCCACAAGTCAAGCTTTGCAATTTAGCAGGACCAGACATCTTCAAAGCAAGTGGCATGTTCATATTGTGGGCCCACATCAAGCATTGTGACGTTCTTGATTACAAAGAGGAGGTCCTTCATGTTGTATGTTTCTCTCCTCAGTTTTAGCTGCATTTGATCCAGTGGAATGGGAATTTTGTGTGCAGTAAGGATGGATCATCACGGCCTTTGGTGCTCAGTTTAGGACTGAGTGACCACTCCATGGTATGCAAAAAAATATGCCCTCTTGTTCCTCATCTTCACATAGGATGCAGCTCAAATTTGTCAAAACCTGAAGTATGTTGTTAAGAATCTTGGGGATCCATCAAGAAATGCACCAGTAATAAGCATTGTGGTAAGGAAGAAAGATACAGTCATGCACTATCTTCTCCTAACAGGAGAGGAACCCACAACTGAAACATGGCACAGAGATATCTTGTTCAACAAACCTTTTTTTGTCTGACAGTAGAACAGCATACACCAAAGATGGCAGCCAATAGACCAGTTTACAGTAAACTCTCAAGTTTGAACTTGTATGATGGGTTGTCTCTTATGTGCTCTATATTCTTGCCCTAGTATGCTTCTGATTTGAGATATGGGGACTTCGGGTTTCTGCAGGACACTTTGAAGGAGATTATTGAGGTTGTTACATCTAACAAGATTTGGTAGTCCTTGTGTAGAATCAACATCTATAGATGCTTCGAGAGCAACCTTGATTTGTATGCATAGGCCTGCTGACACATCTGCTCCATTCAATGGGGAGGATCTCACAGGACTCAATCTGAATGGTCATCAAAGTGCTTAGAAGAGCAACAAATTCCCTGTTTTATTTCTGGTGGTTGTAAATGCTGATCTTTATTCTATGACCACAGGGCCCTTTGTAGTGTCTAACCAACAAGCCCTTTCTCTCATGTCATAGATCTTGGTCAGGTTCATTTAGGAGTTATTCAAGGCTTTTGATAGACACTGGATCTTGTGGTACCAAATCAGACATAGATGTGAGTTGTTCTCACCCATGACCCACCATTATTTAGACAGGTAGTATGTCTCCAAGATATGGTGATAAGGTATTGTAATGGTAAATTTAAGATTTCTCTTTTGATGTCAATTTATTTATCGGCTTATAGATTGTAGAATACAAACAAATTGTCCAAACCAAAATCAGGTTCCTGACTTTCTTACCTCAAGTTTGCAGAGGGCTCATCAATAGAACTTTTTCTAGAATTGGTATTGTGTACTAAAAAGCTAGTCCTGTGTACTGCAAAATATGTAGATGTAATGGGGACTTCTATCCTGTTTGCCATGCAGAAGATGTTATGAGGACTTGTATCCTATTTGCCAACACAAGTGATTTCTGTGAGTGGTGGTACTTGTTCATGAGGGTTTAAGGTTTACCGTTAAGCATGCCTGTTTACCTTGCCAATGTACATATAACCTCATGGTGGCATCACCTTTGATGATGGCACTTTGTGCTGAAGAGCCTTTGTGTTTGTTTTGAGTTCATGGTTTTTGTGTTCAAGGTTTAAAGCAAGGGTGATGGTATTTGTGTTCGTAAAGAGTTCATGGTTTTTGAGTTCAAGGATTAGAGCAAAGGTGATGATGGTTTCTGTGTTCAAGGATTATCAAGGGTGAGTGTTTCTGTGTTTGTTTAGAGTGCATGGTTTATTTGTTCAAGGTTTTGAGTAACAGTGACAGTTTTTTTGTTTGTTTAGAGTTCATGGTTTGTGTGTTAAAAGGTTTAGGGCAAGGAGTGATGGTTTTATTTTTTGTTTGTTTAGAGTTCTTGGTTTTGTGTTTCAGGTTTAGAGATCAGCCAGCAATCATGCTTACAGTGGGTAGCATAGAGTGTTAAGCAGCAGATCTGTGTGCACATATTGAAGCTACAAATGCAATTTCCTTGCAAAACAATATTCAAGAGCCTGGCCATCCCTCCATCCTTCTCAGAAGTGGATTGGTCCACAGAAAATAGACAAGAAAAAATGTATTACACTATACGCCATTAGTGTTCTCTTCTTATATGCAGTACAGTAGTACTGAATTGGAAGCTCCAAAAATCTGAAGTTCTGTGCTTGCAATGGCCAGTACATTGCAATAATTATCACAACGGTGCATTTCTACATGGAGATATACATTGCAGTCAGAACTTTCAGGTGACTGCAGACAAGAATGTCCATAAAAAATTTCCAACCTGAACACTAAACTGTGAAGAAGACGAAGCTCAAGAGCAATGTCCATCAAAAGGATTTCAGCTAAACATTAAACTAAGAAGAAGAAGAAGACGATCCCAACTTCTCATGAACATCATCATCTTGTCAAGGAGGGTGAGCTCACAGAAATTGGCAGATTTGTTGTTGAATGTTGCACCACAAAAGTTTAACAGACCACTCAAACAATTCAGCAGCCATCAGCCAACAATTTCTCACTAGGCAATGGTTATGGAATCTGAAAGCTCTAATCAGAGAGAGATAGACAGCACCACCACTGTAGTGTTGACATTTGTTGCAAGTCTTGTATTGCAAAATAGCAAGATTGTGCTCATCATGGATTCTACCCTGGGTCCTGGCAGAATTGGAGCATTGATCCATCACATTGCAAGTGTTCTATTATGAGAAGCTGCAGTTTTACAATGGGTCCCACTGACCCAATGCAGAAATGGGATAGTGGAAGAAGAAGATGGAGGATCTGAAAT
>Ga0209611_10007011_pt1 | contig 18185 bp, 3 predicted proteins | sample S1TSphgellanicum_3_FD_187693 | JGI IMG/M metagenome (GOLD analysis project Ga0209611, IMG submission 187693) | Host-associated microbial communities from peat moss isolated from Minnesota, USA - S1T2_Fc - Sphagnum magellanicum MG (SPAdes) (version 2) | ecosystem: Host-associated > Plants > Peat...
AGCGCTGGCTGGTTTCCATCCAAGAGAGTAGATAATAGAATAGTTTTACACATGAGGTAGCCAAAACACCTACCATCAACTAGCCTACCTGCAGATATCAAGAATTAGGCCTTGGCCCCAAGTTGTACCTCTCTGTGGGTGAGGTGCATGGAGCATGAGAGTGGCCCAGGCACCTTACTCAAGGGAACACCTGTAGTGGGGCCAAGCTAGACTTCTGAGGCATCAGAAAACACTGGGGGTGTTGTGCCCTCTCTCCCACTAGCACAGAGCAGAGAGACCTTTGGAGCTAGCTGTATGGAAGGACTTGCTGGTGTAAGGTATTTCAACATTAACTACATACTGATGATGTATACTTGTATCCAGGAAGGCGTCATCAAATTACTCTACAAGAATGACAGCCGTTTTGCTACGCAAATGACAGCCTTTGGGTTGTATCACTTATAACAGTTTACTCGCATAACATGCTGGAGTCGTCCCCATGATGCAAGCAAGCAGCTGTAGGTGGGTGATTATCTTCTTCCTTCTCTTATTTTTTAATGGGGTCCCTTAGTACCAGCGTTTTTTCTTAGGCAACAAAACAAAAATTAGTACAGTGCAACTCATACATACAACCAATGGATTTTTTATGAAAAAAATGGACCAGAGTCATCAAATTTACAAAGAAACTTCTGAAATGGCCATATTTAGATAATAGGTTCCAGCAGGTTGCCAAAAATAGCACAATTCAATCCAGGGTGACTCCTACATACAAAAGGTTTTTTATGAAAAAAATGCAACAAAGCTGCCAAGACTAGGAAAAATAATTCTGAAATCATGCCATATTTAGATAATAATACGTTTCAGGAGGTTGCCAAAATGTATTAGGATTCTTGAATTTTTCTACTTTCTTCTTTGACCTATAATCAAATTTGGCTAATTCCTCTTGTGGATGATCACCAAAATGGCTGCAAAATTTGAAGAAAAGATGAAGTTAGACAGCCACAAGAGGCCAGTCTGCGACTCATCCATACAAAGGATTTTTTTTTAGAAAAAGAAAAGTGATAAAGTCACCAAATTTTGGGAAAATCTCCATATTTATACAGTGATACGTTCCAGGAGGTCACCATGCTTGAACTTTTCTACTTTCCTCTCTGATATGTGACCAAATTTGGGTAATTCCTCTTATGGATGAGCACCAGTGGGGTTCGATCACAAAATTGAAGGGAAAAAACCTTGTTCCGTACCGAGTTGAGGGGCGGTAAGACAAGGCCCACATGACGTTGGACAGTAGTGACGAAGTTAGACAGCGACTAGAGTCCACTGGAAGCACTGCAAGAGGGAGAGCGCTGGTGGGTCCCCAGAGAGAAAGAGAGAGAGGTGAACTGACCTGTCCTGGTCTGTCTCGGAACTGGACCATGCAGGTGCACAGGGTACTGTTGTGTCCAGCTGATGCAGGTAGGCAGGCCCATGGGTTCCCGTGGCATTTGTGCGAGGTTCTGGTCCGCCTCATGCCCCCTACCCAGCCCCCAGAAGAACCCACCTTTGAGATTTGTGTGTAATTTTCTTTGAGGAACGGATCATGCACTAAGCAAGAAGCAAGCGTCTATGACAGGGAAAGAGAGAGGGAGGAGACAACCTACAGCTCGTTGAAAGTACTGTGAGAGATACTAGGGATTCTAAGAAGAGCCTCCGGCTTGAGCTGAAGGCTGCTGAACATCCCATGGACTTCTGTTGACATGCATGGCATACCGAGTCTGAGACTAAGGTTTTGTTCTTCTTGTCGGCATAGATCAGGTTTGAGATGTTTCTCTGTAATCTGAGATAGATAGTTAGTCTACAGATGGGGAGTTCGAGGGCAGTAATTCCCTATTGAGGTTGAACCGAGGGTTGGGTAGTGTGCCGTTTGTAGTACCGATCCGAATGATGGGTTTCCTCCTTCGACTAGTCTTTTCTCTTCTTCCCTTTCTACCAAGTGATCGGTCTTGACCTCTCTGAGCCTCTGGTGATCATCCCAAGTTCCATGTATTGCCTACTAGTTTTACCGATGAACATCGCAGGAGAAGAAGTTTTGAGGGTCAGGAGTTTTCACCTGAATCCTGTGTGAAAGTCCGTTCTACTCTACTCGAGGTCGATCAGGGATTAAACTGTTGAACTCTGCAAATATGCCAGATTCAACGTTCTGGAGATTGAAGCCTGATCACAGAACTTCCACAACACCGGACAAGATGCGGGTAGAAAAATTTGTGGATTATTCAGAAGTGCGAGTAGTTCAGCAGAGCACAGGCTTCCAGCGCTGGTAGAATTTTTGGGGGTCTGACTACTACTGGACTTATGCCAAGGGGAACTTCTCTTCAGATTCTTCAGGAATTTGAAGATTCATAGTGCTATTCTGTGGGGGCGGAAGGAATTTAGGACTTGCCTGTCATCAAGATCGTTGTTGGAAAGGCCATAGTCAATGTGCAGATTGGAGCTCCTGCAATTTTGGGTGGGAGGAGGAAGGCAAGCGCCGGCCCCCAGTGTCAATGAGGGAATCTTGGTCTTGAAGAAGTGGTGTTTCGAACACAGTGCAAACGAGAAGCTGTTGCAGCAGCAAGTTGGTTGCAGAGGGAGCATGCTCTTGAGAATGAGTTTGTAACCTCTTCGGAGTACTTTCTGGTGAGTTTATAAGCTGATCAAACTTCCTCTGCAGATTGTTCACTTAGCAGATAATCCATTCTCCAGATTGCTAGATCACTTTTTCATTTGGATTCTAGAGCTACAAATTGGACAACCCTAAGTGTTGTCTAGATTGCAAGGGTAATTACACTGCATGGAGAAGAGGGATGCAGTTTTAGATTTTGGGGCAATTGGAACTCTGGTTGAGAAACCCAGATTGCCAGAGAGACAGCATCTAAAGCCTCCAAAATCAAGGGACTCACTGAAACCAAATCTGTGTCTGGTTGTTCACCTTGTAGCCAAAGATGTGTCTGGTAACATTCAAACAAACAAATATGGAATCATTTCAGTGTAATGATTTCATACCTGCAGTCTTCATGGAGTAGTCTAGGTAGAGGAAGATTCAAAACCTGTTGCTGCAAGCACCACAACATGCACTGTCACATCATGATTGAGGATCTGTCAGAAGGAAGATCTGTGCCATTTCATCTTGAATCTCTGATAAAAAGATTCAATATCTTGGATCTTAGATAAAGAGATTTCTAAGGGGCTCATGAAGCTCCATTGTCTCAAGGGAGAAACTGTAGAGAATCTTCTGAAAACATTTGTATAAAGATTCCCAGTTTGTGAGGTGGAATTCTTGGCATTCTTGGCATTCTTTTGCTGCACATGCATATATTCTGAATTTTTTTCTACTGGGTGATTGAAAGGGAGTGGAGAATTTCTCTTCAATAGAACTTGGAAGAGTGATGGGCGGGGCACCTTCTCGTGCCGAGGAAGTGAAGATAGTACATGCAGGCCAGCACATTGACGAGTACTTCGGACCTGCAGTCAGTGTAGCGGAAATCATGTTGTCCAGTTCTCATGGAGGGACGCCAGAGGTTTGCCGCTGCCCAAGCACAGTCTGGACCCCAGAGGTGGCGTTGATGCGTGGCAACAGGTTCTTCTTCATCGTCCCATTCTATACATTCTTCCATCTCGTGCGTCGCCAGAGCTGCAACGGCATGTCGACCACATCCACCACTCCTTGCATCGTTCGGCGCTCCAACTCTGGCTCCGCGAGTTCTGAACCCAGACAGTCCGCAGATTCATCTTTCAATGGCGAACATGAGAAAGTGGTGGCCAGTACTACAACCATTGCAAGTCTTGACGCCCCTGCTTCTTGCCACACAGTGCTCTACAAATCTCCAATGCGCATGCAGATCGTCAACGAAACGTCCTCCAAGATTCGACCGGCGCTCAGGGAGCATCAGCACAGGCGATCATCGGATCATAAGGAAACTGTTGTCGTAAGGGAGAAGGTCACGCAGCCGAAGTCCTCCACTGAGTGGCATCAAGAAGGCTTCAGACTGAACTTGGCGATGGAAACCCACAATACGACACATCGCATTCCGAAGAACAGCTTGAACCGTGTTTTGCATAAACTCTCGGACGATGAGAGAGCACGGTCTAGCGCCATCGACAAAGGTCGGAACACCGAGAGCTTAAGGGAAAGGAGTATTGAGGATGCCGGCAGAGGTTCTGCAAGCAAAACAGGTATTGAGGACGCCGCAGTAGGAGGAGCTGCGGCGTCGCAAAGGCGTCTGAAACTGGCTGATCACTTGGACGATGAGAGAAGGGACGTATTGCGAGGATTACAGGAACATCAGAACACGCATCATGGCAGATCAGACACAGAAGAGATGAGGCGGAGGAGATGCACTGCAGCAGGGGGGATGGTTGTTCCGAGCTCCTGCAACGTCGAGGCAGGTGCAGCAGCAAAACTTTCTCCTCCTCCTGCGGGCCAGAGACTTTCAGCTCTGTGTGTTGCTCGCTTTACCAAGGTAGCAAGGTGTGAAAGAAACGCATACGTAGTACCAAGAAACACATTGAAGCACGAGGAAAGAAATCCAGGCAGTTTAGCGATGGTTATGAGGAGTGACAGCAGAATCAAGAATAGCACCGGCAGCACTGTAACTACTGCGTCGGGTTCATCGCGAGGACATCCGATCAAGATTGCCTATAACAATGTTTTTGAGAAAGGAAGAGTTGCAGACAAGGAACGCGACCACGAGACAAGCACTAGAGTTGAGAGACTGAAATTGGCTACAAGGAGTGCAGATTGGATCAGTTGTACCTGGAGCTGCAACGATGCAACACGCCGTTCGTCATCGCAAGTGAGGCGGCGAGGACTCCATCTCTCTCCATATCTGATGGAGGAAGCTGTGAAGGACCGCAAACGAGCTTTGCAACTGCAGTTGCAAGAGAATGGAAAATTTTTGGACAGAAGGAAATCTGCAGAGATGCAGGTGAACAGGAGAACAAAAGATGACTGGAATACTGAAGGCACTGCTGAGGATGTAGCTTTGGAGAATTCGACATGGCAGTCGAAGAAACATGAATACATAGTGGAATTCGAAGGTGATGACATGAGATCGGAAGTTGCTTATGATGAGGAAAACTTAGATTCGAGGAGCTCGCCAGATGTTCATCTCTTTCAACATCTGCACCAGCTCTATACAGGTAGCATCAGCATTTCAGACATTCTATCGAGTGATCAACTTGCGAGGATAAATGAGGTAGCGAAAGCGCCTGGTAGATCATCATCCTCGCACAAGCTTCGCCATACTTCAGATCCAATAGTCGAGAAGCACAAGGAATTAGATAGGAAACGAACGAGCATTTTGCTAAAGATGTTACAAACTGGCAAGGCACAATTAGGCACCTCAGAGGCGATGAAAACCTACAACAATCTAAAGCGAGTGAGCAAGAGAAGAGAGCAAGCCGCCACTAGAGATTCTTCGATGACGCAGTCAAAATTACCTTCATCATCATCAGAAACATTGAGCAGGCGTCCGAAACTAGCCGAATATTTCAACACCTCCACCGGCATCATGCAAACCTCTAGAGATCATCACTATACCGTAGCAAGGAAAAACAATCTTGCACTTTCTCACACTTGTGCGAAGAGTGTGCTCGAGTCCCAGGACAATGCTACTTCGAGGATGACATCGACATTCACAGATCACAACCTCATGGGAGAGGAGTTTGATCTACCTATTATGAACAATCAAAGCTTCAAAACAAGCACATTGACAGAAGACAATCACTCTAGCTTTGAACATAGCCTTGCCTTTCCTTCTCTCTTTGTCCCCGATGCCACAATGTTACGTTATAGAAGACGATCCTCTCGTCGCAGCAGGCGTCATAGGGGGCAATGGCAACCCCATTTGGCAACACTAAACGAATGCTCTCCTTGATTACACCCCTTGTATAGAAGAGACATATGGTATTAGGGTTTAGGGTTGAGTGGTTTTTGGGGTTTAGGGTTTAGTTTTGGGTCTAAGGGTTGAGAACTACCCTTGTGTGAATATGTAGTTTAGGGTTTTACCCTTTTGTAGATTCAATCTTATTAGTACCATCTTCTTTCTTTCCTTCTTTTTGGACCCCATTTGGCCAATTTTTTTTACTACTTTTTGTTTCTCAATTAATCCTAAGTTGTAGTTCTCTAATGTGTGTAATATATATATATATATATGTATATGATTCATAGAGATAGATATATGGTCCTACTTCTCTACCCTAAGTTTTAGGTATAGGGCTCTCACCTTTTTTTTATAATAACAATTGACTTGTGAAAATGTGTGTTCACAATTTTTGTGTAAGTCGTTTGAAGAACTCAATCCAACCCATTTTCACTTGTGAAAAAACGTTCCTTGCCCTTCTTGATGTAGATTTGAAGGATGTGTTTCCACAACTTGCATTGGCCAAAACCTCTGAACTCAAACCCACATCTTGTGCCCAAAACTTGGAATTTGTCCCCCATAATAATTTGAGACTTGTGAATAGTTAGGTTTACAACTTATGGCGGAAACCTTGAACTCAACATGTGAAAAACACTCCTTGCCCATGTAAACTTGAAGGATGTGTTTTCACAACTTGCACTACCCAAAACCCTTGAACTCAACCCAGATCTTGTGCCCAAAACTTGGAATTTGTCCATAATTTGAGACTTGTAGATAGTTATGTTTACAACTTATGGTGGAAACCTTGAACTCAACACATGAAGAAGAACCGCATCATACATAGATGACATCACAACTTTTGGCCAAAACCTTGAACTCAACCACACAACTCACATTCATGAATTATATATCCCCTTGTCAATTACACAATGGTTTTTATTGATGACCCTTGTAGCAACTTTGTTTTATTAAAGGTCAATGACACCATTGCTCTACAATTTGTTCATGAAACAAGGAGACTTTCCAAAACTCCATTAGAAATGTTAACAAATGTGGTATTGTGGTCTTAGTGATACAAATGAGTTTTACACCATTCTAGCAACATAGAAAACCTTTGCAATAATCATGGTATAGCATAATTTTCCAAATCAATACTAACTTCCATTTTTGTGTGTGTGCTAATAACCTCTTTAATGTGTTGTTTCATACATAGTTATTTAAAGGTGTAATTATGTCATAGTTTTAATTATTATCTTTTATGAGATTTAAATATAAGTTTAATATACAACTTTACATTATTAAACATCATCAACTTCATTAAAGGCTTAAAATATTGAAACAATTTTGGTTTTCTTGTGGGCTTAATTTCCTAGTGGTGAATAATACTCCACAACTTTCAACAAGTTCAATAATGTTTCCATTTTTAAACTTCAAGAGCATAAGATGTCCCCTTTCAATTGTCTCAATGTATCTAAAGAATGAACCCATAAGCTTGTTATGAATAATTGGCATTTGCTATGACGAAGTCTTCACTTCACATTATTTTAAAGAAAACCAGGTTGCATGAGAGAACTAGCAAAAAATTGATAGTTTTTAATGTGGTTATTTGACATTTTCAAAAATTTGAAAACCATGGTTATATATTAGTCGAATTGGGTATTTGAGTTTTTAATAACTGGGATTGTATATTAAAATCATCTACTTTTTTGAGATTGGGGTTACATATCAAAATTGGGTATTTGATTTTTGAAAACCTCCAATTATGAACCTTATGAACTGCCCTAATAAACTTGGTAGGGGTTTGGTGCAATTTCTAATAATTGCCCAACACTCAGTATGACATTTAAATTAAAACAAAACTAAGACATTCATCTTCATGCATTTTTCCACTAGTATTGTCACAAGCTATTCATGCATTATTTATCAATGTGTCATTTTTAATGTTTCCTAATTTATTAGATGTTTTTCTATGTTTAATGCTTGGAAACCCAACATATATAACAAGGGCTTTTCAATAATTTGTTTTGCAAGGTTGGTTTCAAGTTTCAACATTGGTTCCTCTGGGTTAGCCACAACCCATTTAGCCTCATCAAGTTCACATTGAGTAAGTTAATGGTCAGTTTCAATGTACTAACTTCATAACCAAGTCATTAGGGAATAAATCAAAATTCAGTCACTGAATAGTAGAGTAGTGTTCACATGTGTGCTTTTCATCGTTTTACCCTAGCCCCACCCATCCACCATTATTTGTAGCTAATGAATCCTAATTCAAGTTTTGCTTTTATTTTCTTCAACCAAATCGAGGTGAATCACAATAATAAACTTTGCTTTTACTTGATTCCTTACACTCTTTGTGCATTGGTTTCTTTTTCAACCCATGTTGAATGACAATTTTTATGTGGCACTTCACATCAATAGCTCTGCCCTTTTGCTTGTCTTCATCATGCTCTACACAACTTTTTAACTATGGTTGTTGATTTGCAAAATCCTATGTTTGAACTTAACAAATATAGATTTCAAGGCCTTCTAATTGGATTTCAACCAAGTGGCAATCAAACGCCATTTCTAAATTAGGTTAAAATTTTAACTTGAAATGTTTTGACCTGAACTACCAAGCCAAAAAACTAAGTAGTTGGGAACCATGGAATTTTTATGACCGATCATCTTATCATTATGAGTTGGTTATAAAAAACAACATCTAGCATGATTTAATGATGAATTGAATACAACCAATTTGCTAGAAATGAAGTAGCATTCAATTTCTATGACCTTCATGCTAGATTCATTGAAGTTTTTTTACATATGTTAACATGCCATCACCAATTGTCCTGTGATGTGATTCATCACCAAAGCACTTGACAATGGTGAAGGTCCATGCACTTAATGACTTGTGATGTTGTAACTTGTAAGATTTCTAAAACCTTAGCTCAAGCCTATTGTTTGAGGCTTATTATTTGAGTTTTGTTATAAGTTCTAAAACCTTGTAAAATTGATAACAAAATATGAATTTTGTGGAATTTATTTGTTTGCTACTTCACAAGTTGTAGTTTAGTGACTAATTTTTTTCAAGCTCAAGCTTTCAAATGTGGTGACCATAACTTATAAATAATAAGTTGTCAGTATTTAGAAGTTAATGGTTACTAGTTCGTTGAATTAATCATGATTGAATGATGAATCATGTAAATTATTCATTACAACATCATAGTTTGTTTGTGGGATTCGGGAGTGAAGGTTTAAGATACAAGCAACAAGCTTGATTATTGATGGCAATTACAATTGAGCATATTCACAACTAGGGTACCATTTTTTAACCATAGGACTCAAGGACTTTGTTTTTGCTCTTTTTCAAATATAGAATCTAAATGGAATAAATTTAAGTAAGAGCTATTGGATAATTCAAATTATGATAATTTTCATGGTGGTGGTGATTTTTCACATGCATATGTAATTATGCATAAATATCTTGGTAAAAAACTAAATGCAAAAGGTGAAAACATAACTTTTATATGCAACTTAACATGTTTTCTTGCATGAAAAATTCTTGCACATTTTGTCAACACTTTGGGCCACAAATTCTAAACCTAGTGAATATAAAAAATCAACCAAATGGAAAAAAAGGAATCATTTTCCTTGTTGCCCTTATAGAATGGATTTTATAGCCTTCAAAATTCTTATGTCATATATTATTTAATTAAAAGCATTATGTGAACATTGGCAAACATAGATGTATGCATTATTCATACATGAAAAAAATTGAAGTCAAATGTATTGTTTAATATATATTTTTGATCCCTTTAAAATGAAAATTATAGTTAAAACTTGACTCAAATTACTTAAAAGGACTCAAAAGGACATTTATATTGTATTCAATTTATTCTTAGATTTTCTTAATAGATTAACATGACATCAATTTAGTTATAATCATATACCAATCCATCATAATCATGAAATAGTAAATGTAATAAAAATCCAGAATAGTCCTTTATAGTCTTTTTTTGTTACATTATCCTTTTGGGTACCCTAATTGTGAATATGCCCAACTTGTAATTTGCGATTATAATTTTTCAACTATTGAAGTTATTCATCGAAGCTACTTGTTGTAGGTTGTAGCAATGAAATTCATTTATTTTTATTTGCATTATGCAATGGGTTATTTCAAAGTGTAATGGACATCATGCTTCTATAGCCTATTATTAACTAAGCTATTGATTACTAAATCATGAATACCTCCTAACACCCATGGGTCATGAATAATTTTTAGCACTTAAAAGTTTAAGGCCTATATGGTCATTTAGACCTATTATATGGAATTGCATCTTACTTACAACTTATATTGCTTAAGCCTTGTAGTTTGACAGTTGATTTGAAATCATATTGGTGTAATTATGGAACACTTAAAATATTTGCAATGGTGTAATTTCCATTACAAGTTGTAATGGTCCAATGTATTATGTGTATACATTGTAAATTTTATCATTAAAGTTGAGAGTTTTAGATTTTGTTGTTGGACAACTTGTAAACATGTGCCATACAAGCTTGCTATTTGAATTGATTTTGATTTTGATTTGGATTTTGTAATAGTGCAACCATCAAATAAGAATCATCAATTATGTCATGTTAAGTAATTCTTCCAAGTTAACTTCCAAGTGTTGTTTGAGCTTGTTGTAATCTGGGTAATGGTTGATGGGTTATATAAGGAAGGCCATTATATTGTAAAAATTAAATAAGCACTTCAAACTTCAAACTTGCATCTTTCTTGAGATTAAAAGGTTTATGACTTTGTTTAAATTTCTAGTTGAACATTGATGCCTATTCTTTTAATATGTTGTAATTGGTTTTAGTCTACTATTGACACATAATATCAAAACATGTCTTTCATGACTAGAACATTTTGCGATTAGGTCTTAATGTAGTTATGTAATCAATCAACTACCTTTAACCATCTTTGTGATTACATTGCACGATTGCAATATACCTACATGATTACAATGATATCTAAGGTAGATACCTAGCTGGTACCTATTTAGCTTAGGTATTAGGTCTACTTTAAATAATAGCTACTTTAGATCTGTACTAGTTAGGTAATTACCTTAGATACCTACTTAGTAAATACCTTGTTAATAACCATTAACTAGGTAAAAGGTACCTAGTATGTACCTACCTTAGATATGTATTAATTAAGTAATAGGTACCTATTAATATGTACCTACCCCACTAGCTAAGTAGTAGGAGCCTACTTCACTAGGTACCTAACAACTAGTAGGTACTTAAACTACTAGGGAGTAGCTATGTATTTATTTAGGGTAGGTACATACTAATTCCTTACCCACCTTGGTACATACTACCTACTAAATAGGTACCTACTTTAGCTAGATGACTAAACCTACCAACCTATTAGTACTTATTTTAAATACATACTAGTGAAATATGTACCTACCCCACTAACAACCTAACTACTAATAGGTATTTACTTAATTATTATGTAGCTATTAATAGCTACCTAGGTAAATATGTACTTTGGTACTCGAGCTACTACATAGAACATACATATGTACCTAGGATAGGTATGTATTAGTTACTTACCCACCTTGGTACATATTACCTACTAAATAGGTATTTATTTTAACTAGTTGTCTAAACCTTTCAAGGTACTTATTAGGTTACTAGATGAGTGCCCTAGGTAGGTAGGCAAGCTGGGCTATTAAAGTAAGTTAGAAGAAAATGGTTTATGATAATATGGCAAGAACTTTTATCATGTTAAAAAAATGTGGTGTAATGGTTATGGATTTCATCCTTCAATGTGGAGGTGAAGGGTTCATGTCCTCATTATTGCAACCTAGTCTTATAAGGCGAAATAGGCTAGGTTAGGTTGCCAACTTAGCTCAAGTACCTAGCCTAGCTTAGGTTGCTAGCTAAATAGGTTAACCCACATTCCTAGGTAAGTTAGGGCCTATGTTTTTAGCATGTAGGTTAACTTTTTCGCTTAACAGAACCTAAGCTTACCTAGCCTAGGCTACTAGGTTAAGAAAACAACATATTAGCCATGTTTTTCATGTAGGTAATTACAAAAGTCATAGTCATAAAACATGACATGTCGTATTCAACTATGTAGTTAGGGCCTATGTTTTTGGCATGTAGGCTAACTTTTTAGCCTAACAGAACCTAAGTTTACCTAGCCTAGGCTACTAGGTATGGAAAACAACATATTAGCCATGTCTTTCATGTAGGTAGTTGCAAAAGTCATAGTCATAAAACATGATGTTTCGTATTCATGTAGTCATGGATGTCCCAAATGACTAACAACCTAATCATGGATTGGGGATTTTGGTGTTGTGACTTGAAAAGAAAAAATTGTCATTTGTAGCCAATTTTTAGAAATAAAAATTATATATTACAATTGAAAATTTATATATGCAAAACAACATTTTTCAATTGCAAATGACATTTTTTAGTTACAAAAATTGATTGTAAATGATTTTAGTTTTCTATTGTGAGGTCTATTTTGTGAAATCAGTTAGTAGGTTGTTATGTTTATTAAGTGATCCCATTTTACAATAGTTCGTAGAATGCAGTGAAATATATATATATATATATATCTTGCTTGCCTTTTGCAGCCATGGCATTGCCTTTAGTTGTCCCAAAAAAATTCAAACAATTTTTTTTCCTAATTACATCCCTTTCAATCCATCCAATGTTGTAAGTTTTAGTTGCCAAAACCCTTTGCTTACCATGTGGTTGTTGATTTAACACAAGCAGAAGTATTTCTAGTTAATAGAAACAACAAGAAGATGAATGAACTTAATCATTATTTCTGAGATTCATAAGTAGCAAAGTTGGCTTGAGCAAAATATATTATTAATGTTAATGGGAAGGTCACATAAGTCAAGTGCAAGGTTTATAATGTCATTGAAGGGAGAGATAAACTACTAATGCCTGAATTGGATCCTTTAAATTGAAACATGTTAGCCAAAGGAAGGCCATAATTACTTATGTGGGTGTGGGAGTAGGGAATTTCTATTATCTAAAGTTAAATTAACATGTGTTCAATGAAAAACTTTATGTGCAAAGAAGAAGGGATTTTGTTTCATAACATGTTGTTGGAGGGGTTATGATGGAAAGGAAAAAAAATTGGTCCAATTTGCACCCAATTTCCATTTACTTTCCTAGGGCAAACCCATGACTAAGTATGAATAGATGCAATCATTGTTTGCATTCCTCAAAGACTACCCATCCAAACATTAGAGTGAATGTGTTGGATGAAAAATTGTTAAATCTTTATATAATATGGTATCATTACTACAAATGTGCATGCAATTCATTGTTCCTCGTTCAATGGACCAATGAATCCATTGGATCCCCATTAGGTCTTGTTTAGTGAGACCCATAAATTCACTCAAAATCTAATGAAAACATTCAATAAAGGACAAATTTCTTGTAATGTATTGAATGCCATTAAAAATGTTATTTTGACTTTTAATCAACTTCTTGAACACCCAAGCAATTTTTTTTTTATACTCACTAATTATTAAAATGGTTGGTTTTTTTAAAACCACTTAATATCATGCTAAGGTAAGTTTTAGGGTTTAAGTTGTTTTGTTATACTTCAAAGCATGGAATCATGAAAAAATAATGAATTGCCTTTTGGAGTAAGTAAAGAACACATAATTTGTTTTGGCATAATGTGTTGATGGGCATAAAAAAAAAGTTATGATGATACCTTGAACAACTATGGAACTTTCTTGCATTGTAATTTAAAGATCTTAACATACCTAGTTTAAAATCATGTATTCATACTCGAATGTATTTGTAGAGTATCAATTTTTTTTCAAAATTGATATTAAACCACATGGCTATGACTAGGTATTTCCAAATTTAATATTGGGTATGTAGGATTTGTAGTTGGTTCTTAAAAATATTTATACCAAGTAGGTTAATTTTCAATACCTTGCCCTTGATTGAACAAATTACCCAAGTCAATTTTCAATACTCGACCAATATTTATAAGGATTTTGAAAGGGCTATAATGAGAATTTAGGTCAACCAATTGGCCCCTTCTTCACACCTTCATTCCCTTAAAAACCCCATTTTCAATCCTTATTTATCCATTTTCCACTTCTTGTGCCTAACATGGTGTGCTTTCTTTTTGAAGAGGCCAAGAAGGAAAAGACTAGTGTTATGCAAGTAAGTTTAAATACACATATATTCATTAAATAAAATTGAATAAATGAAAAAATCTATTTGTTGTGTAAATAAGTTTTTTTACATTTACCTTTTTCACTATGTAATTTTTTTGTTTTTTAGCATTTAAGGGGTGGGATTGTAAAAAATTCTTTTACACATACGCAACCCCTTGTAAATGTTTTGCAGTGTCTAAGTATATATATCATATACCTTGAGTGACATACCTATTTGCTATCCATATTAATTACTTGTGGGTGCATCATAAAGTTCATTTTTTCTTGCAATGGGCCACTTAATTCATCAACCGTTCACAAAAAAAAATTAATACTTTTAATTTCCCCCAATTAGAAACTTTTGTTGGATTAATAAGGTGTTGTGGAAGTGCTTCCTTTTAGCCTAGCTATATAATATGCAAGCTCATATTTTTGGGCAAAGCATATGGCACAAACTCTGATGCTATTGAAAAGTACAGTAGACATGCCAATGATTAAAGCCCTTACTATATCCAAAAAACTTAAAATGCTTGGAAATTATTTTGTTGCCTTTCGACTTCAAAAATCTATTGTAAACCTTTACTTGGCACATCCACAACCATGAAGATCATTAAAAAAATTTTTTTTTGAAGAAGACATGGGATCTCAAAGTAAGGAGGAGTTAATGTTTGGTGATGGGCATGTTAAAAGAATTTGTTATTTGGAGCTTAAAATCATTGGACATTGTTTTTTTTCCTTCTAGAGTTCATAGAACTCTAATCGGCATATTCTTAACTTTTTAGATCATTTAAGATAGATGAGAAATGATGAAGATATAGGGTCAAAATGTACAAGGCTTTAATGGATCCTTTTCAAACATTTTGTGATTTTGACAAATCATTCTTTTCATGCTTCTCCTTCATTGCTTCTTTTTTTTTGAAGTTCAAAAAGATATTGTAGACCTCCATTTGGTGCACCCATAGCCATGAAAATCACTCAAAAGGGGCAAGAAATGAATAAGATATGGGTTTGTGTTAGATGAAAGGTCAATGTTCAATGATTGACACATTTTCCCTATCTTGGGTGCACATTCTTGGGTGTATATTGGGTGCATGTTGCCGCACTTGATTGGTTGAATACAATTTATATTTTTAACATTGTTATCGCCAATCTTGGCTTAGGCTTTTACAAGAACTTGGATGTTGTGATGTTTCATGGTAATTAAAAGTCATTTGGTGCATTCCAAAGCTTGTTTTTTTGGCAATAGGCCACTTTAATTTACCCATTACCAAAAAACATTTTGAAACTTTGAATGTGTTTAGTTCACTCACACACATGTTGACAGATATTTCATGAATTAATATAAATTTGTGTTGATTTACAATGTGTAAGTGTACTTCATTTACACTTCTGCTTATATATTGTTATATTTATGCCCACAATTCCAAAGTCAAACGTTTATATTTAAATGGATGTGGATGAGAGGTTTTACATTTATATGAATGTAAATAAGCTCATAATTTGTTTTATAGGCATAAGATCCTTATTGTTGTAAAGGAAGAGGGTGTACAAGCATTCCCCTCCTATGCTCCATAATGTAAATGTGTTTAGGTTTAGTGATAACATTTGCCTTGAACTTCATAATGGGGAAAGCTCGCAAGCAAGCGACATTTCCAAAATGTGAAGCCTTAGATGAGGCAAAGGTCTTGTATTTTGGGAATGTCCCCCATACGCAAGATCCTTACACATAAAATTTCACATGATTTTTTTCAGATATGTTATAAATGGCATAGCCATTTCATAATGATTTGTTTGTTCTAGGAATATTCATTATTCACTTCTCTTTTTTCGATCTTTCGATTTAAATCTTCAACATTCCTAAAGTTGAAATCCATTTTGCTGCTCTAGTGTAGTTGATTGGTTGTACATTCCAAAAAATGGACTAAATGGAACCATTCCATTGTTTGCGAAGTGCCCATATAACATTTTCGTTGTTTTTCTTTTGTTGGATAACAAGATTATCTTTAAAATGATCTTTACTTTGGGCTTGATTTTGGTTCTCACTTTACTCATTCAACGTATTTTTTGAGCTACCCATAAAGTCCACCAAAGTGAAAATCATTCTTCAAAAGGATGAAAACACAATAAAGTGTGCAAGTAAAAGTACTTTGCTAGTCTACTTGTGAAGTGAACAAAAAGTAGGACCAAAACCCATCACAAAATTTTTATACATTCAATTTTTTGAGTTGAATGATAAATAACAAGATACTTCTTCATTATTATGCATTAATTTTTAAATTTTGCATTGTTAAAGTAGGTTTCAAGTAGATTTTTCTAAATGCAAGTAGCTTTTAAAACCTACTTTTTGTAGTGTAACATTTGATTCAAGTATATGTCAAGTATATTCTACCAAAGAAAAAGTAGATTTGTTTTTTGGTGAGGCCCTTGAATATACAATGATCTTTATGCTATAACTTCATACATATATATTACATTAAAATTTTTAATGAAAAAGTAGGTTTGAACACCATATTGACCAGTCAATTTCAAACCTACTTATTCCCTAGTTTTATTATTCCAAAGTTTTTGAAATTTTGTAGTTGATTTACAATAAACCCAATTGAAAGCTCAATAGTTTCAAAATAAAAGTTAAATAAAATTTGAATATACTTTCTTGTGTTTTCATGAAAAATTGCCCCTTTTTTAACTTGATATTTTTTTGGCAACTTTTTTTGTATACTTTACCATGCTTTCATGCAAAACTAAGGATAAACTTTCAAAAATAATCACCATAATTTCTTTTTTAACTAAACTAGGGTCTACCCAGGTTATATTTACATATATAGGAAGATACCTAGGTAGAAGGTTAACTAACTTAAGGTCTACCTACCTTGCTATCTATGTTTGGATTACATACCTACCTACCTAGCTATTTATGGGGAAAGTACTTATGTTGCCTTGGGGTACGCACCTATGTCACACCCGCCCATGGGCTACCTATTTGCTACATATTTACCTACCTACTTACTTACCCACCTATTTATGTAGGACAAGGATGATGCAAAGCTTACATGAGGACTTACATAAGGTCTACCTAGGGGCTTATTTAAAAGCTATTTAAGGGTTACTAAGGGGCGTACTTAGGTTATGGGCTATTTAAAATAAAGGCTATCAAAAGTCTATGTAAGGGGTTACATGGGGACTACTTAGGGTGTTACATAAAGACTACCTAGGGACGTACCTAAGGACTATTTTAAAAACTACATAAGGATTATGAGTTAACCCTAAGTAAGTAGCCCCTTTTTGGATTATGAATCAACTTTAGATAACTGTTTAAATATTCCAAGATATCCATTAACTTAAGAAATTTTCAGCTAAACCCAAAAGTAGGTTCTATGTAGTGCTCTCAATAACTTTTAGGTATCCCATAACCTAAGTAGGTCCCTAGGTGTCTCCCAGGTAGCTCCTAGGTAGTCCTTTAGGTAGGCCTTATGTAACCTTTTATGTAGGATTTTGATAACTTTTAAGTAGCATCTTAGGTAGGCTTTATGTAACTTTTAAAGTAGTTTTACATATCCCAACCTTCACCCAAGTCTTTAAGTGTCTCCTTGGATTCCCTAGGTGGCCCTAGGTAACCTTCTAAATAGTTTTTAGGTATGATAAGTAGGACCCGGGCCCCTAGATAGACATGTAGACACAAGCAAAACCCTGTATACAAAAGAAAACTCAAATCATGTTGGTTTGAGGAGGAAATTTCAAGTTTTTCTTCTATTATTTTCTTTTAACAAAGTCCCATTTTGCATTTTGATTGTCATCCTCACTTTTAGAGGAACCTGAAGGTTTTGTTCTTGGGTTTTACTTATCTTTGTGGATAACTTTAATATGTACCGTGTAAGGGCCACAACTTAAGAGCTCACCAAAGTCTCAATACAAAACTTTCAACCAATGAGGTATTTGGGATTTAGCCAATTTTGGCTATAAACCATATATGAAGTACAAATCTTTAATCAACATTCTATGTTTTGGGTGTATCCATTAAAAACCAAATATAAAAAATTTGGTAATTTTTACTAATTTTTACACTTCTGGCATTGAACTCATTGAAGTCCTCTAAAATCGGTTCATTTTCAAAGTTTTTTTTTTTTTTTTTTTTTTTTTCAATTTAAATTTTTTT
>Ga0209611_10007012_pt1 | contig 18184 bp, 15 predicted proteins | sample S1TSphgellanicum_3_FD_187693 | JGI IMG/M metagenome (GOLD analysis project Ga0209611, IMG submission 187693) | Host-associated microbial communities from peat moss isolated from Minnesota, USA - S1T2_Fc - Sphagnum magellanicum MG (SPAdes) (version 2) | ecosystem: Host-associated > Plants > Peat...
CACTTTACATTAATAGTTTTATTGGGGGGGGGGGGGTTGCTAGATTTTTGTTGTTCCTATTGTATTCCCATTGAGTTCCCAACATGTTCCCAATAGCTCCTCACCTTATCCCATATTATTTGCCTTAAATTTTACTCTTGAAAACTTATATATCTAGCCCAAAGAAGGATGTTACAACATATTTAATTAAAAATTGTCCAAAAAAGCTTTATATATATATAATTATAATTAATATGAGCCAAACAAAGATGCCAATCACATTTTAAAATTAAAATTAAATAAATTGGGGGTTCTCACAACTAATTAATATGAGTTCACAATATACTACCATTTTAAAATACCCGGCAAAATTTTGTATCACTTTACATTACATTTCACAACTAAGGCCCACCCACACACAAATGATTTCTTAATTTCCGTGGGACAACATTTGGACGTGTTTTTGAAGGCTCTCAATGTTTTGGGGTTTAGGGTTTAGGGTTCGTTTAGAGTGAACTAGCACCCACCAATTCACCATGCAGTATGGATTAGGGTTTAGGGTTTAGGGTTCGTTTAGAGTGAACTAGCACCCACCAATTCACAATGCAGTATGGATTAGGGTTTAGGGTTTAGGGTTCACATGTTCGCCAAAAAAATTTACATTTTTGTGTTGTATATTCTAGTCCCCAAAGCTAACCTAACCACAGTGATTAGCTATGTAGTAACATATTAACCATCCTATAGTTTGTCCACCCAAACTAATTAGGAACTATGAATTATACACTACATCACATTAAGACTAATATGATACTTACAAACTTATAATACGCAAATTATCTAGTTAGTGTGAAGGGGGAAGTAACCTGGGGTTCACATGATAGGTTACCTAGGTGGAACCTTGGGTAACTCAGTTGTGGATGAAGTGAGCTTTAGTTGTGGTTCATCCACAACCGAGCCCTAATAATACATTTTCAATGGATGGTGCATTGGTGGGTGCTGGGTTACATCTAACCCTAGTGTTGCCAAAGGTAGAAAGGTTAGGAGAATTGGGTGGAAGCACTTTAGTTCAACAAGCAATTGGGTGGGGTTTAGGGTTTAGGGTTTAGGGTTTTTAGATAACCTTTTTCAATTTTTTATTTCTATAAAAAGAGAGAAAACTGAGAAAAAAAGGAAATTTTTTGGTCTAGGGACTAGATGATGACCCTTGCATTTTTTTGAGAATATATTTTGTCAAATAGGAACCCAAACTAATAAGAAACAAACTAGGGTACCCACATTTTTATTTAAAAAATTGGGAATAAATTAGGTACACAAATTGTTGAGAGCATTTTCTTTCCTCTTTGCAATGAAGTTTTTCATTTGTGCCTCAAAAAAAAAAAAAAACAAAACAAAATGATAAAAGTTATATAGTTAAATACCTCTCTCCTATTAATTAGATGGGCTCCCTCCCAATTATTTATTATTTATTTTTGCAATGGGTCATTTTGATTGGCCCATCACCCAAAAAAAGAGATGAAAATTGGCAGGCTCCCCAAAATAAAAGGTTTCTATGTGAAGATGGAGAGTGTTGCCTTTGGCTCAACTACATAGGTGAGAAGGGGAGAACTTTGGGCAAAGGATATGGGATAAAGTGAGGTCATACTAGGAACACCCTTGGGGACCACATTGGGAACTTGGGGAATATCATTGGGAACTTATGGGAATGAACCTTTGGTTAGTTCTTGAGATCAATTTTTTAGATCTTTAAAATTTTCAGTTTTGAGCATTTTTTCACAAAGAATTCAAAGTTGGTCTTATTTAAAACAAGTCTAGTTTCATCTCCATTACACATAATTATACCAAAAAAATTATTGTGTAACAAATTGGTTTGCTCAATTAGTGCACATAGTTCAAAGTAAAGATTATGTAATGTTAATTAGGTACAACTAATCAAATGCAATAAGTTACCTAAAATGTAGGGTCAAGCTTTCTTTTTGGAAAAAAGTTCTACTTATTTACATAGAGAACTTGAACATGTTTCAAACATGACAACATCCTAGGTTTAGGTTCTAATTCAATCTTGAAAAGAGATCAATGGCTTGGTTACATTTCAACGGCAATTCCAACAAAATTTGAAATCTTTAGCTTGGAGATTCTAGAATTTGACTCATAATTCTAGAATTGGACTTGAACCTACCAACAACACTCATAGAATCGCATTCCTCTAACAAGTTCATTGTATTGAGAGTGAGTTCTATTCACACATGTACAACCAATTGCAATTGTTTTTTCCTCAAGTTGGCACAAGTTTTCAAGTCTTTTTGTTTGTTCAATTCAATGGTAATTTGTGTATTACTTTCTTTATGGGCTTTAGTTTGAGAATGCACTTTCTTTTGGTTCAAATTCTTGTGTTGTGTTGAATTTAGTGATCTCTTCATTACTTTTCAAAAGCTTGAGTGTTTTTTTATATTAAACATGGAAACATGAATTAACCAATCCAATGAATTAATCGATCCAATGACCATTTATAGTTTAGAATTTACATGATTGTTGTTGGATGCCATCTCCTCTTCAATCCAAAAACCAAGATCCAACTTAATACATTGATTGCCAAGATTGACTTGTTGGGTAATGCCTTGCTTGTTTTGGAGCAACAATGGGTGTGCTGAAAATAACTTTTCCACTCACCAATCTGAACACAAGAATGTGATTATCCTCTTTCACTCACAAGAGCTCAACTTCATAGTAATCAACCTCCTTCAAAGACACCACTCAACTTCAAGCAAAGAACACCCCCCATAGGAGATAACAAAATCTAGTAGTGGATTTACTTCGAAAGTACTCTCCAACTTGAAATTTTTCTCAAATGAATGGTGGCGCCTCTCCAAAGATGGAAGCGCCTTTTCTCTCTTTTCAAGATCTCTTGGAAAATAATGGCTAACAAAGAGGATGGGTAGCACTTCAAAATTTGGAGTGATGATGCATAAATGACTTGTGCCTTCACTAATGGCTTTTATTGGTACGTATCAATCATTTGTCATCAAAAAATTGTTTAATGGAATTAAGAGATACCACCAAACCCATAACTAGATTGAATTTTTTGGTAAAATTCTTACATAAGAATATATATAAATGAGAGAGAGAGAGAGAGAGAGAGAGAGAGAGAGAGAGAGAGAGATTTCTCTACACTAGATTCCATAGTTTTACATTGTATAGTCCCTCCAAAAATCTCACTAGAAAAGAAATGTGGGTGTTCAGTCCCCAGTTGGATGCAATGCTGGAGAATCACAAGGACACAAAGTGGACAAGGTACTCAATTTCAATGTCCAAGACTCAGTTCTGGAAGAAAGGATCACTGGGTGCTAGAGTCATCCTTCAAGTGGTCACTCATATCACACCAAGTTTGCGTCTCTGACAGTTCCTTGAATTGATGATGTAAGTAGTAATCTTTCTTCTTCCTCTTCATGATCCTACTTCATCAAGTGTGTTTTCCACTCTGTTTTTGATGTTGGATTGCTCTGTTTGTTTTGATGTTGTTCACGCTGTGTGCCAAAGACTAAATTGCTCTAACCAACCAACCCACTCTTCTGCCAGTATGAATGACAAAATGACACTCTCTGAGGTATGGGTAGTTTCCCACCCATGACTATCTGATCAGAGGACCTGACAGCCCCATCATCATCATCATCATTGTAGAACCTCATTCATGATGTCATATGTGGATTGCTCTTCTTGTTGTTTTGACTGGATTTGATCTCAGCTGTCTGAGGGTGACCAGATTTAATCTCCCACAAACAGTGATTAGTTAGTTCAACGGTGCGCCTTGCCTCCAATAGAAGGCATTCCTGCAGCAATGTAAGGTGAAGTTCCAGTGTCATACCATCTCTACTATCGAGTCTAATTTTTGCTTGGTTCTGTTGTCATTCAGATGTGTGCTTCATCTATGTTTGGAGTTGGGGTTTTCTGCTGTAAGAGGCTTGTGGGTGAATGGATCTTAGTCTTGTGGGTGATGACACTGGTAGAAATATTCTGCCAGAACTTGTCATCATCAGACTCTGCTGCTTAGTAAGTAGGGTGTGGAGGAGTATGAGAAAGTTGGAACAAAGATGAATATATCAGCTCTCTGGTGCCAAAGACAACCCTGGAACCTGCATTGGAGAGAGAAAGAGAGAGGTATTTTGATCATGTTCTCTTAGTTTTCACAACTCCTCCCCATCGATTTACAATAAACACTAGTTTGAAACCAGCGAGATTTCCAACAGAAAAAAGTTAACCTGAAGACTCAGTTCCATGCCTACAAAAAGGCTATTTGCATGATTTTGAGCCAGGAAACAAATGGATGACAGTGGCCACAATCTGAGCATTTGTGTAAAACAAATCTGTTCAATCCCAATCCTCACTTGATAGTAGAGACATCAACCTCTGGGAAGAGACTACAGTAAGTGACAAGGGAGAAATTCACAATAGGCGCAGCTGATCAATGACATCGCATCACGTTAAACAATAGGAATTGTTGAAACATCACATGGGTCTTGGAGTTTGCACTGTGGCAGATGAAATAGTCCTTAACTAGACAGTTTCACAGAGCTCCCTGAAACTGTCCCTGTCCCTTCTGCCATGGAACTGAGCATTGAAAACAAGTGGTACAACAACAACAAAGGCTCCTACTCCAAAACTTCATCAAAGGAAGAAAGGTCACACTATACAGAAAGCCTGTCTTTTACCTCTCCGGAATCCCGAGATTCACAAGCTCCTCCAGCTTCACATCAATTTCATGCGCTGCCAAGCCGTCCAGTGGCACACTGCGCTCCACCCCATAATCTGGAAAAGAAAAACCAATGGCCACATTGGCTCGCTATTATGACCCTTCTACTACGCTCAAAGGAGGAAAAAATATAAAACCCCACACACAAAACAAAGGATGATGCATGAGTGAAGAAGAAGAAAAACCAAGGAACAAGGGTACCCTGATATCTATTGGGTGTACTGACTGACCATAGCGTGCCCAAAGACGAGGTTGCACACTGCTGCACTCACGGATCAAAAGGGGAAGTGTTGGATTTAGCGCCTTCAGATCCACATAGTTGCGGGTGATGAACTCCCTGTCTCTCGATACAATACATACCCAAAAAGCAAACATCTCACATTCAGATGGAACATTTCCATACAAGAAAAACCAGAATTCCAGTATATTCTTGTTGGGAATCTCAAATCATACTTATACAGGAAGTCTGCATAAGAAAAACCATCCAGACCTTCTTTCTTCTTCATTGGCACATATACATTCTGTAGAAACAAAAAAACCAAAAGCATAGATTTCACCATATATCCTAGACAACAAGCATAGCATAGCATAGCATAGCATAGGATGTCTGCCTGCTGAAATCCCCATCAATTCTGATAAAAAATCCTAGAGTTTTGCACATTGAAATTCTTCCGCAAACCATTCACAGACATGATGGTGATGGTGATGATGATCAGAGCTTCTGATAACCCAAATGCTTTTGTGTATTTGAAGACGGAAACTTGTTGCTGAGAGAGAGAGAGAGAGAGAGAGAGAGAGAGGGCAACACTTTGTTGTGGGCATCATGGTGTTGTTGTGTTCAGCAAGGATTGTTTTCTTGTCCAAACCAAGGCAAGGTAGAGGTGGCAGGAGGAGGAGGAGTACCGTGTGGCGGTGCTGGAAGGCGAGGTCTGACAAAGATGGATACGAAGCTCCTGGAATACATGAGAAAGCTTTGATCTCCACGACATGGCTCCTGTTCTTGCTCCGCTCTCTCCTCACCTCTCCTCTTGTCTTGTCTTCTCCCTCCTGTTGCTGCTGCCGATCTGCCCTTTGTGATTGGTACCAGCAGCAGCAACAACAAAAAACCTAGGGCATAGAGAGAGAGAGAGAGAGAGAGAGATCCGGAGTCTAGAAGAACGAAACACAAGAGATAAGACTCAAAGAGTACCGACCCACAAGCAAAAATCGGAAACCCAACACACTCCTGACCTCCACAACCAGAAATCCGAAGAATCAAACAACGCACAAAACAGAAATCCCAAACCCTAAACGCTCCAAAAAGAGTGGGAATGAATCCGCTGGCGCTCCTCCACCGTTTCTTCTGCTCTTCTGGGTTCCTATAACTCTACGCCCTCGCCACCAAGATTATGATTGCCACGGCCCACCCCACTTCTACATTCCATGATTGCTGCAGATGTTGTTGTACCAGGTTTGATTTGCAGATAGGTTTTGTAGTTCTGCGGAGAGAACCCAAGGAGAGGAGGAGGAGGAGGAGTCTTTATTCTTCATTGGAGCCAGAGCTTTGATGTGGGTTGTGATACAGATTTTTTTCTTTCTTTCTCCTCCAGATTGATTTTTGCTGAGAGAGAGGGAGAGAGAGAGACAGCAGCAGCAGCAGCAGCAATAAGTCCCAGAAAGAAAATCTAATCCAGGGAAAGAAGCAAGAAGCAAGAGAAGAAAAACAGCAACAGAGACTGGGGGTTGGAGTATAGAGAGAGATGGAAGAAGGTTTGGAAGCATCCTTTGCCAACATGATGCAACAACATGCTCATCATTCTGCTCATCTTCGAGACCGTGTTCGTATGTCCCCTCTTCCTCCTCCTCCTCCTCCTCCTCCTCTGGTTCTCTTTCTTTCATCCCTAAAGCTCCCATCTTCTACCTGTTTTGCAAATGTGTTTTCTGCAACTCTGGTATGCTGATTCTTCACGACCAATTTTTCTGTTTGCTCTTCAATCGTATATGCCTTTCTTCTCTCCCAACAAACTCCTCGGTCCCCCTGTTCCAAGCTCCATGCAAGAGGGATGCAAGATTGAAGTGAGGTTTTGCAAGCTCCAGATTAGGGTTTGAGGATTGAGGATGCTTAACTCTGTGAGTTTTTTTGGTTTGTTTTGTGGCTGGAGGTTATGTTGATCAAGGATTGACTTCATAGGTTGATTGCAATTCTTCTGTTTTGGGCATCCAGGACAGAGGATGCAAGATTAATGTGAGGTTTTGCAAGCTCCAGATTAGGGGTTTGGGGATGTTTCACCCCGTGAATTTTTTTTGGGGGGGTTTGTTTTGTGGCTAGAGGTTATGTTGAGTTGATCACAGATTGATTTCACAGATTGATTGCAATTCTTCTGTTTTGGGCATCCAAGACAAAGGGATGCAAGATTGATTGGTGTGAGGTTTTGCAAGCTCCAGATTAGGGTTTGAGGATGTCAGTATTAGATTTTTTTTTTCTGGGGGTTTGTTTGTGGCTGGAGGTTATGTTGATTGAGATTGATTTCACAGATTGATTGCGATTCTTCTGTTTTGGGCATCCAACACAGAGACGTCAAAGAAAGCAGCAGTGGAGGCAGCAGCAGTAGTGTCGGATTTGCTGGTGGAGAGCATCAATGGTGGTGTTCAAGAAGTGTTTGTTAATGAGAAGCAAATTGAGATGGAAGCTCGATCCATGGGCGTCACAGTGCAACGATTCTCCAAGCAAACTTCTCAGTGGCTCAATGTTATCCATACTTTTGATTCTGCTCTCAAGGTCAGCAGCGCACAATTTCTCCTCCTACCATTTGTATTCCTTTTCCTCCTCTCTCTATCTCTCTTTCTCTCTCCCCTAGTCTGTGTTCTTTCTGCTGCCAAATAGATCTTCAAGACTCTTTCTTTGGGATATGGGTTTCTTCATGGTTTTCTTCGGGTTTTTCATTTGTGTTTTGTACTGTTCTCTTCAGGATCTATGTTTTACTGATTGCATTGGAATACGGTTTCTTTGTGAATTTCTTCAGGTTTTTTGCTTTTATGTTTTTGACTGATCTCTTCAGGATATGTTTTATGGTTTCTTTGTGGATTTCTTCAGAGTTTCATTTCTTTTGTGTTCTTTTTTCCTGATCTCTTCAGGAATATGATTACTTTGTGGATTTCTTCCTTGAGGGTTATTCTTCTTTTTTTTGTTTTTGACTGATATATTCAGGATATGGTCTCTTCTTCATGGATTTCTTCAGGTTTTTTATTTTCTAAATTTTTGATTGATTTCTTTAGGATATGTTTTACTGATTCTTCAGGATATGGTTTCTTTGTGGATTTCTTCAGGGTTTCATTTCTTTTGTGTTCTTTTTTCCTGATCTCTTCAGGAATATGATTTCTTCGTGGATTTCTTCCTTGAGGGTTATTCCTTTTTTTTGGTTTTTGACTGATATATTCAGGATATGGTCTCTTCTTCATGGATTTCTTTAGGTCTTTTTATTTTCTAATTTTTTGAGTGATTTGTTCAGGATATGGTTTCTTTGGATTTCTTCAGGGTTTTTGCTTTTGTGTTTTCTTTTCTGATCTCTTTTGCATGTTCTTGTGCAAAGAAAAGAAACATGCACAAGATGTGGAAAACCCGAGATAAAAACAGCAATCCCTTTCAGAAAGAAATGATGCTATGTAAATGTTGAGTTGTTTCTTTGGGTGGTTACAAAAACTGGAATCATCACAAACAACATGACCCTCATTGCTATATTTGTCCTTCAAAGATGGAGGAATTCTACCTGAATTTTTCTCAACATTTCTCTTATCCATCCACATTTCTTTTTTGCACCCCAAAAAAAGATTGTGGTTGATGTAATAAAACCCACAGCCTGAAAGATTGCCAGTCTTGTAGGCTGCAAAATGCTTGAATCCATTTGTCAATTGTGATCTTCTGCACAAAGGACAGGATAGCAGAGCAGTTGAAGAAATCTGGAAAATCTCAGAGACACTCATGGCTGCAGCTTTTTGGATCCAACTGAGGTTTTGTCTTATGGTGTTCAATAAATTGCAGGAGATTGGTGATTTTGAGAACTGGATAAAGGTTATGGAGTATGACTGCAAAAAGATAGCAGGGACATTGAGAAGCATATCAGAATCGAGCAGAGAGCAGCAGCATACAAAAGCTTCTTCATAAAAGCAGCTTCAGGTTTGTCTTCCATCAAGTGCATCTTGAGCTCACTTCTGTATTGGTTTCATTTATACACATATATTTCTCTGATCCCCAAGGAAAAGAAAAATGGTCACTTGTTGCTGCTGCTGCTGCTTTGCTGCTGCCATTGATTGGTTCTTGGTGGTCCCCTATGTTGAAAGACCAACCATTTCATCTCTGTTATCTTTTCCTCTTATGGCTCATTTTCAAGTGTCATGATGCATATCATCAGCAAAATTACACATAGGAGAGAACTCAAAGCTAGGACCGTTCACATGTGATCAATTAACCTAATGACCGAAATATCAATTAACATATCTGCAAAATGTAGGAGTCTTAAAAGGATGGATATGAGTGTATTTTCTCATACTCCATGAGCAAGTTGCCATCTTACTTTTGTGATATATAAATTGCAGGATATGATCCCTAGCACGCCGATTGCTGAAGACGTGCTTAAAACCCATAACCAGAATTGATAGTTTCTGAGGACAACCTGTAAATCTGGGAGCTTCAGCTTTCAAAACCTGCTACCAGATTGATAGTTTCTGAAGACAACCTGTGAATCTGGGAGCTTCAGCTTTCAAAACCTGCTACCAGATTGATAGTTTCTGAAGACAACCTGTGAATCTGGGAGCTTCAGCTTTCAAAACCTGCTACCAGATTGATAGTTTCTGGAGACAACCTGCAAATCTGGGAACTTCAGCTTTCAAAACCTGCTACCAGATTGATAGTTTCTGAAGACAACCTGCCAACTTTGCAGCTACTGGAATTTAGGTGTGCAGGTCATTTCTGCTTTCATAACAAAGCAGACAGAGATAATACTCATTTGGAAAAAGCATCCCACCCATTTGTTGTTTTTGCAATTTTTGTGAAGATTACAAACAGCAGAGTCAATACTATAATTGGTTCTTCTCAGTGTCTCTAGTGTCATACAAAGAGTTGCTATGAAGTAATTCTAAGGTGCTACTGAACTCTTTCCTATTGCAACTGGATGGATTTCCACTTGCGTGAATGGACATATTAAACATATGGTCCTGCTCACTAACCCAATCATCTGTTATGTTTCAGAAGATGAGGAAAGTTTGGTAATTTTTATGTGGCAGGTGTTTTACGCTTTGAATCCCTGACGTCCAGTCAGTTGGGTTGCTGGATCAAAGGGGGAAAAACTTACCAATGAAGAAGGATTTGGGATCTAACATTGTTTGAGGAAAGTAGTTGCAATTGAATGTCTCTCTTGATGAGCAGGGAGAAAGTCTCACGCCCCGCTCTTCAAGGGTTTTGAATGGAGATAGCTTGGAATCAGACCATTCTTCCTCCCTGAAGCAATTCTAGATCCCCAGTCCCTTCACTTATGATTTGTGTCCCCCAGATAATTTACAGCCCGCAACTACAACAATGGAGGTCAATCTGATCGTATTCTTGAGAAGACCCAAAGACTGGCTGTTGACAGGAAGTTACAACCTGGAGTAATACTACTGCATTCCCTAGTAATGAGTCAGGGTGGATACAGAGCTTTGGACTAAGAGATGGAATTTCGCCATCCTTTGGCAGAGACAGTTGATGCTATGGAATGTGATCTCCGGCGCTCAATGGCAGTAGTAGTAGTTGTAGTTGCAGAGGAATTGTGGCCTGTGAAAGTTGAGGCCACAAAAGTTGGAGCACTTGAGTAGTCATCCCTGCTCGGGTGACCAGACCCTTGCTTGCTTGTGGTGTTAGATGCCACTGGTGCTGCCTTGATATGACTACTAAGAATTCTCCAACCAGATGTCCATCCTCCTGATGTGGATAGGTTTCTCAATTTCTTCGGTTTCTCCATCTGGCCACAACATCAATCAGATTCAAACAACTTCAAAATCAAGCAGAAGAATTTCTTTGCATTTTTCAGGAAAGAAAGCGCAACATCCTTACAGCTATTCACTCATCCAGAAAATACCCATCTGCAGTTTTACTCAAAATCACCCCCTTACATTTTCTTTGGGTATGTTACTACACTCAATCACATGTTCAAAGCCAGGACCAAAGGGTGTACAGAACTAATTGTAGTCTCCAAGGCTTTGACAGGATGTAAGAGAAGTTTTATGCATTTCATTCCAATGAAGACAAAGTAAGAGATGATGATGATGATACCTGCTGTGACATGCCTGTATAATGTTCATGTTCCAATTCTGAGAACTTGGACTTCAATGTTGCAATTTCATGGTGCAGTGCCTTGATTTCACTGCGTGCACTTTGCCAGCTCTCCTCCAGTGACACACGACCCATGTTTAAGCCATCTAATCTGGGTACGAGAATGTGGGAATTAGAGCCTGCCTGTGATGATGATGGTTCATGAACTGAAGGAGAGCCAATGTCAATATGGTGGTGGTGGTGTTGGGTTTTCCTCTCAAGCGAACTATTGCCAGTGATGGCATTCCTGAGCTTTACTTGCTCACTGAAAAGGACCTGCAAAATAAAAAGCGCCACACTCCAATGTTCAATAGGTACTAACTGCTTACCATCTATTTGATCACTAGTTTTTCTGGTTTGTATTTTGCTCCACTGAAACTATGAATCCCAGCTCCTAGCAATTTATGCAAAATTCATTAATGTCAGTCCTATTGTGATGAAGGGACAAAAAAGGTGGAGAGCCAAACTACCTGAACGACAACACGGAGAGGAAGACGCTCATTTTGAGCTGCATGCAAGCATGCATCCAGTGAGAGACGTTGGCAGTCCATAACTCGGCAAAGCTTTTTCCTTTCATGCTCTGTCATTGTTGGGTGCATCTGACAAACATTGCAACTCATCATCACTAGATCAGCCAAAAATAAGAAAACAAGAAGCAAGCAACCAAGCAAGCAAATGTTTGTGTTTAGATGTATTTATTCAGTGGAGTAGCGATTAATGCTCAGAAGAAGTGAACAAGAAGAAGACCTAAAAACAAAAGGAAAAGAAAGATTCTCACATTTCTTATGTACCCAAAAACTGCGCACAAATTGCTAGAATGTTTGGCCTATGTGCCTATGTAATCCCTTGTACTTGATGAACCTGTCAAGGCTGGTAGGCCGCCAGGCCATAAGGCTGCTGGGTGGAGGTATTGAAAATGTAGGTAGGTTTGAAAGATAGGTCCTTTCGAGAACTTGAAAACCCTTCAGATTATGAGAACACCCTAGCTAGGACCTTACAAAATATGTAAGGGCCTGTAGAGCCTGGCTAGGACCAGTGTCAGTCTGGTATCAACTTTTGAAACTACCAGCTTGCTCCAGGTAGTGGGTCCTTTTCAAAACTTAAATGGCAGCCTTGCACCTGATATTGGGTTGGAGGCTGATGTTCAGCTAGTATGAGGCACGTATACACCTAAAACTGGTATACCTGCCTCATACTAGCTGAAACTGGTATAAAAACTGGCACAATGCTGGTATTACCAGTGTGGTTGGGTCCTTGATACCAGCATTGATACCAGGCAGGTTGTGATAACACCAGACCACAGGCCTATATACCAGACCAACAGTTTTTGGGACCTTAATAAATTATGTAAGGGCCTGTACAACCTAGTGGATGGAGAACTTACTCTATATAACATCATTGATATATAGACTAAACAAATTCTGATGGGTTTTTAAGCATTGAGAACTTCTCACGAATGAAGTCAACCTAAGAGATGACATTATAACCTAATGGTAAGAGCATCTCCAGCAATGCTTAGTATGTGACGCTCCTTAGAATTATTTCTCACGTCCAAGTTTAGTTATTACTTTTTTCCAAGCTCACCCATAAAACTGAAACTGGCACTGCAAATAGGTGGGAGACTACTAATAGCAACTCCACCTTGACCAATCAAACTATGTAGCCAATCAACAGCAGGTGTCAGGCTTTGCTGTGCCTTTTACCAGCCTCAGCAAACTGTGCAAAAATGCTGGGTCAAAACCAATTTGCTGAGCCAAACTGGCATGTTTTGACTTTTCTTCATCCAATTTTAATTTGCAGGGTCACTTACTGAGCACTGGTGGAGTTGCTTTAAGTAATAGCAAGATTCAGATCCAACAACACATGAGTGAATCGGAAAACAATACAAAGAGGAAACCCAATGTGAAATAATAGAGACTTTTTTGTTCATACAGTATTTAGTGGTTTTTGGAATGAGATTGTTGATATTACCTTAAGATAAGTGTCAATAGCTCGATACAGCCCATCATCTGAAGCATATGGGAACTTTGGCAGGGACCCTGCAAGCGCCTGAAACTTGGCCAAAGGCAAATTGGGATCCCGAGCAACTTCAGCCAGGTAGCTATTCATAAGCTTTGCAACTCTGGTTTTTGTTGTGTGGGGTGTTGTTGGAGGTAACTTGTTGGGAACTAAGCTGCCCCCTCCTCCTTCAAACACATGTGAATTTTTCTCCACACCAACAATGTTGCTTCTTGTTGGGCTATTATTTCTCAGGCCTGTTTGCTCCTGAAACCAAAACACACCCATAATGTGCAAGAAGAGTCAGCTCCCAAAATCACAACGACAACAGAAGAATATCACTTTTTGCACGAGGGCAGCCGTAGGCCTTGATTATTGAATACATACTACACTGATGACAAATCAGTGAAAATACCTCACAAATATTATCTGTAGAAATGGGTGAAACCACAAAGTTTACCTCAGATATTTTCTATAGAAAAATGGATGAAGTCACCAAAAAAAGTTCATGTCACAGATAATTTTCTATAGCAATGGATGGAACCACATAGCTCACCTTAACACATATGTTCTATAGAAATAGATGAAACCCAAAAAATTTTACCTCGCAGATGTGCATGAACCATGGCTCTATCAAAATATGGCTTATTTTGGACATGAGTTATCTGTCACAATAGATCTCAGGTAAACCTTATATTGTGTTGTTACCTTAAACCCTAAACCCTGTGACAATATTACAGCAATTGATGTGGTCACATAAGCAAGTGACAATCTGATATCTTGGGAGCAGAGGAAACATGTCAGAAGTGACCCACCTTAAGCAAGAAGTGGTCGAAAATCCGTTGCACAATGTCAATGTCATATGAGTAGCCTTGAGTACTAGTAGTATTGTTGTGGGTGGGGGAGGAGGAGGAGGAGGAGGAGGAGGAGGAAGAAGATGATGGGATGAGAAGGTCATGTACAGAAGCTTGCTCCAATTGCCATCCTATCCTTCTCTCTAACTCTGTCCTGCATGTCAACCCCACATCTAACTGACATGCAAATTGCAGTAATTGGAGCAGAAAATTGCATGAGACTGCATCTTGTTGTGGAGGAAGCATTCTCACAATCCCTTCTACCAATTGCCTGGCAGCATCCTGCTGCATCTGTGTGATCAACCTCATGTGCCTTGTATGCTGATGATCCTCATCATGATGGACTAGCACAATCTCCTTTCCTGTTGTAATATGGTTCTGTGATATGTCATTGTTGTTGCCCGAGTTGTGTTGTGGATGAGTGACATCAACAGCAGCAGTGTTGTGATGATGATCTGTTGCTGTAGTGAAGGACTCGCCACCACCACCACCTTTCCTTTTGGGTTTCCTTGCAAGTCCCGGAAGCCACTTATATGCATACTGAGAAATCGCAGCACCCACAAGAGTATAAGCCATGCCTTTGGCTTTGATTGCTGTCATCACTATGCTGAATGTCTCAAACGAATCTAGGTTGCACACAACATCTTCAATCCACCAGTCATGTGGAATGTGTTTGCCAACAACAGTTGTTGTGTTGCTGCTGTCATTGTTGTTGTTATTGTTGTTTTTGATTCCATCCCAATTTGCAGCTCTGGTGCTGCTGCTATTGTTGCCGGTGCCATCATTACTACTAGAAAAGGACCAGTGGGTTGTTGTTCCATGAGGATCAGTACAAGCCTTCCATGCAATTGCTTCACTACACCTTCTTGTGATTTGCAGATCTTCAGCCCAAGGTGAGAGACTTTGACACCTCTGCAAAACAGTGATGGAATCCTTCCACGAAGCCAGCACGACAAAATTCAAATAATGCTCAGTCTTTGACACCAAATTCCCATCTTCCAAACTGTTGGTCATTTCGAGATACTCAGCACCACAGCGAAGTGTGGCTACATTGTACGGAGTAAGCTCAATTTCCATTCCATAGCAAAACTTGGCAGCAAGCTCAAAGGCTTCAGCTCCTCCAGGCATCCCATCAAGCTTGATATGGTACTTGTTTGTGTCTCGAGACTCAAACACAAGTCTGTTGAGCCGTCCACTCCTTGAAAGAAGAGGGAACTATGAACACAAAACACGCACACAAACAAATTTCTTTGAGAACTCTCTTGTAGCAGAATCAGTTGATCATCGGTGGTTGCAGCAAGCAGCAAATGGAAGGAAATCATATGTGGATCAAAAAATCAAAGAGTGGGTCTTGATAGACACAAAAATTTCAATGAGGAAGTACAGTGAGAGTTTCATACCTTATGAAGATAAAAGTGGCTATCTGCTACTTCCACTAATAAGTTGCTTTGCAGCTCTGTTGCCGCAAACCTGTAAAAGGAAGCAAAACACATGCAAACCCATAAGCAATGTGAAACAACCAACTGCAAAGAACTCCTCTAAAAAATTTCTTCATGTCAATAATGTCAAGAAGATGTTGATGATCGCAAAGTGAAGGATTCTTCCTAGATCAAGGATGGATCATGCACAAGAAGAATTCCTTGTGGTTGCAGTACAGGAGTCTTCCTTGAGCAAGGATGGTTGCACCAGAATCCTTGTGATTGCAGTAAACTTGGATTTATTCCTGATGATCAAGGATGGTTGCACAAGGATCCTTGTGATTGCAGTGAAGGATTCTTCCTTGAACCTTGATGGGATGCACAAGGATCCTCGTGATTGCAATGGAGGGTTCTTCCTTGATCGAGGATGGTTGCACAACAATCCTTGTGATTGCAGTGAAGGAAGGATTCTTCCTTGATCAAGGATGATGGTTGCCACAAGGATCCTGGTGATTTCAGTGTATATATATGAAGGCTATGGTGCAGTCAGAGTTTGAAGAAAACAGGGGACAGGAGAACAAAGAAACAAGAAGAAGAAGAAGAGGTTGGGACGGAGGAAGGGTGGGCAGTTCTGAAGGTTGAGGAGATGGGTTACCAACTCTGGTTCTTTGATTCTCTTCTCAGGAATTTATTACTGCTGTGAAGCTCTGCAGGCATGCTGTGATGGTGATCACCATGGCCACCACTGCTGCTGCTACTGCTGTCTTTCTCTTCAATTTCATGCCTGCTGTTTCTGCTGCTCTCATAGTTTTGCAGCATCTGGGTTTGAGGAGGAGTTTGGCGAGGCTGATGGTAGACTCCCTCGTTGCTTGCCGTCTGCTGCTGCTGCTGCTGATGATGATGATGATGATTTTTATGATGATGGTTTCTCTCGTAGATAAGCCCCCTTTCACCTTCGCTTCCACTGTTGCTGTCGTTGTCGTCGTGTTTCTCATGATCCCCTTGATGGATGCCGGAACTATGGATTTGCTTGTGCTGCTGCAGCTGCTCAGAGCTGCTGACATCGCCGTCGTGGTCGAGTATCCGCAAGCTACTATTGATCAGGATCTGCTGCTGCTGACGACTCCGTCTGCTGCTTCTCTCGGCAACCTCTTGCACGGATTGACGAACTCCCGCACTCAGAAGCTCCCCGGGAGGCCGAGCACTATGAAGTTTTCGCTCCTCTCTCTGCTGCAGCTGCAATGTTGTCTTCAAGTCTCCTCCGTTGTTGTTCCCGGAATTGTTCCTCTTCTGTCGACTTCCATTCCTGCGCTCCGTCCTCTCGTGAATGACTAAGCCACCGCCACTCTTGGAAAGCTTCTCGAGTCCAAGAAGTGTCGAAGAAGAAAGGTGTCTCTGAGGAGCAACAGCGGCAGCACCATTACCGTTGCTGCTGCTGCGCATCTTCCGCGCACCCACATTGGAATGCTGCGCTTGTTCTTGTTCTTGTTCTTCAGGTTCTTCTCCATAACTGGTGTGCTGCTGCTCTTGCTGCTTCTTTTCCAGGCGATGACGAAGATAGGTTCCAAGGAGTTCTCCATCTGAAATGGAGTGGTAACTGTGATCGTTGCTGCTGATCTTCTTGATGGTTTTGTGCGCATGCTCCACGAATTCTTCTTCCATGCCATAGCTTGACAATCGCTGCTGCTGCTGCTGCTGCTGATTATGATGAAGACCCGGGCCTGCTGCTGCATTACTACTAGAAGCAAACACTACAACATTGTCGTCAGGGCTGGAGGAGGAGATTCTGAGACTGGCCAGACGGCTGCGAACTCCAGACAGCTCTGCTGCATCACGAGACTCATGCACGCCACCACCGCCATTGACATGACGATCACTCACTTCAGCTTCTACGCGGCTATGGTGCATCATGTGATGAGCCGCAGCAGCAGCAGAGGAAGAAATCCTCGTCGTCGTCGTCGTCGGATTCTTCTTCCTCCTCCTCCTCCACTTCTTCTTTTGCTTCGTCAACAGCTCGTCTCTCCTCTCGGGACTTTGATCAGATCTTCATAGCTCTACCTCGATGGCTTTACGATCGTTAGCCAAGTACTCCCATGATCACCACCTTCTGCTACAGCAATCCCAAAACCCGACATTACAGTTCCAGTCCTTGCTACCAGTACGAGCACTAATTCCCCTTTTACTCTGCTGCTGTCCGTCCGTCCGTCCGTCCGTCCGTCCGTCCTTCCTTCCTTGCTGCTGGTCCTTGGTCCTTGCTACTATCCTCGCTGCGGATCCTGTCGTGTCCTTGCTACTGTCGGCATTATCAATCAATCAATCAGTCAATCAATCAATCAAGCAGCAGCAACAACAAAAACATCAACCGTAGCTGCTGAACAGATTCGATCAGACTTCAGTTCAACGACAAGACAAACAGCAGCATCATGCTCTTCGTCTTCTTTCTTGTTCCTCCAATTCTTGTTGTGCAATAACAGAAGAAGAGAGATGCTCTACTGCTGCTACTGCTACTGGGTTTTCTTCTCTATTTTTTTTTTCTTCTTTGGTTATTTGCAGATTGCAGGAGGAGACAGACAGACGGACACAAAGGACACAGGCACGACAACGCGCACGCTCGCCCGCCCGCCCACCCGCGCGCGCGCGGAGGGAGGGAGGTGCGCGACTTTGCCAAGAGCGCCGAGCGAGAGCGCGGGCGCGCAACCACGGACGGGTCCCCAGTCTCCCCTTGTCCCCGGCACCCGTCCGTCACATGGAGCCAAGCGACGAAGGATCGAACCCCACGATTTGATGTGGCAGCATTTAATTTAATTTAAATCAAATTGGGGATCTTTTTCAAACCCCTCCTCGTAAGGCGTGCTTTCTAACTCCCCCC
>Ga0209611_10007013_pt1 | contig 18180 bp, 12 predicted proteins | sample S1TSphgellanicum_3_FD_187693 | JGI IMG/M metagenome (GOLD analysis project Ga0209611, IMG submission 187693) | Host-associated microbial communities from peat moss isolated from Minnesota, USA - S1T2_Fc - Sphagnum magellanicum MG (SPAdes) (version 2) | ecosystem: Host-associated > Plants > Peat...
ATCGAGAGCTTTTCAACGCCGTGTCGCACTCTTCAAGGCGACGTCGGGAAGAGGTCGATTCCCGACTTTTAGTGGTCGGGAGTCAAACTATCAGTTTGACTCCTGACCCTTCTTTTGCCCATAACTTGGGCTGGAGATGTCTGAATGGCCAATGCGAGGCCATTTTCGATATCTACGTTTCCAGACCTTTCCAATGACACCAAGAACACCTCAATGCGAGGTGTTTTGGGCCTTGCTGTAGAGCTCTGAACATTCGGGAGTCCCGGAGGACTCCAAATCCCCAACTTTTCCAAGTGTTGGGCTTCACCCCCACACTTGGCCAAAGTGGGGTTGTGACATTGTGCGTCTCATATAACTACCATAAAGTAACATCAAATTAGGTGAAAATATGTGTCAAGTAGCATTAGTTGGCTCTATTAAATTTATAAGAATCTAATTCTAAGAAAATTAAAAGAAAATGAATTTAAAAAGTAAATAAAAAAATACATTTGAAACTAATTAAAAAAATGTGTTCAAACCTACATTTTGGTTTAAAAATTAATGAAATTGATATGTAATAAGTTAGGAAATGAAGATTAGAATATGTTTTAATGAGTCATAAAAAAAAATCTATTTATTTTTTGTAAAATCCTACTTGACAACTATTTAAAACCAAAAGTTCATAGTGAAAAGTAAATGTCAAAAGTTATTTGTATTTTGAAAAACTTATTTAAAACCTACTTTACAGTTTGAAATATGAAAATCAATGCACATTAGGGTAAACATATATCATGTTTAGTCATTGAAATGAAAGCATTCAATGTTTCACAATTCTATAATGGGTTTTATTGTTATTTTAAATTTACTTATTCCAGTTTTGACAAGGTAATCAAGTTGTTCATTTTATTTTGCTTACATCCAAGATGAATTATTTAAATAAAACTATCAAATTTTTGATACTTGAGTTTTGCAAATGATTTGAAAAACAAATTCCACCATATAAATAAAATTTGAAATTTAAAAAAATCATTATGACAAAAGGTGTTTGTGTATGCCAAATGATTTCATTGGATTTTGAATGACTTCACCGGTTGTAATGAATGGGACCTAGTGGGGAAACAATGTATTCATTGGTTTAGTGAATGGGGACTAATGAATTACACCCACATTTTGTAATAGTGAATGAATTAAAATATTCAATAATATATGTATATAACTTATGTAATGCATTGCATTATAATTGACAAAATAAAATGTTACACTTGTACATTATAATTATGCATGTACAAATTATCTATTTACAAAATTTTAAATAAAATTTCCACAAGCAAATAAATAATTCAATAATTCAATGATAACTTAACTATGACATTTAACATTTGGTAATTTTGTTTTGACAATTCATCTTGTTTTGTAGTTCAAATCCAAAAGGAATTAAGAAAAAACTCCAATCCATTTTGGCTCCTTCCAGCTTTGGAATATATGACCCAAAAGGAAAAAAAAAACCTTTCCATTTATGTTCATATTACGACCAAAAGACAAAAAAAAAACCCTCCATTTATGCCCCTTTTAGCATTGGATAAAACTAAAAAGAACAAAAGAAAGAATTATTCCATTTTTGTTTTTCATAAAGTAAATAGGACCAAAAGGAACAAGAAAGGGGTGGTTCCTTCTCTTTTATTTTTCCTTTGCAAAAAATGGCACAATCTTTCAATTTACATCTTACTAACTATCTCAAATTGGACTTATTATCACCCACAAATGCATTGAATCCCCAAAAGTTGGTGAATTGCCATGACTTTTAAAAAAATTTAAAATAAGGACTCCAATTTTTTTTGAATTCTATCTTCCCCAAATCTTGGTGATTTTCTCCAAGTTCATTGTTAGTTTTTTCAAATCTACACCAAGAAAACAAAAAGTCCCAAGAAGTTGAAGTTTATTTGTTAACAAAAATGTGAAAATGGGGCCCCCAAAAAAATGGAGTCACCCCACAAAACCTATATGGGTATAAAGTTGATCACACAAGAATGACAAATCCATATGGAGGTTTGTTCCATAATTTGAATTATAAGGATCTAATTAGGTATGCAATTAACAAATTATGGACCCAATGGGTCAAAACACACTCAAAGGAGCCAAAAGCATTACTTTACATTAATCATGCATGTTTTTTTTCCCAAAATAATTTTTTCATATGAATGAATTTTTGAATGATTTGAATGCAAATTGTTATGAAAAATGATTAGATTTTCCCCAGTAACTCAAAAAAAATTCTTAATCATTTTTTAATAAATATAAATTTGTAAAAATGTATAGATTCCTTGCAAACTTTATGTTTCATCTTGAAAAATCATGATAATTTGAAATCATACCAAAAAATGTTAATTTTTTAAAGTCGAATTTAATGTAATATAAATTAAAACTTTGTCCAATACATCATGTACATTTTACCCCGTTTATATGTGGTAAAACATTCTTGAAGTTTTGAATTTTCAAATGTACATATTTTGAATTTTCAAAGTTTTAAAACCTCACATTTTTGAAATTGTGAACATCTTTTCAGTGTGTTTAAAAAGTTATTATCATCTCTTTTTTTTACCATCAATTTTATTTTATTATATGAGTCTGTAATGTGAAAGGAGGTTGTCTAACTAGTGTGCAATCTGATCTGATCCTAGATTTTAGGCATAATTGCATCAACCGACTTGTTGTGACGGCGCTCCATCATTGTTGCATGGAAATGCATGGTTGCCTTATTTCCTGAGCTATGTGGTGTGTGCAAAGTTGGGCATGGCGGCTGGCATTGATGGAGCTCGAATTATGAAGGTGACAAGGCTGAGGACGGAGCGGGGAGAATGGAACGGCGTTGGAAAATTGGAACAAGCTTCTGGAGGAAGCCAACAGGAGAATTCGAAGAAAAGATCAGAAGTCTGTTTTTGGAAGAAGGCAGATGACATTGGGAAAGGAAGGGAGAGAGGTCGGAGAGAGGTGGGGAGTGATTGGCAGTAAGGACGTTTTTGTTTTGGGAGGAGAATAGCAGAGAATGTGGGAGGAACGAGAAGAGTGAATAGCTCGGTAGCAAGGAGTCTTGGCCAGGATCGTGAGTTTCCGCTGCGTTTGATGTGTGGTCTAGCTCATTGCTGCAGGTGGACATAGAGAGAGAAAGAGAGAGAGAAAGGAAGAATTGGAGGGATGATCAACGCCTCCTGTTTTGTAAAGAATTGTGTTCGAGGGCAGTGCTTGCGCTCTCGGACTATGTATGCAATCCATGAATGATGACCGAGCATTTTTCCTCAGAGGCATCTGTGTGTAATGTATGACCAGAGCTGTGTGTTGTGTCGAGTGATGCGTTGCTGGGTCTGTCAGTCTTCAAGTTGCAAGTAGATCGGTGAGCGATGGCAAGAAGATGGTCCAAGTCAGGAAAGGTTAGGTGTCTGTGGATTTGAGGTGGATTGATAGAGTGTGAGGACCAGGGTCCGTGGGAGATCGCGTCATTCTGCGGGTTTTCTGGATCCTCCTTTTTGGTTACAGTAGCACATATAATGTATATTGCAATGTGGACCCCATAGTCAATTTATAGGCTGGAAGATTCAATGAAGTTGTAAAACTAGTCCATGAGATTAATATTTAGAATGATCATTGAGAATATTTCATACAATCTAAATTGTAATAAACGTAAGCTTACATTGAACATAATGTGACTCACCATACAAACCACAAGAATAGTAATCAATAGCAAAACAACCTTTTTTGAACTGTGAAATATGATAACAATAACACCTTTCTAGCAATTAATCATATCAAGCTCCAAGCTCACCAAATTAATTCTCACATGAACTCATTTACACAAAAAAAAAATCTCAGTTAATGATATATTAGATCTCAAAAACCAAATTCCCATTATTACATATTCAAAACAAGGACCTAGAAAAATAAAAACATAATCAAAGACAAATTCCCCTAACCATATTCAAATTGAATAGTTCATCAAAGAAGAAAGTTTCACATAAATGAACATATGAAAACTATTTTGGCTAATCACACTTTCTAGTCGTTATCACTATCTACAATAGTTAAAGCTTGTGTGATACCAACTAAGGCATATTTTGGCAAAGTGTAGATGGGCTCATTCCCAAAAACACTATGGTTTGTAAGAAGCATGCAAAACTTTATGGCCTAGACATGGGAAACATGCAAGTAGATAGTGTGGGATCGATGTAGCAAGACATAAGTTTTTTCCCCAATTTCCCATTTTTGGTAATATATCCTTGCTACAACATTATCTGCTTGAAATTGAATGCCCCAATGACATGTATAATCCTCCTTCAAAATGTGTGCTAGTTGTGTACAAAGCATAACATAAAACTCAACACCTTCTTCATTACCTTCTTTAGCATTGACCACAAAGTTGTCACCCAACTCCAAGCAATTTGCAAAGGAATTTGCGCATCCCCCAAATTGGTCCCATTCCTCTTCTTACGTCCTTTCTTGAATAACATCTCGGACATATTGAGAGTTATTAGTATCTAAGACCTCTATTTGCCATGCCTTGGTTTAAGCCAAATTCACACAATTCTTGTAATCAAAGTTTAAACAAAAACAACAAAAACAAGACAAATCATTTTCCAACATTTTGCTAACATTGAGAATGCTAACAAACTTCACACAATGCAGATTTCGGCTTCCCTTCACATAATCACAAAGGTACTTGGTATGATGATCAACATCAGTAGTCTTAACATGCCAAAAAACACATGTTACAAGCTTCCTTTCCCCTATATAAAATGTTTTAGGCCATGAAAACAAATGTGCGCACATGAGGGTGACCACATCCTCTACATTTTGTAACTTTGGCCCATTAACATCTAGCTATGATTTCCTAATAAACCTTTTTAGAACTACCCTGGCACCATCATGGGGCCTTTTCCCATGCCCTGTGCCAAAAAAACTCCACATCATGTTATAGCCTCCTGTTAGATGAGGATATCAAGTAACAAAGAACCATGGGGTCTTGTTTTTAAAATGGGAAGAACACCCATTAAACCAAATCCAATGGTTCTTAGGATGAAAGCACTTTCCATCCAACACACTTTGCCAATGTAAAAGCAATGAATGTTGCACAAAATAGTTGTCATGTGACTTGGCATCAAAGATATAAAAGTGGTACCTCATGATTACATCAAAACTAGTTTCATCATGTAGATCTAGATTCGAGTTTTGTTACCAAGTAACGTGTACCAAAATTGTCACCTAGTAGTTGTGCCAATGCATAAAATTGTACCTTATTTTGAACATCAAAGCTATAATTTTCAACAAAATCAATTACTAAAGCCATGGTATCACTTGGGAAATATTTTAAACATTATTTGAATTGTTGGTCTTGCCACCATGACACAAAATTATGACGCATAAAGTATTGTAACTTAGGCTTTAGGTAGTTAATAAGCTTAGCAGAAGATGAGGATTTGTAAAAGAGTATTAGTTTTTTCTTCTCCTCCCCTTTTTTGGTCAATATCTTTTTTGTGGAATAATATGTCCAACTAACCAGAATGTTAGGACAACCTTCTTCTTCAACATGACAAATGGGAAGATTATCTACAATTTTCACAAGTGCCCAATAAATAGTCCCTATTATGCCACTTTGAATATTCATCACGAGGACAAACCATTGACTCCCAAAGAAGTGTTAAAATAGGGTATGTGGTTAGGGTACCTACACATTTAAAAGACTCTTCATCAACAAATTGACAAATTTCCTTGCATGAACATTGACATTGTGAATTAGAATGATTCCCAAATTTTGTGTGCATGTTATTCAAAGCACCTCGAAGCTCATCAATTTCCACATGGTAGATGCAGCAACACACATTCCATTCTTTCATCTACTTGACAAAGAATGGGCACAAAACATCAAATGACCTCTTCCCAATATTGATTTGTGGATGCATCTTTTGGAAACGCAAATAAAACTCCATTTGTTTAAAAGTCTAAAATGCACAACATCAGTTTTTGACTTCTCCAAAAAAATTACACTTTCATATTTACAAGTCATAAGGTCACCAAAACTCCATCCAATACTTCTAAAATGAACGAAATGAAATCCATAATGTCATAGCAATTCACCATAACTAGAATGAATTACCTTCAAAATTTCACATATAACTATTTTAAAATTTTATATTGAATGTAAATAGTGGTGTATGTTCCCTAAAGATTATGTCCAAAACAAAAACTAGAAGCATTTGCAACTTTTGGACCAAATTAGCAACCTTCATTATCATAGTCTTAAACAAAGATTAAACATAACTTGTAACCTTCAAACTAGACCAACAACCTTCATTTACAAAAATGATTACCAAATTCAACCCCAATCACTTGCATTTTTTAAATACATGACCATAAGTTCAAATGAACTAACAAAAACAACCTACATTTCCAAAATATGTCACCACAGTCCATAATGAATAGCACTAGTAACCTTCATTTCCAAAATACATCACCATAGTTCATAATAAAATAGCACCATTCTAGTAACCTATATTTCCAAAATACATTAGCATAGTCCATAATAAAAAGTTCCAATGGTAACATACATTTCCAAAAAACTACAAGATGATAAAAAAATTACAAAACCAAAACAACATCCATTTTCAAAATGTATCAACATAATCAAAAATTAAAGAACCCCAACAACTTGCATTTTAAAAGAACATGACCACAAGTTCAAAATAAAAACCACCAAATTTGCATTTTATTGTGACGTGTAGTGTTGTGATGTGTGGTGTTGTAAAGGTGTAAATCCATAGTAAACTCTACTGAACAAAAAAACTAAAACCAGTTAAAAATAGAAACTAATCAACCAAAAAGAGATGCATGCACATACATATATAATGCACAAAAGGAGGTTGAGATGAAATTCTAATGTATATTAAATTGAAAAGAAGGAAAGAAAATGTAGTGTATGTAAACGATGGTCGTGTAATAGCTGCCATGAGCATCTAGAAAAACTAACAAGAGAAGGGAAGAGTTGGCCTTTTATACAATTGTCAACAAAGCTAAAACTTTAAACAAGCCAACCCTAAAACACTTAATGGCGTACAGTAACCTAATAACGTACAATAACCCTAAGAGCATACATTAACCCTAAAGGCATGATTAGCATGCCCATAACCGGCTGTCATGTATGAGGCCATGCATATGGGCATGATAATTTCCAAATAACATCGCCACAATCTGAGTTTCCCAAATACATCACCACAAGCTCAAAAATAACTTGGATGTAAAAAAACCACATTCCAACTTGTAATATAAAGACCACAACAACTTGTTCGTTGTTCAAAAAAAAATCACCTTATTCCAAAATATAATCTAAAAAACAACTTGCATTTTCACATAACATCACCACCTAAGTCCATGTCAGTCCTACAAGTTTCCTTTTAAAATCTTGCATATTAACATATCATCCTTGGGAATATCCATAAACATTATTGAAGTTAATTACAGTCCTACACATGGTATCCCTAACTTAGTCCCATATACTTACAAAACCTTTCGTTGTTCTATGATAATCTCAACAACAATATCCATTGAGTCCCTTAATGTGATAAAAGTTTATCAATCTTATACCTGCATCATCCATTAACTACTATAAACCCACAAAATGTCACTAATTTTTTTATGATAATCCTATAGAACATCCATTGAGTCCTTAAGGGTGACAGAGAATCCATTAAACATATCATGGTGTCCCTTAAGTCCTGTCAACCCACAAAATGCCACTAAATGTTTTATGAGAATCCTTCAAAACATTCATTGAATTCATAAGTATGATAAAAACTCCATTATTCCCATACATGGTGACCTTTAAGTCATCTCAACCCACCAAATGTCACTAAATGTCTTATGGCAATCCTCCAAAACATCCATTGAGTCCATAAGTGTGATGGACAATCCATTAATCTTATACATGATGTTCTTTTAGTCCTTTAAACCCACAAAATGCCACTAGGTAGTCTAAGATAGTCTTCCATGACATCTATTGATTCCCATAATGTGGTTCAAAACCTCCATTATACTTGTCATGGTGGTCCATGAATCTAATGGACCCACAAATTGCCACTAGCTGTAATTATGTGATTTTCTTTGGGAACAAATCCATTGAATTTCTTTGGGAATAGATCCATTGAATTTCTTGGTATGACTAGACCTCCATGACATCTATTGATTTCCATAATGTGGAAGAACCTCCATCAGACTTGTCATGGTGGTCATTGAATCTAACAAGTCCCCACAAATTACCACAAACTATTCTATGACTATCCTTAAGAGCAAATCCATTGAATCCCTTGGTATGCCAAGATTTTAATGGCATCTATTGATTCCCATAATCTGATAGAACTTCCATCAAACCTATCATGGTGGTTTTTAAAATCTAATAGACCCACAAATTGCCACTAACTATTATGTGATTATCTTTGGGAGCAAATCCATTGATTCTATTAGTATGACAAGACCTCCATGACATCTATTGATTCCCATAATATGGTTCATGACTTCCATTACACCTATCATGGTGGTCCTTGAATCTAGCACACCCACAAATTGCACTAACTATTCTTTGACTATTTTTGGGAGCATATTAGATCTACTGAATCCCTCACTTGGTATAACAAGACCTCCATGACAACCCAACAAAATCTACATCTAGTAATGAAAAACACTTAGAGAAATGCATGAAACCAAAGATAATAAAGAAGAATTTGACACCTGGGTTTCCATTAAGTAATGGGTGTACTTTTCATCTGCCACATGAGGTGCTATAATTTGCCTTCAAGTGATTTCCTTTTTGTTGGGACTGATTTTTGTTTCCAAAACCCACCATGAAATAATAACAATTTTTACGGATGGTGATAACACATCACTTTTCTTTTTGTGCAAAAAGAAACTCCACAAGAATTCACCACTTTGATCCATAATCCTCCTTCACTCCATTGCTAGAGTAATATTTCAAGGATGAACACCCAACACTTATGCTTTACATTGCATTGGTGAGTTACCCATGGAGCTTATAACTGCTGTGAGCAAAACATGTTTTGTGGCAAGTTTTGAAGTAGAACATAATCACTTCATCTCTCCCAAACTCTTCATCAATCCATTCATGACCTCATCTTGAGTAGCTATTAACTGTGAAGCGACTCAAATCGACTCAGACAAGACAAAACCCACATTGGTAACCACAAGCTTCTGAGAACCCTTTGCAACACAATTTTTTTTTAATCATTACTTGGATAGATAGACAATGCATTTACTATATCAACGATGATTGTTTGTACATTCCTTCTAATCTAGCGATTTGACACATGTATACCAAAAGCTTATAACCTCTTTCTACAATTTGTTGCTACTCTTTTAAAAGCTCATTGTTGTTGCCTACACAAGCATTGTCTCTTGAAAATTCTTGTTTTTTCATCTATTCAAGCTTGATTATTTATTGCACATTTGGGTAGGCCTAGGCTTAATCCTCTTCTCCTTTCATTCACTCTCTTGTCACCCATAATGTGTTATTGTGTAACCCAAGGAACCAAATCCTTGACGCATGGTGCTCGGACCAAAACCCTAACATTGCTTCATCACACCATCTTTCCCTTTAGAAAACCCATGTGCAAATAAGATTAGAAAAGAAACTAGGAATACAACAAACATATATAGGTATTAGCTCACTTGAAATATAAGTTTCACTATAAGCAAATCATCTTGTAAACTTAAAATTTTTGCAATGGCCATGTCTAACCTAACAACAACAACACAAGCTAGCTCCACATAGTCTAGTAGATAATCTTGAAATTAAAAAATGTTGGATACCTCATTTACACATTCAAAATGCACACAAAGTTAAACATAATTTGCAACTTCCAACAAATTCTTTTGCAAGCAACTGACTCAAGTAAACATAAAGGAAGTGTAACCTGGACCATCTACATGATGACATTCTGTGGATTCTTGAGCAACAACATGTCACGAATCAAACTCTGGCATGAACATATTTAATCAATGTAGCAACATAACAACAACTAAGAGGCAAAACATTTTCACTTGGTGTGCAAGAATGCAATATAGCTAGAAGTTTAATCTCAAACAACTCAAGCTACACACATGAACTAAACCTCATCGTAGCACAAGAAACAACACCTTCCAAAATTTTCCCTCCACCTTAAACCCTAACAAAAGTTAGGAATTCTTAACTTGGGTCATGTTCTTAACCTAAGGTAAGATTTATGATGATGTCAAGAAAATCCAACCCCTAGATTTTGGGTTATTTTAAAAATTAAATCCATACCCTTGTATAGGTCCTTAAATTGTGTTTGTATGAGAAAAATAAGTATAAAAAACCTTAATTTGAGTTAGATAAGGACTTATAAACATTTAGTGTCTTTCAAGCAATTTAAAAGTCCATAACTATAATTATAGAAGTGATAAGATGGCAAACTTTTCAAACTTGTGTTTTTTAAAGAACCTTTAACCTAGGTAATAGTCCTTATAAAACATATTAAAAACATTTAGGTCATTTTAAGGTCCATCTTAGAAGATAAAATTCTAGAGGACAATCCATACTTTTGACAATTTGAAGATGGAGCATGTTTTTATGAAAGTTGAACTTTTCATCTATAAAAAAAGGAGCAAGAGGAGCCAAGTCGAAGGTCATAGATATGGAAGAATAATGTAGAAAATGTAATCCCAATTGAAAAAGGGGATGATGTTGAAAACAGATTACTACCGAATTTTTTTACTAAAACCGGTTTTTTATTGGATGTTCACCAAAACCAAAAAATATTTTACTAATTAAAAAAAAATTAAAACCAATTTTACTTCCGATTTAAATTGTTTAATTTTAGGATTGATTTTGTTGGGAATTAGGTTAACTGCCCGTTCCATTGTTTTTGATTTTTTCCTTTGATGTATTTAAGCCTTTGTCCCTATGTGCATTAGACAAGAAAATATTTTATGAAGTAAAATCACTTTTTCCTACCATACCTTTTGTATGTGGAATTTTAAATGTGGTTGTTTTCCATCGTGTTTTAAGTTAAAAGTTGTATGTTTCTTCACAAGTTTGAAGTTTTTGCACAATAAAAACCTTTAGTCTATTTGAACTACCGATTTCAGAAACTTTTGGTGACTATTTATCACTTAATGTTGCATAATTGAAATGTTCATTTTCTACTCCTATTTCATTTAAGTACCTAAAACCCGATAGTTCACTAGGTGGCTTTAACAATGCCATAATGATTTTTATTTACTTATTAATTCAACAATTAAGATTCTTCAAGATCTACCACCAAATTTTCAAACTTTAAAGAAAATATTAATGAACATGTAACCACAATTTATTGAATCATCAAACTACACCTTATCAAGATCATTTTTGTTTTTTAAAATTTTCATCAAACATGTTTGTGATGGGTAAGTTGCATCAGTTAATAAATAAAAATATATTTGCATTTTTGAAACATCAACTAGAGGTTGAGTTAAAATTTCTCAAAAATTTAGTTCCCTATACAAATTATTTAATTTGAATGAACCACCATGAACAACTCCCTTAGGTTATGATGTTAAAATATTATTATTATTTTTAATCATAATCACATATCCTTCATAAAGCAATGTTATAAAACTTTTTGTGATTGTAAAAATCTACAATTGATGCAATGACTCTTGTTTTAGGCTTCTCAAACAAAAGAATGTGAATCCCATCTATCACATCAACAATGTTTTACAACCTAATGATATATTAAATTTTTTTAATGATTGAGTGTAAACAAACAACTTGTGCTATGAGTGCGAATATAAATGCTAAACATTTTGTCATGGTTGGCAAACATTTCATATACCCTAATTGTGTGCTTTTGAATTGTTGATGCCTTAACATTCTACAAATCTATCTCTTAACAAAAACCCCATTTGCCAATCAATACAAAACAATCTTCACTACTTTGAAATTGAAAAAAAAAAACTCACACAATTATTTCAACATGTGATTTTAGGAATGCACGCAATTGCTCCAAAAGGAATTGGAAAACTAAAAATACCATTTTATATGATTGCAAATATTTCCTCTCCAACATTTTTGAACATACTATTAGTAGGTTAAACATTCCCTTCAATAATGTCATAATAGGTTGTAATAAGTTTTAACCCTTGATTCTTTCCATGGCAACCTTTGACAATGTGGCTCCTTATAATAGAAATAAATTAATATAAGAAAAAACTTTTACGACAATGACCTTTTAAGCAGAACAACTACATGTGCTCTTTGCATTGTGAATGTTTTATAAGCAAGGAAAAAAACCAAAGGCTCATTATAAGTGCATTAATCTGATGATCTATGTTGTCAAACTTCACCTCAAAAACAAAAAAAAACTTTCAAAGTTATGTTGTTTTTATGTAACAAAGTATGTTTGAAAAAGTTCACAAGCTCTTCCCCCTGATAATAATAATTATTTAGGAATTACTGTGAAGTTACAAATTATTTTGGTGATCCATAGAAGTCAAATTTTTTTCTTATATTACGAAATAAATTGCCTAGTTTAAAAAAAAGTGTGAAGCCAGGGATAAAGAAACTTTCATGGGCATGGTCCCTGGCGGTGCAGCCAATCCATTTCGATGTCTGTGGGCCACATAGCCAAGGAGTTTTCAAGACGTGTGCCTGGCCAAAGAGCCAACAAATGGCCCATTGAGTAATGGCTCTGCCCTAATGGCAAGTGCAAAGTTCAACCCAACAACAACTAAAATAGCAAAGGTTCCTGGAAGTGTAGGGTAAGGCCCAAGGAGTGGGGTGTTACCTGATGCAAAGTGCCACAGCAGGGGAAAAAAATAAAATTAAAAAAAAAATAAAATTTGTGTGATATCCAACGAGTATTTGGCAGGTAATCATTGGGTGTTTCAAGAAAAGCAAAGAAAAAATGATGGGCATTTTGGAAAATCAGTCAAGAGCGGGTGTTTCATTCTTTGAAATGCTCGATGAATATTTATGCTTTACAACATTACCTTCAAAGACTCTACAATTTTCTGCCAAGTGCTTCAGGTTCCCAGAAGATGAACTCACTGTTAACATTCCTCAAAATGCAAGATGAAATGAAAACCAAGTGTGAAACCTTGGCTAACTTCATTAAACAAAACACCCGACACAAGAATAACAGATAGAACAAAGAGAGAGGACCCAAGTCTGTGCCATGAGAACAAAACTCACAGTCAGTCACTAGAGGGCAGGAACAAATCATGTTCCAAAACCCCCCACCAGTCATAAGAAGCATATCGGAAAAAGAAACGGATGAAAAACCTGGAAAAACAGTTACCCTATAAAACCCTAGAAAAACCCTCACCTGTAACAATGGCACACATCAACACACAGGAGGCCTGAAAACTAAGTCATTTTGTGGTCCCTCCCATATTGGCAGAACCAGAAAAGTGAGTGGGAACCGTTTCTTATTTGCGGATTCTGCATAAGAATCAGCTTGATCCAGGTATCTACATTACCTTTACACTGAAAAGGGGGCATGGGCAAGAGTGATGGCTGTAATCCTGCCTACATCCATAATTGACTCATGGTTTGTGTCCTTATTCCATAACAATCAAATAAGGGGTCATCTACAGAGAATAAATCAATAATGGATGAAAGCCCATATAGGAGTTAGGGATATCCCTTCCCTTCTCCATGAGACAGGGATCTGATGGAAACATTGGTCGGAGTGTTCTTTCGTTTGTTCAGCAGGGTACATAACTAGACCATAATACCCGGAAATGGCATCTTCCCTGTTTTGTTTTGTTTTTATTGCTGAGCTAAAACAAGGTACGGAGACAAGTCTCTCACCAATTCCAAGGAGGCTACCAGGTAAGGTGGGAATAGACAACAAGAAAATAATTTTGAAAGTCAGAATGAAAGCATAATTTGCTCATAAAATTTGCACATTTTAGACACAACAAAACAAGAAAATAATTTCTTAAGTTGGAATGATAGCATAATTTGCTCATAAAATTTGCACGTTTCACGTGTATATCGAACCCCACTTGTTGCACCCACTTGGTGCAAAAATAGAAGGTGAATTAAAAAAGACTCAGTAGCATGACTGTGGATGGCTTTTGGCAACCATTGGTTGTGGTGGGGTCATTTAGCCCTTTCCTTCCGCAAGAAGTCACGTTTCTATTTTGTGTGTTTCGTACACCAACAACAACCAACCCATGTCTTTCAGCCAGCTCAACCCAATCAAAAGACAATGATGTTCAGAAATGTACCTTGGCCACTTCGACACATGTTTGTCAAATAATTAATTAATTTCGAGGATTCCATTTCCACAAATTATATGTTCTCAAATATTTCATCAGATTTTTAAATTTTTGTTCTGGGAATTCAACATTTGTGAAACTAAGAAATTTTTTAAAAAACTGGCCCAGGTACTGTGGTAATAAAAAACCGAAATTTGGAAAAAAATAAATTCAAGTTGATTTAAAATTGAAAATTTTCAACCCAAAACTTGATACACGTTACTCATTTTAAATTTCTTCTTCCCTTTCCTTTTCAAATACCCACCAATGTTTCAATTTTTCTCTTTAACCTTAGTAGCTACCGTTGGTGTTGTTCATTTGGTTGTGGCTAAACCAATTGTGTAATTTCTAAGCTTTGAATATAATTATGTTAAATTGGTTTAAAATGTCCCATAAAATGACACACAAGGGGCCATTGATTTTTTTTTTTTTTTTTTTTTTCCCAATTTCCACAAAGGCAGGTTGCTCACCAGCAGGTTTGAGCCCAGGACATCATATCCATTAAAGCAAGGTTCATACCAGTAAAGCAGTACCTAGTCACACGTTTCAATCTTTTTCTCCAGCCTAATTTACATTTTACTTATGGAGGAATAAAATTTTACTATTCATGTTGGCCAATGGCAATTTGGTATACAATAAAGAAATTTTAGGGGAAATTTTTTGAAAAAAATTCATGCTTTTAATTTGTTGGAACTTGGAGTTAATGAACACTCCTCTCCCATTTTCTATGCTATACTTTAAGTTATCAATTTTCAACTCAATTTCAATTCAATTTTCCATCATAATTCATTTTATTTAACTTTTTCTGCCAAAAAATAAAACTGCCATTCAAAATCAATTTTTATGCCCAATTTGTGTGGATAGTAAGATAGATACATATTTAAATTAAACTTTTTCAATATGACACAAATATTTGATATGATATTATTCAAACTTAAATTTTGCCCTAATGTTCTCAACTTAAAAGTTGTGGTGCTCAAACCCAGAACACCTAAAGAAATACTTCTTTTGGAAAAAAGTGAAAAAAAAAAAACATTCAAGTCAATTTGGTACCCACTTGTGTGGATAATATTATTCAAACTTAATTTAACTTTTTGACTATGACACAAATAAGGATATTAAGATTCTTGAATGTACTATCGAATTGATTTATATTTTCTTTCTCCTCTCAACTCAAAAGGTCTAGTGCTCAAGCCCCAAATCACTTTTAATAAATTTGGAAAAATTGAAAAACGGAATAAAAGTTAGTTATGGTACTAATTGTGGAATAATAACATACAAATGTACATTTAACTTTTTAGATATGACACCAATGAAAATGGTTAAATTCTGAATATGATACTGAAATTATATTTATTTTCTCTCTTTTCTCACCGCAAGAGGTCAAGTTGCGGCCTCCAACCCCAGTTCCTTATTTTGGAAAAAGTGAAAAAAAGGAATATAAGTAAATTCGAGTACCTAATTGTGTGCATAATAAGATACAATTCTAAACCTAAATTGTGTTAAATTTAAATTTGTATCTTATCTTAAATTTGTAATAAGATACAAATTTAAGTTTAACGTTTTAAACTTGACGCCAATTAAGATGTTAAGATATTTAATATGATATTTAATTTATATGATATTTCATTATCTTTTTGATCTCAAAAAGGTCATGTACTTGAAAGTTGAAACCCATTTATTATTATTTGGAAATGTTAAAAAAAATGGAATCAAAGTTAATTTTAGTACCCAATCATGCCCATAAATAAGATACAAATTCAAATTTACATTTTAAAAATGATGACACAAATAAAGATGTTAAGATTTACAATGTGATATTGAATTTTTATACGATTTTTCTTTTCTCTCTCCATGCTGAAACCCCATTGATTTATTTTGAAAAATAATAATAAAAAAGGAGCAAATGTTAATTTCAGTACGCAAATTGTGTGGATAAATAAGATTCCTTTAAAAATCTAACGAGATACAATTTTAAGTTTAACTTTTAATAATATGACACGAATAAAGAAGTAAAATTTATAACCAGCTTAAGCAGAGTTCTTTTTTCAATTTTGCAATGTGGCGATCACTTAGTGACCGTCCACAAGAGGAATTAGCCCAATTTTGGCTAAAGGCCACACAGGAAAGTGGACCTCTTGGAATCTATTATCTAAATATGGCGATTTCAGAAAATCGTGAAAATCTAGCGACTTTGGAGTTCTTTTTCACAAAAATCATTTTCATGAGTTGCATTGCATTGGCTTTTGTCTTTTTGTCGCCAAGTAACCAGAATTCTCCCCAATAAAAACAAAAACGCGGTTGAAAATTAAACCTATAATATGATGTTGAATTTTTGTATGAATTTTTCATTCTCTTCTCAAACTGGAAAAAAAGTTAAGTAGGTCCAAAGTCCCAACCACGTCCCGTGCTCAAAGTTACCCACTTATTTTGTTTTTGAAAAGTGAAAAAAAATTATAAATTTTAATTTTTGTGCTCTGCAGTATATGTTAAGAAAATCTAGCAACTTTGGAGCTTTTTTTTTAACAAAAATCCTTTTTATGATTTATTCCCTCCCGCCCCACAACTAAAATTATAATATGATATTGAGTTTTATATGATATTTCTTTCTCTTCTCAAACTCAAAAAAAAGGAAGGTCCCGATTGCCCAACGACGGCCCGTGATCAAAGTTGCCACATTATTTTATTTTGAAAAAGTGATAAAAGGAATAATAAATATTTGAAATTGAATTTTATTTCACTGCAGCACGTACTAAAAGAATCTGGCGACTTTTTTTTTTTTTTTTGGGCACAAAAGCTTTTTCTGGCGACTTTGGGGCATTTTTTCACAAGAGTCCTGTTTGTGAGTGGCATTGGGTTTTCTTTTATCGTCAAGTGACGGAAATTCTCCCCCAAAAAGAAAAAAAAAACGCTGTTTCAAATAAAAATAAAAATATTATATTGAAATTTTATATGATATTTTCTTTCTCTTCTCAAACTTGAAAAGAGAGGTAGGTCGTGACCGTCGACGACGTCTAGGGCTCAAAGTTGTTACCCCATTTATTATTATATTATTTTGAAAAAGAGGGATAAAAAAGAACAATAAATAATTTTAAATCTATTAAATTTAGTGCACTGCAGCGCGTGTTATGTCGTACTCTTTCTTTCTTTTCGCTTTTGCTGCCACTTCGCTTTATGGCGTTGTTGTGGCGTTGTTCTTGTAGTGTGCGTGTGGTGGCGTAGTCGTAGCACTCTATTGTTGTTCCTGTTGTTGTTGAAGCAACAAAGCAAGGGTTTGCTGTTTTGCGTGTTCCGAGTTTGGGCTGTTCCTTCTACGTCTCCTCCTCCTCCGCTGTTGTAGCCCCGTCCCCCTTGGTCTGTTTCTCGTTTCCAAGTCCACCATCGGTCACGCTGCTTCTACGGCTGCTTTTGTTGTCATTGTCGTCGTCTTTCGGGTAGGTTTTTTGCGCTTTCTACCCTGTCTCGCATTTGCATCGCATGCTTTTCTCTTGTCATAAGCTTTCATTGGCATTCCACGACTTCTTTCTTATCATCGGTGTCTTTTTTTTGGGGGGGGGGTTGCATCGCACGATTTTCTCTCTCTTCTTATTAGGCTTTCTTTTGTTTTTGTTTTGTTTTCTTTTTTTTGGTGTGTTTTTGTGTTTTTGGTTCGGGGAAGGGAGCACTTGTCTTGACTTCAAACTTTGAGGTTGAACAGCTTTTTCGTCGTCTAGGAGAACAACGAGGAGGACGAAGGGTTTGAGTTCGGGGTGCAGAGTAAGGGGACAGCAAAGGAGGGAAGGAGAAAGTGGATTCGACGTTTTGAAGATCCGTCGTGGTGAACGAGGTTTAGAGATCCCCGCGGGGCAGGGGAAGAGAGAGAGAGAGAGAGAGAGAGAGAGAGAG
>Ga0209611_10007014_pt1 | contig 18180 bp, 10 predicted proteins | sample S1TSphgellanicum_3_FD_187693 | JGI IMG/M metagenome (GOLD analysis project Ga0209611, IMG submission 187693) | Host-associated microbial communities from peat moss isolated from Minnesota, USA - S1T2_Fc - Sphagnum magellanicum MG (SPAdes) (version 2) | ecosystem: Host-associated > Plants > Peat...
GAAAACATGACTAGGTTGGAATAGAAGCAATGGAGATTCTTGCTTTGCCTTCAAATCTACTTCATGATGTAGTGACATCCTCCATCTCTGCTTCCACAGTTGCTTCTGGTACTCGATAGTACTTATAGTGAAGCTCACCGACATCATCCCCTGACATCTTCTTGAACCCTTGTGGCCCTACATAATAGACGCTAGCTACACCACCACTGGCTCCATCACGGAAAGTGGCATGGTAAATTGCACGGCGAGCAAGCTCCACGGCCTCATCCACCGTCATATCAAACCGGAACCCCGTGTCAAGAACCCCATAGGCATATGTGGAACCGGATCCAACAGAGAAGCGCTTACCTTCCACTCTGCCGCCCTCACTGTCCACATAGTAGAGGCCCGGACCGCTTTCATCCCATCCAGCAATCATGGTGCCCATGGACAGTCCCATTCCTCTATAAGAGTACAAAGTATTGGCCAACAGCTTTGACGCCCCGGCTACAGAAATCCGTCTCTTGTTTGCAAGCTCGTGTAGCCTGCAACGGGTGCCGAGATTCCGTTGCCAGAATTGACAATCAGCAGCACCTCCAGCCATAGTTCCCAGCAAGTACCGATTGATTTCCAGTATCTTCTTCACGGTCTGCGAAGAGATGTAATTCCCCATACTGGCACGCGAATCGGCCGCAACAATCACACCATGTTTGAAAACAAACGCCAGTGTCGTAGTTCCTTTAGCCGGCTTCACCATCTGCACCGCTGCCTTTTGGAATCCATCCAAATCAGCCACCGCTGGGAGCTTGAACGTAGGAGGTGCTGCTCCCAATACCTGCGGATCAGGACACGCAGCCAAGGAGGATTGAAGGGAGCAAGGCTCCAACACACCAAGGTCCAACATAGTTCTCGACAATTCTCCTCTCGTCTTGTCTCCTCTCCTCTCCTCTTGTTGTCTCTTTGCTGCAAGCAAAGCCGGATGCGATCTCGAATCCGTCGATTGCAAACTCGACAACACAATAAACCATGAAAACACCGAAAGACAAAGGAGAGCATGGAGAGCACTCCAGTAAACCCTAACCCTAATCTGAAGTCCCGTCCTGACGTCCCATCACCTTTTCTCTTTCTCATCAATTAAGTTCACGGGACCTCACTTGGGTTGGACGTCACTTGGGTGAGACGTCAGGTGGAACCAATATATGTTCCCTATTATTTTACCAACCAAAATATTATAATATTGATATTAAGCGCATCCAAGGGTCCAGATCTAGTGATCGCCTTCGTTCTGTGAGATCACTGTTGGGGGTTTGTTGCTGCAGATGCGCTTCGTTTCACATCAATGCCGTCGCAGGATCTGACAGCCTCAATGCAATCCCAATCACATCCGACACTCCACATCTGGTGATCACCATCGTTCTGTCCGGCATGGCTCTCTCTCTGCACGTGCGTTCCTCTTCTTCCGTCGTGGCTTTTTCTCGTTGCTACTGTTGTCTATGCTGTTGTTGTTTGGATCGCTTGTTGCTGTTGTTGTTGGTGCGTGTGTTTGTATATTTTCTGTGGTGTTATTGTTGTTCGTAATTTTCTGTGTTGCAATTTTCTGTGTTGTTTTTGTTGCAAAAGAAAGTGGCTAGCGATGCACAGCAGTACAGCAGTAGTATTACCAGCAGTAGCAATACATTCAACAAAAGCAACAACCTCGCACCATAGGCAACAACAAACTTCAAAAAGCTTTTCTCAACTTGTGATAGCAAGCCAGTAAGCAAGGCGAGATGCTAAATACCCCCAAGTGGCTAGCGATGCACAGCAGTACAGCAGTAGTATTACCAGCAGTAGCAGTACATTCAACAAAAGCAACAACCTCGCACCATAGGCAACAACAAACTTCAAAAAGCTTTTCTCAAATTGTGATAGCAAGCCAGTAAGCAAGGCGAGATGCTAAATACCCCCAGACGAGCTCTGTCCGGAGCTAGTTTTGCTTGTCTTTTTGCACACCTTTTTCGGCCTTGCACAGTTCTGCAAGAAACCATGCAACCCAGTTTTCAATGTTCTTAAGTTCTTCAAAAAAATGAAGAACATTTTGTGCATGTTCTTTGTTGTCTGCACAAATGTCTTGCATCAGGGGCACAAGGATTGAATCCTAAACCTCAACTGTAGGAAACATAACATTAACCACTCACATATCATCAGGCACTAAGGTGGGCGATTTATTTTTTAGATTTATTGCAAACACAAAGTGTTTAAAAAGGCTAAACGCAGTTCTCCGCAAGGTTGCACTGTCATGCTTGAAACCAGCACCGAACAGAGCTTGTTAGGGGGTATTTAGCATCTCGTGTAAGGAAGCAAGCAACTTTGTGATCCATCATGGCTTGCAGAGTATTGGTACAAATTGTTCATCCAACTCAAGATAGACACTTATTTGCTTTACGATAAATTATTAGTTTTCTTCCTTCTAGATTCTTCTGTGACTCGCTTATATATACTTGCTCTTGTTTTTGTGTTCACCTCTTCTAATCAGTTTTTAATATATGTATTTTCTACATGGTATTAGAGCAATGCATTCTTATGTGTGATCTCCTACAATTTATTATTTTTTATCTTTTGTTCTTTCTTTCTTACATGACACCATTTTTTGTTTAATCTTACACTCTTCATTTTATTTTTATGTTTTATTTTATTTAATAGGCAGCTGGTTTATAGTAATAGAACTTAAAACAACAATGTTGAAGGATAGTTTAGCTCTAGTCCCTGATGATGTTGATGCTAAGTTAGAAAGCTCATCAAATTATCACTTGTGGAAGTATATGCTTACACAAGTAGCCAACAAGGAGGGATTATTGTTCATTTTAGAAGCAGACCGCAACAAAGGAAAAGGAGCTGTACCCTCGAATCTGGATGAAAAGAAGGAATCTTTGTTGTACATCATGACACGGTCAATCAAGTCAGGACTTCTTGGAAACAACTTCTTGGAGAGCTTACAAACTTTGATGATACCAAGGAGTTGTGGAATTTTCTCAAGACTAACTTTGAAATTTCCAATGATAGTTGCAAGTTTCATTTAACAAACAAATTCGGTTTAATCACGATGACTGAGAAGAGCATCTTTGAGCAATACTTCTCTAAATTCAAGAGTGTTTTCGCATAGCTATTGGCATTAGGAGTCAAGGTTCTAGATGCAAACTTGGTTTAGATCATGATGAAGGCAATAACTAACAACTATGATTCTTTCATGCAACAATACACCAACCAAGCTAAGTTTCTTGGCTTCCAACACTTACAAACTACCCTTTTGCTTGAAGACAATTGACGACAAATTAGAAAGGGAGTCCAAAAGTCACTAGAGGCTTTCTATTTTCATTACAATACACCATTGAACGAAGGATCAACACTGAGACCATTACTTGGCATCAACACAATGCCACCTAAACTACGTCTTGGTGTCAACACTATATGTCCCACTTTCAATGTTGGCAACAACAACAATCAACAAATTTTGGGATCGTGTAACTATTGTGAACATCAACGCTGTTAGAAAGTTCTCTGCCCAGAACGTCTAGTTGACATTAGGAAGTTGGAGGCTGAAAGGCGTGAAAAGTTGTTGTCAAAACAAAGATTTCAACAAATGTTGTTGAAGATGAAAGTTCATGGACTCATGAAGGACTACTGGATGTTGTTTTTTCAAATAATGACAACCTTAATGAAGTTGTTTTTAAAGTTGCGATTATAGGACTTGATGTCAAAGGAGAGGATTCTGGTGTCAAAGACACAAAAAACCACAAGAACAAAAGCTAAAAGGAAGGTCTACATCTAACTTTTAAACAAGGAACAAGACAAGATGATGTGATTCCAAAACAAAAACATAAGAACTAAAAACAAGGACACAAGATGTGCAAGAAAAATGTGAAAGTGAATTTTTATTATGCTAACGTATGCAAACATGAAGATGAAAAGAGCATAACAAGGCTATGGTGTAAGATCATGTTTAAGACTGATGTTGAATAGACTAAAGGAAATGAGGGGTCCTACTCCTATTGGTACCCCTTTGGGGACCTAGTTCAAGGAAACTTCCAAGGAGGCTTCTATGTGTGCATCAATAAGGAAGCTTCTTGGGAACCTTCCTAACTTGAAGTCGATTATGAATTAACTGAAACTTAATTGAAAGTTAAATTAGACTTAACTAGAAGTCAATTAGGAGTTAATTAGACTTAATTAGGACTTAACTAAAATTTAACAAAAAGTTAAGTAAAATTTAATTAAGACTTAAATGAGATTACAAATTAACACGAATTTAACTAGGAGTTAATTGAAAATTAATCAAAGCTTAATTAAAAGTTAATTAAAACTTAACTAGGAATTATGGATGAACATTATGGATGAATTCCATCTATTGGAAGATGGTGTCTAATGTTCACATCCATCACATATGGTTGGTATCTCGATTCTAGAACCACCAAACATGTGAATGGGACCAAAAATACATTTCGATAACATAAAAATATGTAGTGGTAAAAAAAGTTAAAGGGTAAAGTCATGTTATCATAGGTAAAGGAATTATAAACTTTTCTTTTCCATCAAGAGAAATAAAAAGTGTGTCTAAATTTTGTATGTCTCTAATCTATAGAAAAATTTACTTTCCATAAGGTCCATGATTGAACAAGGTTGTGTAGCTTGTTGCAATGATAAAAAATGTTTGTTAATTATTAAATGTCATGGCAAGGGACTAAAAATCCTAAAAACGAATTTTACTTATTAATTTTTCAAAATTTAAAAGTCCATGCAAATGTAACAACCTGATCAATCACTAGAAGAATAACATGTATTTTTAACTAGTTTATGCGACTAAAATTTAATTGCAAGTGACATTTGCAATTAAAATTTCATTAGTCACCTTGGACAAATCACATGAGACATTAGTTACAAACGACGAGAGGTATTGGATGAAAGAAAAAATCAACAAATACAAATTCATTCTTTGCCTCCATTGTATATGTATTGTCACATGCAACTACAATGCAATTATTTTGGTCACAATTGAAGCAAATGATGTGTTACCACATGTTTTAATATTTAATTATTTAAAATACAATAATTATTATTATTTTGAAATAATCTAAGATGTTCAATTCAAATGCTTGGATGATCCTATATTATGACACGTGGCCCAATGTAAATATGCCACGTGGCACCTTTAAATTAATTTAATACAAAATATTAATATTAGGTTAATAGGTGCCCAAATAGGTACATAAATAGGTGCCTACAAACTTAGGTTACATACTTACCTACTCATATCAATAGGTACTGAAGTAGGTAAGTACATAGGTTGACCTAGGTGGGTAGATCATATTACGTACCTATCTAGCTAAGTAAATAAATAGGTTGGGGATGTTGATAGTTTAAAATTATGCATAATTTTTCTTTTTGTTTTTAGTTAAACCTTTTGATTAACTCATCCCATGTGCACACATTTTTTAATGTGAAATTTGATGACCACACCCCTTGTTTATATATGTTCAAAATAGGAATGGAGAACAAACAATATGGGATAAGTTTTGAAATTGTAACTTCTTCACAAACTAAATTACAACTCCAAAACTTTTTTCACGCCTTTTGTTCCTAGTTTTCATATTTATCAATAATTCAAGCACATGGATTAATTTTGAGAATCCAAAACAATAATTTGGAATTGCAATTTCAAGTTTCAAATCAAATAGGTTTTTTAATTTAAATTTAAAAACTCAAATTTGAAATATTAATTGTTAGATTCACAAAATAATAATTTAGAATTCAAATGTCAAATTTTAGATCAAATGAGCTTTTTGAATTTTTCTTAAAACAATTAATGCAATTTTATTTTTTAAGGAATTGAGATAGCAGATTTCAAATTCAAATATCAAATTTGAAATTCAACAAATTCTTTAAAGAATTGAAATAGTAGTTTTCAAAATTGGAATATAATTTTAAGGATCAATTTTTAAGAAAAATAAATTTAAAATTTCAGAATTGAAATATTAATTTTCAAAATTCAAACAGTTTTTTCTCAAATTCAAAGAATTTAACAAAGAGATCCAATAACAATTTTTAGAATTAAAATAACAATTTTTAAATTCAAATGTTTTTTAATTTTATATATCAAAAATGAATTCGAGAGCAAATTTCAGAATTGAAATATCGAGTTTAATGTCTAAATATAATTTTCATAATTTGAATTATAATTTTATACTCCAACATATATTTTTGAATAAAACTAAAAATTTTAAGAATTCTTATTTAAAACTTCAAATTCAAATATTGATTTTTAGATTCAATTAAAATGTTTCAGAATTGGAATAACAATGTTCAAGTTCAAATATAATTTCAGAAGTGAAATAAGAATTTTCAGTATTGAAATATCAATTTTCAAATTTGAATAACAATGTTCAAAGTTCAAATATTTATTTTTATATTCAAATAAAATGTTTTAGATTGGAATAGGAAATTTTTAACTCAAATAATTATTTTTAATCAAACAAAAAAATCAGAATGCAAATAAAAAATTCAAATTCATATAAATATTTCTTAAATTCAAATATCAATTTAAAAATTCAAATATATATACATTTCGTAATTGAAATATTTATTTTCAGATTTGAATAATAAATTTCAGAATTTAAATATTAATTTTTAGATTCATTATATGAACAATATACATACATACACATAATTAATATACACACAAATATATATTTATGATATATGTAATATATTATAAATATAATTTTAATACATACATAAAAATACACCCCTATGTCACCATAGAATACCTTTAGGATGTGATTAATTTGGTGACTATTACAACTATTGGGACATATCAATATATTCATGGATGAAAATAAACCTAAAAGTCATGCAACTGATAAGATGAAGTTTCCAATAGTTACATCATAGTTGTAAAAGTGACCAAAATAGTTGAAATTTGATCTTATAGTTGTAAATACTCACAAACTTGGCCGCAAATGACTACAAATTGCATGTAGTTGCAAACAAAGTGGTCACATTTTGGTTGATTTCTATTAGTGAATGGAATTGACACATCTATGGCATCACAAATTGGACCTTCTTAACTATTAAAATATACACAACCTTGCTACAAATCACATGGCTATTGGAATTCCATACATTCCAATGCATGAGGAGGTTTGTAAGTCAAGTCAATTTGGAAAATAAATCATATTAAGATTCCCAATTGTAAGTCAAAATTGAATGTCAAAGCCATTGTAGTTCTTCCACATAGATCTTTACGGACCACTTCCTACTCAATTTTTGAGTGGTTCCAGATATTTCATGGTCATCATGGATGACTTTAGTCGTTACATTTGGGTGAGATTTTTACAAAAGAAATCTCAAGCATTTGAATGTTTTAGGACATTCAAGTTGATGAGAGAATTACAACTAGGCATAAAGATTGAAGTTGTGTGAAGTGATCATGGAAGAATTTTTTTTTTTGGACAATTTCAACAATTAATTCAAAATTGTGGAATCTATTGTCAATTAATAAATGAAGACACACTAGAACAAAATGGTGTGGCCAAAAGAACAAATCACAAGTTCGAGGCATGTGGTTTGAATTGGAACGCCACATGTTATTTGGACAAAAGCAATCAACACTATTGCCTTCCTAATCAATTGTTCACCAATAAGATTTGACTCTCTTCCAAAGATTGCTTAAAATTATACCAATGTTTGATCATGTCAAAGTGTTTGGTAATTGAGTGTTTATTTTCATAGCTGAAAACAAGCAAAAGAAGCTACAACCCAAAGCTAAATTGGACAAATATTAAGGTATGATGAAAAAATAAAAGGATATCATTGTTGGGTGCTTAAAGAAAGAAAAATCATAATCATGTGGAATGTCAAATTTGATGAATCAACTATCCTACACAAGGATCGATATTCATTAATCATTCCTAGCTCATCATAACAACACTTAACTAGTAGTGTTCCTAGAGCAACCAATACTTTAACACCATTTATGGCATGTGACAACATTGTTTCAACAACTACGCATGTGCATGCCCTTGTTGAAGATTCAAGCAACCTACCCTCAATTATTGTTGTTTTTTCATTAGATGCACAATTGGTTCCCACAAATGTTATTAACACACAATTGATACCACCAATTTCATTGCACCACATATAAACAATCAATCTATCACACCATCCAATTCTCTAATAACCCCAACTAGTGACATATCCCTCCCCAACCTTCTCAGTGCGTCTTACCAATGCGCATTTGCTAAATTTCTTTTCGTATACGTGATAACATCATCTATGTGATTGAAGAAAATTGTGAAGAACATACTAATGAACAACCATTGAGCTCCTAAGATGATTTCATTGAAATTTGAATTTTTTTTGTCTCTTAGAAGAAACCATTAAACCTTTTACGATCACCAAAGCTAACTTTCATCAAAGGTGGTGAAAAGCGATGCAACAAAAGTGAGATTCAATCCTAAAGAACAATACATGGGAAATTTTTTATGTTCTTAAAGGCGTTAATCACATAAGTGCAAAATGGGTGTACAAGATTAAAGTTGGCTTTGACAATAAGCCCACCAAGCTTAAAGTTTGCTTAGTGGCACGTGGATTTCAACAAAGAGCTAGAATTGATTATAATGAAATTTTTGCTCTAAATGCGAAATGAAATACCATTCACATTGTGTTATCCATGGCAAAAAGTAACAATTAAGACATTCTACATTTGAATGTCAAAATTATGTTTTTGAATGGTGATTTTTAAAAAGTAGTTTATATGTTCTTCCCCAAAATATTCAACTACCCAAATTCACAACACCAAGTTTATTGATTGCTAAAGTCCTTGTATGAGTTCAAACAAGCTCTAAGGGCTTGGTTTGAAAAGATTGATAGTTATTTGCATGAATTGGGACTCTCCCAAACATAAGTGGATTGCGATTTTTATCACATATGGGATGACAATGGGTTGTTGTTACTAATCATGTATGTTGATAATTTTTTGACTAGTAGCAACAAGGCAAAATTGAATTGATTAAAACACCAACTCCTTAATAGATTTGAAATCTCTGATCTTGGTTTTCTACTTGGGGGTTGAGTTTCTTGTGTCAAAAGTTGGATTAATGCTCACTCAACGTGCATACATCCTATCCATATTGCACGAATTTATAATGATGTTAATCCTACTTCAATTCCTCTTTTAGAAGGTTTAAAGCTAAGATGTGAGCTAAATGTTAAATTGTTTAACGCCTCTATTTATTGTAAACTTGTAGGAAAACTCATTTACCTATTCAATAGTCGACCATATCTTTTGTTTATTGTAGGAGTTATTAATATGTACATGCATGTCCCAAGGGAACTGCATTAGTAAGTTACTAAACACATTCTATGGTATTTCAAAGGAATTATCTGACGCGCTCTCAAGCTCCTTGATAAATTCAAATGTGAATCTGAAGTGAAACTAACGGAAGAGTGGGGAGTTAAGGCATGCTCCCTAGCTCGTAGCATTTTGGGGGTAGAGGGGCGTGCTAGAGTTTCGGGATGGGATTAAGAAGAATGACAAGCACTAATCATTCACGCGAACTTGCACAAACCAAACAACGAGTTGGTTAGTGCATAGTTGGAGCACTTTTGGTGTTAGGACGAGCCATGGGCATACTCAGACTCACAACACTCACCATGGCTCGGACTTGGGGGAAACCACCACCTTCCCCCTTATAGTATACTTTGTGCCTTTCTAAGAGGCCCACATCCAAATGACATTTTATTTCAGGACTCCCAAATGGGAGTCCCGAAATTCCCAAAGTTGGGACTCCCGCAACTTTGGGTTTCATAACTTTGTGTGTAGACCTTTGATTAAGATAAGGTTTGAAAAAAAGTTGTAGCCTTCATTGAGAGCTTTCCAATGGTATGTCGCAAACCACCTTCACGTAAGGAAATCGGGTCGATTTTCGACTTTTACTGGTCAGGAATCAAATTGTCAATTTGACTCCCAGCCTTTTTTTTGGCCATAACTTATGTTTCAAATGTCCAAATGGGTCATGCGAGCCCATTTTAGATACTTATGTTTCAATAGCTTTCTAATGATATAAATAACTCTTCAATCTAATGGGTTTTGACCTCTATAATCGCTCCCTAAAAATTCGGGAATTCATCGGGACTCTAACTCCCCAAGTGGGAGTTGCCTTGGGAGTGTGAGGGTTCATTCTCTCACACTTTCTTGCACTCTCAGGAGTATAAGACGTGTCTCCTGTGCCTCCCTCTTGTCCTACATTCTCGAAAGTATAAGATGTGTCTCCCGGGCCTCCCTCTTGTCCTGCACTCTTACAAGCCCTTGCTTTGGTCGTGAACCCAAGGCTAGGGTTGCGACATTATCGATTTTGGGAATCCTTATGGGCAAGATGAAAGCATAATTATCATGGGCTACACTAATGCAAATTGGGGAAACAATCAAAATGACTATAATCAGTAATAGGTTACGTGTTTAAATCTATAGGTGGTCCCATCATATGGGCATCAAAAAAACAAAAAACGATCTTTCTATCTTCCACTTATTCATAAACCAAAGCAATTGTTAAAGGTGTGAAAGAATCAATCTACTGTTACACTTTGCTTGGAAGAATTGAAAAAAATGAAGGTTAGAAACCATGTTTTCCATGAAAATTTCAAGCATGTTGAAATTTGGCATCATTACATATGTGAACATGTTCTTTCAAGAGAAGTTGACTTATTATACATTCCTTCCAATGACCAAATTGCTAATATCATGACAAAACCTTTAGGTAAGTAAATGTTCCAAAAACATTGTGATGATTTAAGTGTAAGGCTTATAGCTTTGTTTATTATAAATTAAAATGTAAAGTTGCTAAGAATCAATAGTACTAGAAAGCAAGGTTTATTTATGCTTGAGTTGTGGGGTTTATTGGGATAAATTGTTCATCCAACTTGAAATAAATTTCATTCATTAACACTTGTTTGCTTTACGATAAATTATTATTTTTCTTCCTTTTAGGTTTTTCTATGATTCATGTATATATATTTGCTTTTGTTTTTATGTTGACCTCTTCTGATCAATTTTTAATATATATTTTTTCTACACAGAAAAGCACATCATGTTGGATCATTATACACTAATAATGGTAAACATGTGTTGAAGTTTTTGTAAAACTTAGTAAGTGGATTTCATTTTTTTGGTTTTTTTCACTACAACAAAAGGTGTCATTATACGCCAAGTGATTTCATTAGATTTTGAATGAATTCACTAGTCTTAACAAACAGGGATTAATCGGAAAGTAATGAATTTATTGGTTTAATGAATGGGGACTAGTGAAGTGCACTCACATTTTGTAATAATGTTTCATGTTTTGACATTGATGATGATGTTGAGTGAGAGTAAAAAAATAGTTTGTTGTTGGTATATTAAGGGTCTAATTTTGGGTCTTTTTGAGATCTTTTTACCTTGCAATTCAGTCAAAGGTTTTTTTTTCAAACATAATGGCAACTAGTGTTTGTTTACTTAGTAATCAATCTATTAAGATTGTTATTTGGTAAGAATTATGGTCTTCATAATATTTGTTGTTATACATTGTTTACAATTTTGCGTGTAATATATTTTATTTGTTAATAATCAAGGTCAACATTTATTTTGTTTTTTAGTTTCAGAGAATTCCATGGTGGCAAATGTTGATGCTTCATAGGTTATGGGTCCATAGTATGGGCATATAAACAAGTTTGAAGGAAAATATTATATGACATATGATATTCAAAAATAAAACTCTACTCAAGGTAAAGGACCTTTAGAGTCTAGTTGGTGGGAATGAATAGAAGTCAATTAATATGAATGTTTTGGCTTCATACACCAAGTAAGAGAACCATGCTTTGAATATTATCGTGCAGAGTTTGTCAAATATTCAGTTGATGATTATTTGTTAAGCATTACTAGAATTCCTATATTTTCAAACTAACCAAGTTGATGAAATGGGTTTTTTTTTACTATAGGAAATGTATTTTTGATTAAAAGTTAAGGGCTTGAATGATAATGGGTATTTTTTTACTAATCAATTTGACTAAAGTGATCGATTTGACAATTAGTCAAACCGAACATCTAATCAAACTAGTGTGGCTCGTGCCGTTGGCCCGAATATTACTGTGTCCTCAACTGATTTTTCCTTCCAAAACCTCATTTTTTGGAATTTATTTGGAATTTTCAGCGCCAGAAATCACTTTAAAAATCGATATCTCCCACATTTCTGAATCCAAATCTTACCAAATAAATTCCATTAAATCCTACTCATCAAGATCTTTCCATCAACACCAAAGACACATTCCCAAAAAAAATAAATTAAAATTTAATTTAATTTTCCGTGAAGAAATCATTCAATATTCAAGAACTTTTTACACCGCAAGTCCAAACGTCATGGAAAGCTTGGTGCGCGATGGTAAGAGTGGTGGCGGCAAAGGGAGGCAAGCTGTTCCCTTGGTTTGCTTGGTGTGGCCTCGTTTATATCTAAACTATCTGGTATATTCAGAGGCCGAGCCGGTTCTGCCATAGAAAACAACACTGGAATTGCCGCCATAGCAAACAATTCCACTGTGGGGACTTTGTCTGTCTATGTGCAGAATACCCTGTCACAGACGGACTAAGTGAATTAATATATTAGATTGGATTTTAAAATACCACCTAGTCAAATTGGTTCGTGGCTTGGTCAATAAGACCATCCAATTTAGTCAAATTAGCAAGTGCCTTAATCAATAAGACCACCTATTATACTCAATCAATAGGACTAACTAAATAGGCCTAATCAAAATGGTCAATGGCTTAATAAAAAAAGTCAATTACAAATTCTAATACTAATTGGGTATTTTGGGACTACGTTTAACATTTTGACTATGTTTGACCAATTAAAAAAAGTTTGAAAAATGTAAAAGTTAACTAATCATAACTAAATGAATCATGAACAAATTAATTATGGTTAAATTAATTATATATATATGGTTAAACTAATAATGGCTAAATAAATTTGGCAATATATGGGTTAGTTTAATCAAATTTATCTACTCCTTGTTAGTTTAACCATTTATGAATTAGCCATGGCTAATTTTGCCATAAATATTTTTACCATTTTGATTTTAGCCATAATTATTTCATTCATCATTATTTTAGTCATAATTAATTTATGCATAATTGGTTTAGTCATAAAATATTTATTCATTGGTTAGTTTAGCCATAAAATATTTATTCATGGTTAGTCCAACCATTTATATTTTAGCCATAAAATATTTATTCATTAGTTAATTTAACCATTTCTAATTTAGCCATGGTTGGTTTAGTCATAAAATATTTATTCATTGGTTAATTTGGCCATATTTACTTTACTTAAGGTTAATTTAACCATATTTATTTTACTCATGGTTAATTTTAAACATTTCTAATTTTGTCATGCTCATATCCATGGCTTCATACATGATGGCCGGTTATAGGCACGCCAATCATGCTTTTAGGGTTAATGTACGTTCTTTGGTTACTATATGTTATTAGGTGTTTTAAGGTTATGGTTTTTTTAGGGTTTTAACTTTGTTGATGGCTGTATAAAAGGCCAAGCTTTTCCCTTCTCTTGTTAGTTTTTCTAAAATTCCTTTGTTAGGGAAAGTTTCCTCCATAGTCAGATTGGATTTTTAGATGCTCACGGCGACTATTACACGGCCACTATTTACATACACTACGTATTCTTTCCTTCTTTTCGATTTAATTTAATAATACATGAAAATTTCATCTCAGCCTCCTTTTGTGCATTGTGTATATATGTGCATGCATCTCTTTTTGGTTGATTAGTTTCTACCTTTGATTGGTTTTAATATTTTTGTTCAGTAGAGTTTACTATGGATTTACACTTTTACAACACGAAAAGTCACAACATTACATGTCATGACAATTTGGCCATTATTGGTTTAGCCATAAAATATTTATTCATCGGTTAACTTGGCATTTTTTATTTTATTCATGGTTAATTTCACCATATTTATTTTACTCATGGTTAATTTTACCTAATTTAGCCATGGTTGGTTTTGCCATAATTATTTTGCCCAAAATTATTTAGTCATTATATATTTAGCTAGGTTGATTTTTGGTTAAGTAAGCTAAGTTAAGCTAGGTTGATTTTTAGTTATGCTAATTACATGGGTTAAACTAAGTTGACTTTTGGTAAATGTGCAATGACTGATAATGTGTTTATAGATTTTTGACACATGTCATCCATCCATCAAGGTGTTTTTTGTAACACTTAGTCAAATAAAACGACTAAGTTGAGATGACATGCATTTTACACATCATACCAAGGTAATTAATGACATGGAATTTCAATATTAAGCCAAAATAAAAAAGTTTCAGTTGATAAGATGATTGGGCTTTGTAATTAAATGGGTGAAACGACATGGGTTTATCAACTCATGAGTGACTAATTGCATATGCCCTTCCTGATTAAAATGTAGTCACGAAACTTGATTGTAAAACCCAAAATGCTTTATTGTGCTTCTTCTTTTGCATGTTTTCCTTTTCTAATAATAAACAATCTATCAACATCAAACCTTATTAAGTTGTTATTGCTTAATTTTTTTCATTTGCCAATTTAAGTTTTGGTGCACCCCACATTTCACAATATTTGTGAAGTACATAACAAGCAATTGTAATTAGTGATGCTCTACCAACTTTGAAATTGAAATGTTTCAAAATTCACCATTTTTTTTTCAAAAAACTTAATGCATTTTTTCTGACCACCCTCCCAAAATTCATGTTGGAATCATATTTTATTTTGTCCACATTTGCAAGATTATGAGTCTTTCAATTCTTTTCCAAGTAAGTACAAATTGGATAAGTTGCACCACCAATTAAGAATGGAGTGCATCTCATACTTCGAATGGTAATAATTGGTTCTTAGAATTAATTAACTTCAATTGTACATATAGGCTACACTTCTTCAATTGTCCACCATCATGAAACCCTCCAAGTTGGCCAACACAAACGTTCCAAATATTTTGTTTACATCACATACAACTTGCAACACAATATCATGGAACTTTTTCTTATTGAAAAAATCACCAATAGTAAGTGTAACTATTTTGCTTGGAAGATTCACAAAAGGAATGTGAGTTCTTTTTATAATTCCACAAATGTTAGGTATGCCTCTAAGAGTTTCAAAACAAAGATTGATGTCCCTCAAACATTGACTTGAAGGAATATTGATGTATTTACTAAACAATTTGTTTTTGTTCATTAACACATCACAAACAATATCAACATATTTTTTAATTGTTGATGTACCCACATTGAATTCATTGGCCATATGCGAAACATTAAATCCATGAGCAAATTGATAAACAACAATAACCACAATCTTTAAATCTCTAATTGTGGATTGACATGGTTTAAACAACTTGATTGCAAAAAAGGTGTCAATTTCAAAACTAGGTTATTGAAAGTTTCAAAATTCATTTTATAATGCAAGAAAAATTTCTTATCTTTCATTTCAGGTGTGGTATGCCACACATTAGTTTCCACAAGGTCCCAATTTGTGTATTGTTTAGGTTATTTCCACCAAAAATGTGGTGGATGTCCCTTCCTATTCACATCGGCAAAGAACATTGGAAAGACATTGAATCCTATTATATTCTTATTTAAATTTGAAAACACATTACGCACTTTAGATTTAGATGTTGCACAATTCCGAAGTGTAATGGAGAATAACATCCAAATAATAAACACTTGCTCAAGTGAGACCAGATCCATCTCCACAAATTTTGAAAACAATAAAAAACCCCTAATATTATAAAATGCAATTACAATAATCCCAAAACAATGCAAATTTCACCCAAAAAAACTTCTAAAAACCAATATAATTTTCTTAAAACATCTTTTATAAGTTTGGAGAAAAATGGTGAAAAAAAGGTATCCACAACTAAACAAAGATTGTAAAAATGACTAATGTTTATGGACCTTGGTTGTAATATTTGTTTTTTGAATTATATCTCCCCTCAAACTGTCTAGCTCTCTGGTTTTTCTATCTCTCCTAGACTCTTTCCTACCTTTAGTAGGAGTTTCTTAAAAAGATCATTGTACTTAAAACCAACATTAATAGGGTAATGGGTGGCCTTTTGTGCTTGCCTTGAGCCAATGGATAATGTCTTTTGAACTTGTTGGTGCCAAATGAAAATGAATCACAATATTTCAACCTTAAAAATAAAAATAAAATGGATATTTATTTCTTTCAAGGATATATGTATGAAATTGCAAAGTGAGCATTCGAATTTAAAAGAGAGTTAAAACATATTTTTAGCAATAAGCAAGTCAAAGTAGGTGTTAACTATAACAAAATACTCAAGCATATCACTCTAGCACATCCAACTAGCCAATCACAAGATGACAGTAGGTACATGCATTAAGTATAATGAGAATCACAAAAATTAATATCTAGAAACATGTAATAACTAATGATGATGTAATGACATGTATAACACATAAGATGACAAGAAAAAATAAACATGATAAGTAGTGCATTAGATATAACAATAATGCAATGAATTATTGACAACATGCATTATATTTATGTAAGGTATAACATTCAAGTGGTATCGTCCGCATCAAATATTTGTGTATTAATCAAAATGTGAGAAAATAGATGCAACTTTAAAATTCATAAAAAATCAATGAAATAAATATGAGCTCAAACAAAAGATGAACAAATTGAAATTAACAAAGAAAAAATTGCACAAAAAAACGTAACTAATGAAAAAAAGTTTCATTACATAAGAAGATAACACATGTAGGAGCTCACAACTACGAACCACTCTCATGGAAATAATTTAAAAATGTTTCAAGCTTATACAATCTTTTGTTTTCAAACATGGGAAGATGAACCTTCACCAACTAAAGCACTATTCAAAGATAAGTCATAATCATCATCAAAGTTTTTTTTTGTCTTTATTTTCATCCTCCATATTTTCATCTCAAACCTCTCCTTTTCCTATAGTATTTTCGGTTTTTTCAATTTTCTTGTTAGATAAATTAGTTTTTCTTTTATAATTTATCATGTCCAAGTTTCACATCCTAAAAATCATGATATTTGCATTTAAGTAGCTTGTCTTTATCCTTTTGTTTCATATTATAATCAAGATGAGTTGACAAAAGATTTGTAATACACATATTTCGCAAGTTGCATTTTTTTCCACATGGTTTATAAACATCTTTTTTAAGACTTGTAAGGAAACCCCATAAAAAAGGAAAAAGAAAAAAGACATTATAAAATTTTACAAGTGCATATGTTCTTCATGTTTGTTCCAAATGTAACACCTTTTGAATAAGTTCTTATCTTTTTTGGTTGTGGTCATTTCAAGTCCCAGGATCCCATAGTTTTTTCAAAGTTTGAATTCTAGTACACTCACAAAAAGAAGATGGCAAAAGAAAAAGAATATGAGAAGAAGAAGATGACAATAATGACAAAGAAAAAGATGAAAAAAAAAACTAATGAAAAAGAAGATGACATGAACAAAGAAAATGATGATGGTAATGGTGATGATATGAAGATTAGAAAAGAAGAGGAGATAAAAGAAAGAAGAAGATGGCAGAAGAACTAGAAAACAAGAGAAGAAGAAGAAAAGATGATTAAAAAAAAACACAAAATAATCTTGCTTGAACTTGAATTTTTGTAAACACAACAGAGAAAAAAATATTTTGCTTGAGCTTTTGCAAAAATAATGACTAAAAAACAATGGCCATGAGAAGATTTTGCCTCCTAGTTCAAAACATTACCTACTTATCTTCCTTCAAAATGTTACCTACCTACATTTTGGTTGGGGTAGCTTAGTACCCTTACCTTAGGTGGGCTAAGTTAACTAACCTCAGTAAATTCTCAAAATTTTCATCTTGCAATATCATCCATCCCTTGCTTGTACGCTCGCAGAAACATGGGTGCTTGGTCACCCAAGGGACTTCTAAGCATGCTAAATATCCCATCCTAAAATTAATTCAGAGTCTCAGAGTCCAAATATTGCTCATTTCATAGGTTAAAACATAGCCACCAAGATGCAGCCCTCAATGAGGTGAAGGTGCCAATGTAGGTGCTGGTGCACCCTAGCCCACCCACTCCCCACTATTTGGCCTTTTATATGTGATTATCACATTCAACATTCAGTATTAGTTAT
>Ga0209611_10007015_pt1 | contig 18175 bp, 13 predicted proteins | sample S1TSphgellanicum_3_FD_187693 | JGI IMG/M metagenome (GOLD analysis project Ga0209611, IMG submission 187693) | Host-associated microbial communities from peat moss isolated from Minnesota, USA - S1T2_Fc - Sphagnum magellanicum MG (SPAdes) (version 2) | ecosystem: Host-associated > Plants > Peat...
GAAAGATCAGAAAAAAAATATTTAGGCCTTGGACAACCCATAATCAATTTATTTTTTTTGGTATTGACCAAGACTACCTTTTTTTCTTTTAGCTACTGTCCGTCCCAATTAAGGGGATGGATGAAATGTCCGTCCGGCTTGATGACGGGACGGATTTTGGGGAAGCTTTTTTTCTTTTAGCTACTGTCCATCCCGATTAAGGGGATTGATGAAATGTCCGTCCGGCTGGATGATCACAAAATAATAATAATAAAAAACACATTAGAAAAAATTAAATTTAAAAAAAAAAAACTAAAACGCGAACCAAGTTTAAAAAAACCGGGGGACTTCACAATGGCCGAAGGTCACGGGCACCCACTAGTTGATATAATTAGTACTAGTGGCCTAAGGCCTAAATATTTTTTTTCTGGTCTTCCCCTAAATTCTTCCCGTCATCAAGCCGGACAAACATTTCATCCGTCCCCTTAATCGGGACGGACAATAGCTAAAAGAAAAAAAAGGTAGTCTTGGTCAATACAAAAAAAAAGAAAAAGATTCTAGGCTGTCCAAGACCTAAATATTTTTTTTCTAGTCTACCAAATCTTTTCCCTCAAAAAATCAGACTGCTCCTGATTTCTTTTATCTTTGGAGTCAGTTACATCTGGGGAATCTCCATAGGGAACGGGCAGTGACTAGAAGAATCTTCCAGGCACTGCCCTCATAGACAGACACCACCACTGTTGTTTTTCCAAGCGTAACTGAAAATGACCTGCTATGGGCGGGTGTCTGCGCTGGCCGCCCTGCCCTGCCCCTGCCCTGCCCTGTTTGTCACCATAGACATACAGATAGACACCATGTTGCTTTTATATATAGGATGGCCACTAATGTGCCACTATTAAAATATTGCTGTTCAATTATGATATGCTTACAATATGACTACTTATAGCTTAACAAGGATACATGTTCATTTGTAATGTTTTTAAAAGAATTATTATTTCAATATTTTGACTATTAATGTGAATAAATTATATTTATTCATATAATTAATTTAAATTTAATTTTAAAAATTATTAAATATTAATAATATAAATATTTATTCAAGTTGGATATTTCATAATGAATTATATCAAATATTTAAGATAATTATTAATTCATTAATACTTACCAGATCATTAATTATCTAAACTCATTAATTAATTAATTATTTATTTATTTTGATAGATATAATTAATTAGATGTGAAACTAAAAGCAATGTGTATATTATGTTAAATATTCAATTTAATGTAATATGGATATGCTTATTTATACCTTCATGTTTTATACCCAAATTCACATTCAATATTAATATTTAGTAATGAGTTATTTTTAATAATTTATTTCATACTAATGGTTAAGTAATATGTTATTTACTAATTATTGTGAACTAATTAATTAAAATGATAATAAAATGAATTATGAATGAATTTGATTCATATAATTAGTTCATTAATTAATTAAAATAACTTCTTTTTTCTCAAAACTTCAAATGACAAATGACTAAAATAATAAATTTTAAATATAATAAATTTGTTGACCAAAATAATTAATTCAAATAACTATATATCAAATAATTAATTCACATATTTAATTACCATATAATCATTAATCTAATTGTATAATTTACATAATGAAAAACAAACATAAAGCATGTAGGAAAATGTTTTTAGGGTAAATCTGCACATCATTGATCACTTGCTTATGACCGAATGTTTATTTATATCTTCATCATATGTGCTTCATTTTGAATGATTTAAAATGTTATGGGAATGCTATTTCAAACTTTAGAAATCATCTTTGAAGTGTAAAAGAAAAGGAATAATGACAAATAACAAGAAGAAAAATAAACTTTCCAATTAAAAAAATGTGTTTCTTTTCATTTTTATTTTCTTTGGATGCCTCCTATTTTCAAACATCATAACTTTCTTATTTTGTATTCATTTTTTAAAAATTTAATGTCGTAGGAATGCCATTTGAAGTTATACAAATCATCTTTAAACTTTGATAACAATATAGCACCATACAAGGAATTTTTTGGGTGTTTGGGATCTAACTTGCCCTAAACATTTAAATGTTCGATCATCAACGATTTACCTTATAGTTGCAACTATGTTGCAACTAAATAATAACTAAAAGATTTTACCCATATATTATGTCTTCAAATCCATGTTACAAACTATACAAAAAAACTTGTTATCTTATGTTCTCACATTAAAATACTTGTGCCATTTTGGGATGAGTTCAAAAAAGCTCAACTTAAAAAGAAAACATAAATTTAAAAAAAAAAATGAATGATTATTTTTTAGTTCATTTAGTCTTGTGTTTTCCCATCAAGTAAACCTAAGTAAGTAAGTAGGTCTTATTTTTATACCTACCTATGTAGGTAGGTAGGTATAAAAATAAGGTAAATACATAAGTATGTAGGTCTTAAAATGTACTAACTTACCCACCTATGGTTATGTATGACTTACCTAATTACTAAAATAAATATTTATATTCTTTTTTTCCCCAAAATATAATTAATATGCCATGTGGCAATGTTTTTATTGTGGCACATGTCATAGTTTTGGACCATCATTAATAGTTATTATGGATGATAGAGATCAATATTTTGAAAAAAAATCATTTTTATGTCCAAAAATTTTCATGGTGCCACATGTTAGATTTTTAATAAATGGATGACAATTAATGATGTCAAAATAACATCATGGGTGTAGTTATAATGAAGTTGCATAATAGTTGAACATGAATGATTTTGACAAAATTACAATTGAGTTACAATGAATTGCACCATATATATTAGTGAGTTGCAACGTTGCGACTCATGCAACTTGTTTATTAACACTCAGGACATATAAATATAGTGAGTTACAAATGTCATGTGGGATTCAAAAATTGAATTGTAATGACAATTGCAAAAACATCCATTTTTTTCATACGGAGTTATTAGTTTATGTTCATGTCAATGACATGATTTATGAATGTGATTAATGTTGGGTTGGTGTATTAAACTTAATATTTTGTTTGGATATGGGTCGATCAAATTTTCAAAAACAATTCAATTGAGTATATTGGTTTAAACATGTATATTGATTTAAATAACTCCAAATAAAAAAAATGTTAAAAAATACAAATGTTGCATAAAAATCAATTCAAGTAAAATTAAAGGATAGCATTTATTTGATTTGCCAGAAATTGATAAGGTTAGATTTTTCATTACTTGTTTTACAAATACGATGCGAATATATGTGAATAAACATAAAACAAAAATATAAAATAAAATAAAATAAAATGGAAACAATTTTCCAACAGATTGATAAAACATAATATCAAAACATTTTTATAATGGAAAATTGTAGGAAAAATATCAAGGGATGAAAATAATAATAATAATAAATTCCTCTAAAAATTAATGTAATGAATAAAAACATGTTAAAATAAAATATGTTCAATAGTTAACAATCATAAGAAAATTTTGGGAATATATAAATAAATGTTGTTGTTTTTTAAAACAACTTTTTCAACACAATTACCTTTATTGGGTAAAAATAAATTTCACCAATATATTCTTCAAGTACAATTAAAACAAGGTAAATTTGAAATAATCAATTGAATAAAATAATAAAATAATAACCATTTGATATACCTAAATGTAAATATATTTATTTAACCATCTAACTTTAAACGTGACAATCATTTAATGTTAATAACATGCCAAAAACTCAAATTCATAAATGAATATATAAAATGTCATGACCTTTTTTAACAAGGACCTTGGCAACTTAACGAATAACACATTTTCCACTTGAATGCTACAAAACACATAAGAAATTTTTTAAATTTCTTGAGCAAACAAAATGAAAAAATGAAAAGAAAAATTTATTTAGATTTGTGTTTTAAAATGTGAATTTGATTGGACATGAAATATGACAAAGTTTAATTATAATTGGAAGTAAAAACATCATAGACAACACAAAAATGTGTTTTTCAAATTTTCATACTTTTAATACATGGATCACAAGATGCCTATGCTTAATTTTAATTTTCAATAATGCGAAACCAATGGTGCAAACCTTCATTGCTTTGCACATCTATTAAAAATGTTAGATCTTGCTACTCTTTAATCAAATACACTTTCATTTTGTAATAAAATGATTAAATTATGAAAAAAAATAACTTCGATTTTTTAACATGTAACAAAATATTATTGACAAACCTTCAAAGGGTTTGAAGTTAGAATTAAATAATGTGTTGCAATCGTCACTTATTATTTATGTGTGACTCATTAAAATTGAAGCGAGTCATCACCAAAAAGGCATGCACCATTATAAAAAATATGTTTCTTTCATTAATTCAATTAATCAGAGGCCTTAAAAGTGAACTAAATCATCATACCCTTGTTTTATTTCACTTCAAACGAAACTTGAATCATTACAAGTCTTCATGTTCATTTGTAATCAAGATACTTCAATAAGGTTTTTTTGTATTGATTAATATGTTATTTCAATCTTACAATGATTTGGTAATTAATATATTTCATTTTAATAAAATTTTAGTGCATCATTTACGTGTATGAAAATTATCAATTATTTAAGTATATATCCAAGATTGAAATAAAATTATATTATTGTGTCTTTTAGTGTATTTTATCAATTATTCTAAAGTGTAAAAACCTGAGAACCCAACCTTGATACATACCTTAATATTAAGAATACATTTACATTTTACACTGTACAAAGTCAAATCAAGAAAATGAAATTTAAAAAATCAGTTTAGAAACAGCTGTAATATGTACACATACACAAAGATTAAGAATTGAATGAGAAGAAAATTCCAAAATTTGATGAAAATAACTTATATCTGTAGTTCATACTAGTGCAAGAAATGTTGCTGAAGCTCAAAGTGTAAGTTTAAAAAATGATGTTCTGAACTCTGGAGAGTCTGATATATTAAAGTTATCCATAAAAAGTCTCATATAATAAAGTTATCCATAAAGTCAGACGATTAGGGGGTGAGAGCGGCCAGTTTCCACATGATAGTCCATCAAATGTGTAACTGGGAATAAAATTCTACAAAACGAAATAACTGGGACCCAAACTAGTTTTTCCACCAATTTTGGTGGTAAACTGAGTTTCATCCCCTCCACTGCTGCTACATATATTTTCAGTGCTCCTACCTGTACAACTAACTCTAATTATTCTCGAACCTTGCGCACTAAATGCTCAGTTTCAGCATTTCATACTGAGATTTAATAAAATTTCCTTGATTTGAGGATACCACTGAAAGAAGGAACAGCAGGTGAAGGAGATGATGACTTGTAAGGATAACTTTATTCTCCTGCACAATTGCTCCTTTAATCTACTGTGACAAAGTTTTGTAATTAAAACTGTATTTCAGTCATTTCAGTTCACTATCATCTTTACAGCTACTTGAGGATACTTCAATGAAAGTATTGGTCAACAATTGGACCAAGACCAATTAGGTACATTGCCAACTCAACAACTTCTGATCATGTTATTTTCAGTCTCCACAGCATTTACTTGTGTCATGTTGTTACAATCAAGTGTGGAGTGTACAAAGCAAACCTGCAAATGTTTCAGAAATCCCTGACAACCTTGCAGATATCATCTTCCTCATCAAACTGCACTTGTCCAAAGCCAAATTGTACTGAAACTAGTCATACCCATGTCATGCTGAAGATGCTTTTGGAAATTCAAGAGCGGGGAATTTATCAACCAAAGGGATTAGTGACTTAAAATAGAATGTGTGTCTGGGCATTGTATAAATGAGCTATTCTAGACACCCCACCACCACCCAGTTGACTTTTTCCTGCATCTAGCTTCGCTTCCTTTGAAATTTGGCAAAGCTTGAACTCAATCTTCTAGGGGTTACATTCCATTACTTGGGAGATAAGATCATGACTGATCTGTTCCTCATTGATGCAGAGGATCACTCATGTTGTTACTACCTATTGTTAGTGTTATTCTGATTAACTGGGTTCTTCCCATGGGTGTAGATTGCACTTGTAGATGGAAAGAAAAACAACTCATGCAATGAAGTTCCCTGATGCCATCTTGAGCTACAGTCCAACCTTCACGTACTGCTCAAACTTGGCCATTACTGGTGGAGGCAAGCTTAAAATCAGGTTGATTCCTCCATCATTCTTCCCATTGGGGAAAAGAACAATAAACTCCACCATCTGGCTTGCAACAGGACCACTGTACAAGGGTGTCCCCCATCCAAAGTCGATTGAATAAAATGGCATTTTCAGCCAAGATGTCATGTAGAAAGTATCACCAATTATTGGTGGTACACCACGGTAAACTTCCCACCAATCAAGTGCCGACCTGACAACCAATTTACAAGCATCATACAGTGAGGAACATACAAGTGCAGTGCAGGACCACTAGATCTTATCCTGAAGTGAAGGTGTTTTCAAGCCATTTTAGGGGTTTAAGCTTGAACATCATCAATGCTTTGAAGGTTGGATGGAGCAATTAGTTTGCAATGTGTAGGGTAAGGCAATGTTGACAGGGCATAACTCACTTTGCAAGGCTGGTGAGTGCGTTACACTCTGTGAACACATACTGATGGAACTCCAGGCAAGTTTGCAGGAATATGCACACTGAATACAAAGGAAATAATTTTTTTTCAAAAACTCCAGTAGAAATTCTACTTGATAGTAGGGACAGCTATGGAGTTTTGAGATGATTAGCTTACCTGATATAGTCCTCTGTCACAATGTCATTTGCCTCTTGAATTTTCTTCACAGGGAAGGAAGGTGAGCTTGTTTGAAGCTCAAGGCATGTTGCCCTGCAAAGTATTGTAAATAGAAGTCATCATTCCTAAGATTCATTCTTATTTCTTCACAGCCTAAGATTAAATGAGAATTTACTAATAAACAAATCCAGAGAACACCTTAAGACTATTATGTCTGCCAACCCAAAATGGAGAAAACCACATGAAGCATGATCAGTGTTAAGCCTGAAGCAGAAACAGTTGAGACATCTTTGTTTCATCCGTGCCAAAGTTGTGCTAATTTCTTATTGCTCAGAGGGCGTAGAGTATGAGATCTTCAGGGAGTGCTGGAATCACCTTGCACAGGCTGAGTATACCCCATTGCCACAAAACTCTGCAGGAAGATTGGGCTGCAGACGTTTTCGAATGTCAACTGCATACATGAGGGTAGCCATATGTGTGGGCTCCAGCTCCAGGGCCTTTGTTCTTGCCTGCCAGACATGTCCTGAGACAGCTTCAAAGGTACTCACTTTGCTCAATACCCCATCCTCCATAGCTTGCTTCTTCAAAGCTGTCAGTTCCTGCAAGGTAAAGGGGATGGTCTGGCAAAACAATCCCAGGACCCACAAACACTCAGAAGGAGAAACAGAAAATTTAGAGAACTTTATAACAAGAGTACATGTTGCAGATGTTCCATGCACTGCTGAAGTCATTCTCCAAAATCTATTTACTAGCCATATAAATCTGGGGGTATGTGAACCAAGAGCCACCAGCACACCATCCATTGGAAGCTCATTATGAATCCATTTCTGGTCCACCCATGATTCATTCAGAAATTTAAAACTTTCTAATGGCTGTGACTGGGATTCCAGTGTTGCCCAATTCCCCTTCCCAGGGGAAGAATGAAAGCACCTAGGTTGGAATTCTCTCTCCATTTGCAGTCAAAAACTAATGGGTTTCCCACAGTTTCAATCCCTGATCTAGATTTCAGACCCTTTCTCAACAATTTTTCCAGCTATCCAGGAGTCACTAACCTCTAAAGCTACCAGCTCAACAATATATATCACAAGTGCACAGCTGTTGATGCACGCACCTTAGTGATACAGCTTTGAGATGCAGCAATGGCTTCAAATTCAGCTTTGGCTGTCTCAGGCTTAGTGAATGTTCCAGCCTTGAATCCAGGGGAGAGCTTATCCAGTGAAATGTACTCTGGGTGGTCGTATTTGGGAGTCGGGGGATTGCGTGCCTTCAGCATGGTTCTATCAAATTTGGGTGTATATACTGCTTCTCCACCCCTCGCAAAAGACACTAGGTTCATAAAAAACTCAAAACATCCGATTCCATCCCACAACAAGTGGCTCATACCAAACCCAATTGCAAACCCACCACACTGAAAAGTCGTCACCTACACCATCATCACCCTCCCCTCCCCACCTGAAAATCAGTACAACCCAAATCCAAGAAGCATCGTGATCCTTTGGAAACCTAAGCAATGAATGATCCAGCACATCTACTATAGTTGGCAAAATCTGAACAGTCTGATTTGCTCTATATGTCCTCTTATGTTGTTTTACTTCCCTTTCTCAATTTGCATCCAAAGAAGTAAAACCCAAAACCCTTTGTAGAATCAAGTCCCTAGTTTTCCAAAATCAGGAATTAATTGCCATTTCCAGAAGCAACAAAAATATGCATACTGAGGAATTCTGTTGCATTTTCCACCACAAGTAGCAGGATCTGCATACTAAGTTTCTGTTGCATTTTCCAGAAGTAGTAAGATCTGCATACTTGAGTTTCTGTCACATTTTCCAGAAGTAGCGAGATCTGCATGTTGAGTTTCTGTTGCAACTTTTTCCAGAAGCAACAAAATCTGCATGCTGACTTTCTGTTTGTATTTCTCAGAAGCAAAAAAACAAAAACTAGAACAAGACTGGGAAGAAGAACAAGAAGTGTTGGCCATGATATTGGATAGTACTCAGTAAGACAATTTGATGAGAAATTCGAAAAAGAATGAAAAGAGAGAAAATCAACATCGAATCCAACAACAACATGGAACGATAGCAATTCGCAATTGCAATTTCAGAGCCATATGCAGTATATGTGACGATGATCTTGAACAGAAGAAGAAGAAGAAGAAGAAGAATTTGTTTCCTTACCTGTATCATCATGAGAGGAACATCTTCTACAGTGGAAACATTGTGTGCTTGTGGGACAAACTTCCTGCAGGGATGAGATCATGTACTACAGGTTAGTTAGTAACAAGCTGCTTCAAAACCTCGAAGCTGGTGATAATGAGCTTGCTTGCTTGCTTTCCCATTTTGGGTAGTGGCAATTTTGGTTCAGTTTTTCGGGTACCTGAAGAAAGGATGCGGAATATTGAGGTCACCGAGTTCTGCGACAGTAGCATTGCAAGAAGCCGTGGCGAACTGAGCGCCTTTGTAGTTGCGGTTGATTTCGATGCGATTCTCCACATCGTTGAGCCTCACCCTTCCTCCCAGAATGTCATAATGGTCTAGCGCTTTCACCAACGCCGCCTTCATCACATCCGCAACCATCTCATTACCCTTGTCCGCAACCGCTCCGTAGATGTACACGGTCTCCACAGTGAACGCCAACCCCTACAAGCGCACCATCATCCCATCTCTACTGAGCTCAATACTTACTTCAGTTTTCTTCTAGAACCTCACAATACACAAACAACATCATCATCACTGCAGCTACAACAGCTCATGATCGACATGCATGCACACACGTCAAGCAAGCAAGCAAGCCAGCAAGTAAGCAAAACGTGTTGAAATTCCACATGAGCTCTTAATAATAATCCTTTTCCTCACCTGCTCAAAGTTGGAGAGAAAGAGAGGGCTTGTATTCACGCATGCAGCTTCTGTACTCGGCTTCACTAATACAGGCTCCTCCAACACTACATCATAATCCAGCTGCTTGAACACAGCACCACTTTGATCATCAACAAAACCCATTTTTCCAAAAAAAGAAAAAAGGCAAAACCTACTAGTAGCTCTCCTCCTCCTCCTCCTCCTTCTTCTCCTCTTCCTCCTACTGAAGTCCTCTTCCTCTGTCTCTTCTTCCAGCTACAAAGCTCTCTTTACCCTCTACACAAAAGTTCCCGATACCAGCAGATCTTTCTATCTCCACAAACACTCCAGATACTTACTATGCAAATTGTCCCCAGCTTAAAACAATGTGTCCACAATTGTACAACTCCAAAAATTCTTCAGCCTCTTTAAAACAACGACGACAACAACAACAACAAAACTATATTAACAACAGCTGCTTCTTCTTTCTTCTTCTTCTTCTTCTTGCAGCTGCTGGGTATGTGCAAGACTTGTGCAAAAGTATTATAAAGACATGAGTTTTTGTAGCTGCTGCTGCTGCTGCAGCTACCTGATCAGCAAAAGCAAAAGAAGCAAAGGAAGGAAGGAAGGAGGGAGCATTGATGAAGAAGCCACTATTATGACTGACTGCCTGACTGCCTGCCTGAAGGAGAGAGAGAGAGAGATTGGGAATTATGAAATTAATTAATTAATTTTTTCATTAATCAAATCAATTAATTAATTATTTATTTATTTATTTTTAGGTGTAGAGAATTTTCATGAACATTTTTCTATTTTTTAAATTTTAATTTAAAAATTAAAATTAAATATAAATATAACTGTTTCTGATTTAAACTTTGGACCTGTGTTGGGTAATTGTCAGCTCAAACAGGCACTGATAACCGGAGGTTCTCTGTACCGTTGGATGGATGGATCTATATATATAGATATAAAACTGGGGATTCTTAAGCGAATCAAATAACAGGTGCCAACTTCCAACATCATTTCCCGGAAAAATCCGGTTATATGAGATATATATGCAACCACGGTTCTCAACAGATCTGAGAACCGGTCAGATGACCTGAAATCGATAACCGACCCCAACACATCACATATATATATATATATCGATAACCCTAAACCCTAAACCCTAGACCTAATAACCCTAAACCCTAGACCCCAAAACCCTAAAGGGCAGAACCATTAATTTGCATGTACCAGTGTGTGTTCTGGTGCCACCTACCAACCACTGCACAACTGAAAGAGTCATTAAAACTTGAAGTGATGGTTATGTACCCAATAAATAAATAAATAATTAATTAATTAATTAATTAAATTTTAATAAATAAATAAATGAATAAATGTACCTAATAAAAGAGTTGAAGAAGAAGTGCCATATGGAATGGGGGTCCTTCAATTTTAATAATAAATAAAATTGCAAAATAAATGCTCTTAATTAAAAAATCACATTCTCATTCATTGTGGGTGACAGGCATGGCCAGGGCAAAATAAATGTGGCATTAACTCATTATTATTGCATGAGTTAGTTAGTTCGTGTCTTTTTTTAACCTCCTTGGGTGAAACCTTGTACCCACATTGGTACCATGGTCAAATTCTCTCAAAAAAATTCATTTTAAATTATTTCTAAATATTGCAAAATATTCCCATGCTAAATATAAAATATTTAAATATATGTATATTAATATTTTATAGATTAAATTTTGTGGGGGTCTTTGAGTTCAAATCCAACAAATTTTGAGCTTTTAATATGGCTTTTAATAAGAAGGTTCCACTCAAAAAATTCCCCAAAATCCATTTAAATTATTTTTTAAATATTGCAAATATCCCATGCTTAGATTAAACTAGGGAATCTGAGTTCAAATCCAAACATTTTTTGGGCTTAATATGGTCACTAAAATGGTTCACTAAAAAAAATCCTTATTTTTATTTAAATTATTTCTAAGCATTGCCAAATATCCCATGCGTAGTCTAAATTAGGGTCTCCGAGGTTCAAATCCAAAAAAATTTGGGCCTTATTATGGCCACTAAGAGGGTTCACTCTAAAAATTTCAAAATATATTTAAATTATTTCTAGATATTGCAAAAATATCACATGCGTACACAAAATTAGGGTCTATGAGTCCAAATACAACATTTTTGGGCCTTAATATGGCCACTAAGAGGGCTCATTCAAAAGGGTAAAGGTACCAAGTACCATCATAAGATTTTTCAGGTTTAAAAAAAAAAATTGGTCCTCTTTTGGTTTTTCATTGAATTCAATTTTTGCAACCTAGGTCACATGCATTAATTAGTGGTTTTTTTTTTTGGGGGGGGTTTTGAAATTTGACAATTTTTTAATTAGAAAATTGATTGAAATTACACTAGAAAAAAATTCCCATTTTTTGTTGAAAATAGCAAATTTTCAATCGGAAAAATATTAACATTCATATGAAGGTGGTAGAAAACAACAAATAGAGTCATTTGGATTAGGGACAAAGGGGGAAAAGAATGATCAAAAATTGCACATTTGTTCATTTCAAGCTTTGATCGTTCTAATCCAATGAGAGCAATCGTGTTTAAAAGGGTGACAACTATTAGGGTTTAAATGTAATTTGCTTGTTTAATGTTAGTCTTTTGCTAACTTTGTTGGACTTAAAGGGGGTTGGGTTTGTTCAAAGACATGTTCCAAGCATTAATTCTTATAAAACAAAGTTGGGATGGAACTTTTAAGAAGTCAAGTAGGCAAAAACATTAATATAACATAAGCAAATGGGATTATGGAATCCCTAGTGGTGAGACCAATTTGAATTGGAAGGCTTGATCCTTTTCAAGCATCACCCAAGGAGATTATATAACCTAATGTATATCAAAATCACAAAAACTTGTTGATTGGAAAATTTGAACAAGTTCCACAAGAAGACTTGTTAATGACATTCTTCAACAACAAATCAACTACTGCATTCAAAATATAATAATTACTAGTCTCATAAATCCCAAAAAATTTGCACATTTTGTTGCATGAATAATGTAATGAAAGATGAAATCGTCAACTTTCTAATGGATGCAAGCTAAGGTTTCATCACCTAAGTTCCATTATGCCTAAGAAAACTAAGAAGTTGCTAATGTTAATCCCACATAAAATGTCATGGGGTATGGTAATTTATCAAGAGTAGATGCCAATGTTCAATCCAAACTTCTTGCATGGCTTGAAAATTCATGTATAGTGTTTATTGAAGACATTGTCATTTGAATGTAGACCTTTTGGAAAAAAACAATTGTGACCCACATCAAAAATATTTTGGGTGAAAACTTGAATAATTGTAAGAAATAGGACCTTAAATTTTGCATAACACTGGACCTTAAGTAGGGGTGGGTCAAATGGCAATCAAAATTTTTGGGGTGAATGGAAAAGAGGTAGAACTCGATGTTGATTTTTTTATAAATCCAATTAGGTGCCACTTTTGTGATAACTTGTTACATTTATTGTAGGATTGCCAAGTTTTATGGGCCCAATAAAATCAAAATCAAAATGTATAGCTAAAGTTGGAGGTAAAGGAAAAACCAATGTTGGCAAAAAGGAAATAAGAAAAGATTACTTGAATAGGGAAGAAGCTTAAGCACAACAAGGCAAGGCAAAGGAAAAAATAGTGATAAAAAACTTTTCAAGGTTCAATTCTTAGAAAGGATGGTTTTGTAGAAGTTTTGATAAGGAATTTTTTAAAGAAATATAAAGGAAAGTTTTCATGTAATGAAGATTAGCAAAAACATGAAAAACAATGAGACAATGACAAAAAAAAATATGTGTGCCTCCAGCTTAGGCTCCAACTATGCTACTTGAAATGTGAACCCTTAAAAAAGATAATTGGGAACAATAGAGTTCTCTTACAATGAAAGAATTGAAGGAAAATAAAAAGATGCATAAAACAAATGAAAAAAATGTGGTGACAATGGTAAGTATGAAAGGTGAGTGAAAGGATGTTGCAATAGAGGAAATTAGGCCAATGGTGTGGTTTCCTAAGAAGGTGGGGGCAAATAATACAAGAGACATGTTGATGAGATGGAAAGTTCAAATGAAGAAGAGGACAATGTTGGAGAGAAGGAAAATAAAATCTCAACATTATTACCTACTCTCGAAAATGAAATAACAAATGCAAATTTGAACATGGAAAATACCCTAATGTGTAACCCATAAAGGTAATGTGTGAAGTTCAATCCATGCCAACCTCAAAATAGTTGGTAGCTAAAGATATGCTTTCTATGTAACCAAGGGAAGATTCTACAACAATACATTCATCTTACATACAAATTGTTGGAATTGTTTTGGAATTTAAAAACCCTATAACATTTCAACAATAGGTGAATATAACAACCATTCACTCCTTTCTTCAAAAAATTGGGTTAACTTTTTAAAGAAGTTGATTAGTTTGAAAATGATGAAACCAATTTGTTTTCATCTTACTAAACCATGGTAGACGAAAAGGAAATAAAACATGTGTTTTAAATTACCTTAATGGGAGACATAATGGTTTAAAACAAATTTGTAGAGAATTTACTCATTATTAGATATTGTGCATGGGAATAATAACACTAAGAAAAAAAATATAATGAAGCCTATAAGGTTGCAAGAGCAAAATGCCTTTTAATCATAGGAAAAATTACAAGGTATTTAATTAACAATCATTTTACAATCTTTAGGATTTTGAAAAACAAGGGGAAGTTGGACAAATGGACAAGCACTTATGCAAAATCATTTCAAACCTCAAATTTTTGTCAATGAAAGTACACATGAAGGCACACATGTAGGTTGTTTTTTAGTGTTTGTGGTAACACAAATGGGGAAACTTATATTAAAGCATTTTTATAATGCAATTTGTTCATCATATGGACAACATTTATTTACAAGAATTTCATATCCATAAAGATAAAACATAAAATGTAAGGAAACAATTATGGCCAAGGCCTTATGTCTAAATCTTTCAAATAAATCAACAAGGTTAGGTTAGCCATAAAGGTATTTACATTTTGATGGATCCCAAATGGCTACGATATGTTTCTAATTATTGGACTCTATGAAGAAATAGGGTTCAACTTTTGAAGTTGAAAAGATTTCCTTGTGGATTCAAATTGGGCATTATAAATGTTTATGCCCCAAACAATCCAATTAAAATAATCAAATTGTGGGAGTTATATAGAAAGAAAATTGTTTAAGGATATGCAATTGGACTATTTGTGGTGACTCGAATATGGCTAGTTGAAAGAAAACAAATCTTCAATATGCATGAAGATTATTTAAATAATAATAATTAGTTATTTTGGGAAGCTTTGAAGGTAGTTTTTGACATAAATGAACTTGTAAGATTTGAGGAGAACATTAGATACTCCTAGGACAACCAAAGGTGCAAGGTCAAGAAACAATGGTTAGATTGGATAAAGCCTATGTATTTAACTACATTAAGGAAAGGCAAGCCCAAAAGATTTTTTATTATCCAATGAAAAGGGGTGAAAGGGGATGGAATTAGGTCCAACCACCATCCACTTTCCTTTGTATTAAAAATGGTTAAAACTTTTCCAAGGTGTTCCTTTTGGAAGATAAAGCATAAAACATTTTGAAGTTACAAAGGAACCAATATAGGAAATTTGGCATAACCAACCAAAAGGGGCCACTTTATGCACAAAAATGAAAAATATTCTTAAGTTTTACAAAGGGTTTTATCAACACAAGACTTTTGAAAAGAAAAGTTAGAGTTGAAGCATATTTGAATGTGCACGAAATGACTTACAATTTATTATGGGGAGTTCCAACAAATTATGGGGTGCTTGTAAAGGGGAGTGTAAAAGTTAGAAAAAGTAAGGATGATGGGGCAAAGAAATTGGTTACAAATCTAATGGAAGGAGAAAGGAAACACTAACACAAAGGGAAAATAATAGTTAAAGGGAAACCCAACAAGATGGTAATTTTGTTTTAAAAAAATGAAGATGGGTTTGTTGTAACACAAAAAAAAAAAAAAAAAAAAACCTTTGATGTTTGTTGAATTTTTTGCATCAATAGGTTGAACAAGGCCTAAGAGGAGTTGCCAAGTCATGTTGAATTAAGAACTAATGTCCTTCGTGCATTACTTATGAAGTTTACCCATGGAATGAACTATAGATTGGCAATGCCAATCATTATTAAAGAATTCCAAATTGTTACAAATGCCATGGCCAAAAGGAAATATTCTTTTTCAAATGGAATTATAGGAGAATTCTACACCTATTTTTAGCACATAACTAGGGAATAGTTATGCCATATGATTAAAATAACAATAGATAAAAGGTCATTTACTTGAAGGGGTCAATAAAAGGTTGTTTACTTTATTGTTCAAGGCAAGTGAAAAAAAGAGGTTTGGTAAATGGCGATCAATTACTTTTTGAATGTGGTGTATAAAATATTTGTTAAAATATTACAATTAAGGTTTCAACTTCCTAGAGGTGGTGGATGTAGAACAAATTGCCTTCTTGCCTCTTTGATACATCCTTGACAATGTGTTGTTTATGTAAGAGACCTTGGATTTGCACTAGAAATAAATTTTATTGTTTACAACAAAAAAAAATGTCATTCACAACTAAAAATTAGTTGCAAATGACCTTTTTTTCTTCCAATGTTGGGTAAACATTCCAACCAAACTCTTGTTTTTTTAAAGTTAAATCTCAATAAGAAAATATGATAAGGTGGGCGGGAACTTTATGTTCATAGTAAATTGGAAAAGCTACTTATGGCTACTGAATATGTTAATATGGTGAAATTGTTGTTTGAAAATGTAGAAACATGTGTTTGTTTCAAGGAGATCATCATTAAGTCATTCAAGATCGAAAGAGGAATCAAATAGAGTGTGTTGGCTCTACATCCATGTTGGAGAGATGTTAAACCTTATGGTCACATTTGTAATTACATTTAGTTAGTTCTAAGACTCATGTATGCCCGGACATATAAATGTGCACACATACATATTATGTAAATTAAAGAAAGGTAGGTATCCTAATTTAGGCAACCTATGCTTAAATTAGTTTTACAATTATTTTTCATCAATTGATAATTACTAGTTCATATTTAGGATTTGTAATTGATATTTCAAATTTATTCAATATATTATTATTATTATCTATGAATTATTACTCATATTTTTAGAAATAAATTATTATTTAATTCATAATGGTTAATGTAATAATATTGTAGTTATTGTTAATATATTATTAATTATTCATCAATAATTTCTAATTAACTCATTAGTTAATTGTTGGTTAATAAATATTTATCAATTAGTTAATCTTTTATTTATTATTATTCAAGAAATTATAATCACTGGATTATAATGATTGAATAAATTATTTATTTAGTATTTTAATCTTCCATTTTTAAATTTCTGAAATTTTGATTAATAATGTAAAGCTATCATGTTAGTTGGTTATTATTTAAATTTTAACTACTGGGTAATTAATTAATTAATTAATTACTTACAAAATTAATGAAAATTTATACCTAATAAGTTGGTTGTTTAATTATATATTAATTATATTTTTAAATATTGATTATTATTATATAAGTATTAATTAATAATTATTTAGCTTATGAATAGTTAATTATTTATTTATATTTAGATACTAATTTTTTATTATTTAATATATTAATTATTTAGCTTATTAATAGTTAATTAGGTACTTAGTATTTATATTCTTATTTTTTAATATATTAATTAATTTTTTAAAATTAAAAATATTAACAAAAAGTTATAATTAATAATTTGGTTGATTAGTTATTATTTCAGGCATTTATTTTTGTATATATGATTTATAAATTGATAATTTATAACCAATTGAATTAGTTAATTGATTATTATATAATTAGTTAATTAATAATTATTTAGTTTATTAAATAGTTAGTTAGTGACTTATATATTTAGTTATATAATTTACAAAATTAGAAAGGAGAACAAAAGATATGAGATTATTTTTTTAGTTGCAACTTCCATTTTTATCCCATACATTTTGTCCTCCACTTTCATTTTAAAAATTATATAATGGGGAGGCTTTGTTATAATTTTCTTTTTTCTTTTTTAATTTATTGACCATTTTTTTCTTTACCTATGTGAATAAAAGAAACCATTTGTGGGCCTATAGATGTGCAAGATCATTTTTTTCAACTACATGAAAAAAAACCACTTGTCGATTCACAAGTGTGCAATATTAACTTTGTTTTTCTCCTATGTGAGTCGAAAAAATCACTTGTAGGCTCGCAATTGTGCAATCCTTTAAAAATACATAGAATATATCAAAGTTTACAAATAAGACAATTTACAAATAGGTTTGACATTTTCAAACCTTTGTAATAAAAAAAATTAAAATAAAACTTATTATTTTTGTCTCATGATTTTTTAAGTTTTGGATCTCGTAATATGTAATGTAGTTTGAAGTTTGCTAATGACAAAATGGTTCATTTTTATTGAATTGAATTTTTTAATCATTTGTATAAAAAATTCATCAAATAAAAAATTGGGTATTTCCAAGTTTGCTTAGTGGAACCAGAATCAGAAGCTACCTAGAACCACAAGTTATGGAA
>Ga0209611_10007017_pt1 | contig 18174 bp, 23 predicted proteins | sample S1TSphgellanicum_3_FD_187693 | JGI IMG/M metagenome (GOLD analysis project Ga0209611, IMG submission 187693) | Host-associated microbial communities from peat moss isolated from Minnesota, USA - S1T2_Fc - Sphagnum magellanicum MG (SPAdes) (version 2) | ecosystem: Host-associated > Plants > Peat...
CCCAATCTCGCGCCTTGGTCACAACAACCAAGCCTTAATTAAAAGGTTTGCTTATCAAGGTATGAGAAGCAACATTCGGGCTTTGCCAAAACCTAAGTCCCAAGCTACAGGATTAAAGTATGTGAATGGGGTCATGACTTCCCATGTTGGCCGCACTACCAATCAACCCTTTGGGATGCACTTAAGGCATGTGCATGTCCCCGCAAGCTCACCTTGCTTGCCTCCTCTCTCGGGGCCAAGTTTCCTCAACCCCAAGGTAGGAGTCCGATTTAGATTTGGGCCTACGCGAAATAGTTCCATTTGTCCCATGCCATTTGACAATTCTATTTGCCTTATACAAATTTCTCATGATACAATCTTTTGGAAGTCTTTAGCCTTTGTTTCACTTGTAACTTGATGTAGTACATTTTATGTGACACTTTGCCCCACTAAAAGAAAGGTGATGTCCTCATCACGCGCTACGTCTTTTCTTTGCCAATCTAGCGTGGAATTCTTCTATGGCTTTTTGGGCATGTTCCATGTCAGATTCATTCACCCAAGATGCCTCTATCGGATGGTATCCTTTCCACTTAACTAGGTATTCCCGCTCTCGTCCTCTTAGTTGTCTTGAATTGAGCACGACCTCCACCTCAAACTCTGGTTCATTATGAATCAAGTCCGATGGGGGCCTTGAGTGATGCTCTCAATTAGGCCTTGAAGCATCGCGAGAGACCGGCTTCAAAAGGGAAACATGAAATGTGGGATGAACTCTAAGATTTTCCGATAATTCTAACTTATAAATGTCGGAAAGTTTTTTTTCCAACACTTTGAATGGGCCTGCATATGGGCCCAAGAACTTATGATTTAAACCTTCTGGCAACCAGAAGTTCTTAATGTTCAACCACACCTCGTTTCCTTTTTGAAACTTCACCTCTCGTTGGGACTTGTCCGCAAAATCCTTGTACCTTTTGTGCGTTTTTTTCAAGTTGGCCTTTGCCAACTCCCAAAGGCGCCGCCTCTCCTCATCAAGTTGTGTGACCATTGGCACTTCCTCACTTGCATCATCCAAGGGTTGTCCATGTGCTGCCCAAGTCATGGGCATAATTGGTGATTTGCCGGTCACCATTTGAAATGGGGTGGACCCAATCGCAAAGTGTTCCGAGTTGTTGTAATAAAACTCGGCTAACTCCAAGTGGTCCACCCAATCTTGTTGATCCGCTGCCACATAATTCTTTAGGAATTATTGGATCACCAAGTTCACCCTCTCGGTTTGTCCATTGGTTTGGGGATAGAATGAAGTGTTCATCTTGAGTTCCGACCCCATTCACTTCCATGAGGCCCACCAAAACTTACTTGTGAACTTTGGGTCTCGATCCGAGACTATGTCCTTTGGGAGGCCATGATGCTTGAAGATGTGGGAGAAGAACAACCTCTCCGTCTCTTGAGCCATGGTTTCATCTTTGGTGGGAATGAAGTGTGCCATCTTGCTAAATCAATCCACCACAACCATTATGGCATCAAACCCCTTTGATGGGGGCAAGTTCACCATGAAGTCCATGGACACACTTTCCCATGGCCCTTCGGGAATTGGCAAAGGTTGCAACAACCCTGCTTGCTTCTTGTTAAGGGTCCGGTTTTGTTGACAAGTTAAACATTCTTCACGAATGTTGTGGTGCGTTTTGCATCACCATTGGCCCGTAAGCAGTTCATCATGACATTCCTTCAAAAGTGTGTCCCTAATTTTCCCTTCCGGCACATAGAGTCGATTTTGTTTATACCACAATAATCCATTTTGTAAATGGAAGTGGGACTTGGCTCCATTTTGGATGCTTTGCCTTACCTCCTTGGTAAAAACATCCCGGCGGCTTGCTAGTCTAACTTCCTTTTGAAGTTTCTTCTCTTCCACATACACCACTTTAAGTTGGTGTTTCCGGCTCAAGGCATCGGGGACTATGTTCTCCTTTCCCGACTTGTGCCGTATGTCCACATTGAACAAGGCCAATGTGTCTTGCCACCTTACTTGTTTTGATGACAACTTCGGTTGAGTGGCGAAATACTTCAAGGTCACATTGTCGGTCCACACCACCACATCTTTGGAGCCTATGTAATGGCCCCAAGTCTTGAGGTAATGTATGACCGCCCACATTTCCTTCTTGTGGGTTGGCCACCTTCATTCCGTCTCACTCAACTTCTTGCTTTCAAAGGCCAGGGGTCTTCCATCTTGCACTATGACACCTCTAATTATAAAGTCGGAGGTATCGAAATGGATCTCAAAGTCTTTGTCAAAGTCGGGCAACTTCAACACCGGCACCTTCACCAAAATGCCCTTCAAGGTCTCAAAGGCTTCGTCGCATGCTTCTTCCCAATCATAAGTGACAGCAGACTTTTTCAAGAGGTTTGTCAAAAAGGCCGCTATCTCCGCAAAGTTCTTGATGAACTTACGATAATAGGAGGCCAATCCTAAAAAGGATCTCAAGGCAGGGACCGACTTAGGCAGCTCCCAATCCAAGATTGCCTTGACCTTGTGATCATCCATCATCAAACCTTCTTGAGTTATCCTATGTTCAAGAAAATCCACTTCTGTCACCCCAAATTCGCACTTCTTAAGCTTGGCATACAACTTGTTTTCCCTTAGCCTTTGGAACACCTTGCGGAAGTGCTCCGCATGCACCTCCAAGGAGCTATTATAGATCAAAATGTTATCTATGTAGACGACCACAAAATTGTGAAGCCATTTGCGAAAAATGTCATTCATGAGAGTGCAAAATGTGGCGGGTGCATTGGTGAGCTCAAAGGGCATCACCAAGAACTCGTATGAGCCATACCTTGTGCGACAAATGGTCTTTTCTTTGTCCCCTTCCGCAATCCGAATTTGGTAATACTTCGAACGTAGATCAATTATACCAAAAACCTTGGTTCTTGAAAGACGATTAAATAGATCATCTATGCAAAGTAAAGGATACCGGTTTTTCACCATTGCCTTGTTGAGTGCTCAATAATTCACACACATTCTCAACGTCCCATCCTTTTTGTGAACAAAAAGGATGGGTGCCCCATATGGTGATTTACTTGGTTTGATATACCCTTTTGTGAGGAGTTCTTCAAGTTGAACCTTAAGCTCTTTCAACTCTTCATGGCTCATTTTATATGGGGCCTTGGCGGGAGGTGCCACTCTCGACATCACTTCAATCGCATGATCAATTCGTCTTTTCGGGGGCAAGTCTTCGGGCAACTCATCGGGCATCACATCCAGGAACTCTTCCAAAACTTGCTTTATGCATTTGGGAGAAGTCACCAACTTGGTGGCTTCCTTGGGCTCATATTCGTCCAACACCTGTATGACACACATCATGCCAAAGCCTCCCATGCATTCTCTTTCCCAAGCTTTTCCTAACATAAAGTGGATGGTTGGACCACCCACATAAAGCTACTTGTGTGCCTTCACCCGCACAATCCCATTTTTAGATGGGATTCTAACCAACCTATTGTGCCCTTCTATGAACACATTATTTTGGGTTTTGAACTCCATTCCCAAAATGCAATCCATTCCACCCAATGGATTGCATTTCTTCTCCAATTTCCTAGTTGAAAAGGCACCTCCTTTGCTTGAAATGTAGTGGGATGGGGAACCCCATCTGCAAAGTGCACCTCAATGGGTGCCTTGAGCTCTTCAAAGTGGAGTTCCATCCTTTCAGTGCATTCTCGAGTTATGAAGTTGTGAGAGGCCCCTGTGTCCAAAAGACATAACACATCCTGCTTAGTAATCTTCCCTTTCAAGAAGATAAGTCGATTGTATTCCGGTTGGATTAGATTGGCATTGAGAGCAAGTACCTTAGAACTCCCACTCCCCATTTTGGACTTGGGACAATCTTTGGAGTAATGCCCCACTTCATTGCAATTGAAGCATGTTCCTTTGGGTTTCACCCCAAAATCTCCCTTGGGTTGGCTCCCTTTGAAAGGAGCCCCCTTCTTCACAAAGTTCTCTTTAAGTTTGAACCCCGAGCCTTGGAATTGTTTGGGCTTATCCTTGGTTGGGCTTCCTTGCCCCCAGTTCCATTCCCCTTCATGCCTTGGTTTCTTGTGAAGGAACTTGTTGTCCTTTTTGAACCCGGATTTGTCATTCCGCCCCACATCCAAGAAGTTCTCCACTTTGTGATGGCCTCGGATAATGAAGCGGGCCAACTCTCCTCAAGCTTTCGCTTGGCCCAAGTTGGAAGCCCCATCACAAATTGGCACACACGATCCAATTCGTGCATGTGCTGAATCTCAAGCATGAGTTCGGAATAAGCCCTCACATATTACCTCAAGTTCTCATTTGTGGCATTCACAAGGTCACGGAGCTTGCACCTCGAGATGTAGTCGAAATTCTTTGGAACAAACTCCAACTCAAGGCGTTCCTAAAAAAACTCCGAAATGTAGCCATGGTTCTTCCCCTCCTTTTGTCTCACCGTCCTCCACCATGTGGCGACATAGCCTTTCAAGTAGGATTGGGTAAGCTCCAAGGCGGAATGCCTTCCAACCTTGGTGGCATGTAGATAGTCATCCATCTCCACAAGCCAAGCATCCACAACCTTTCGGTCGCGGACACCATCGAAGTTCCGGGGCTTGGCCAGTTGAAATCTTTTACCCTTGGAGGTCCCCATTTTGAGGGCCGCCACCAACTCACCAAAGTCGGGCCTATTCATTTTGAGGAGGATTTCCAATTGTTCTGAGGTGAATAGGACTGAATTCCTTTGTTCCTCCTCACCTTTGGGCTCATTTTGGTCCTCCTAGGTCCTCGGTTCGTCCTCCCCAATTGATTCCGGCGGGACTACTCGGTCTTCGACGGGCTCCTCCAACAAAGAATCTTGTGCTTGCTTATGGTTCTTCTTGGGTGCCATCCCAAACTCTTAAGAAGCAAGTCAAGCTTCACCTTGAGCTCTGATACCATGTGACGCGCTCCCAAGTCCCTGGCTAGACCCACTTGAGGGTCCAAGTATGTTGAATTGCGGAAAGTTGAAACTTGAAGGTTGTTCCCGACTTCCAGCACTAAAAGGGGGTAGAGGGGCGTGCTAGAAGTCTCGGGATTAGACTAGGAAGAGGGACAAGTATTATCTCACTCGAATCTGCATCCAAAACCAACCACAAGAAGGTTAGTTCACATTCGGGAACACCCTTGGGTGTTGGGACAAGCCACGGGCATTTGGACTCACTTGACTCACCACGGCCTGGACTCGGGGGAAGCCACCACCTACCCCCATATAGTATTCTCTACAACTCTCGGTGGAGGTTACATCCAAATGGCTTTTTTTCCCAGGACTCCCAAGGAGGAGTCTTGAAACTGTCCCGAGTTGGAGTCTCGCGACTTTGGGAGCTCATATTTCCTGGCTTCAACCTCCGATTGGAATGAGGTCTAAACCAAAGTTGTAGCTCTCGTTGAAAGCTTTCCAACGCCATGTTGCACTCCTTCAGCAGACATCAGGAAGAGGACAATTCCCAACTTTTAATGGTCGGGAGTCAAATTGCCAATTTGACTCCTGGCCCTTCTTTTGCCCATAACTTGGGCTACAAATGTCCAAATGGAACATGCGAGGCCATTTACACTTCAAGACCTTTTCATTGATATAAAAAACATCTCAATGCGAGGTGTTTTGACCCTTGAACTCAAGCTCTGAGTTTTTGGGAATCCCGGAGGACTCCAACTTCCCACTTTTGGGGGTGTGAGTTTCATCCTCACACTTGTCCCAAAGTGGGGTTGTGATAGAAGTGCTCATCTTGAACTCCGAGCTCATTTTCTTCCACAAGGTTCGCCAAAACTTACTTGTGAACTTTGGGTTTCGATCCGACATTATGTCCTTTGGAAGCCCATGATGCTTGAAAATATGTGTGAAGAACAACTTACCAGTTTCTTGGGCCGTGGCCTCATCCTTTGTGGGAATGAAATGCGCCATCTTGCTAAATCAATCCATCACCACCATGATGGCATTGAACCCCCTCGATGGGGGCAAGTGACGTGCCCCTAAATCCCTTGTTGAACCCACTTGAGGGTCCAATTATGTAGAGTTGCGGAAAGTTGGGGACTAGGGGGTCGCTCCCGACTTCCAGCACTAAAAGGGGGTAGAGGGGCATGTTAGAAGACCCGGGATTAGACTAGGAAGAGGGACTAGATTATGAAGCTTGGATCGGCATCCAAAACCAACCACAAGAAGGTTAGTTAACATTCAGGAACACCCTTGGGTGTTGGGACAAACCACGGGCACTTTCACACATAAGACTCACCACGGCACGGACTCGGGGGAAGCCACCACCTTCCCCCATATAGTATTTTCTGCGTCTCATCGCGGAGGCTACATTCGAATGGCTCTTTTTCCCGGGACTCCCAAGTTGGAGTCCCGAAACTGTCTCGCGTTGGAGTCCCGAGTTGGAATCCCAGGACTTTGGACGCTCATAGCTCCTCGCCTCAAACTCGGATCGGGACAAGGTCTCAACCAAAGTTGTAGCCCTTGTCGAGAGCTTTCCAACGCCGTGTTGCACTCCTTCAAGCGACATTGGGAAGAGGACGATTCCCGACTTTTAGTGGTCGGGAGTCAAACTGGCAATTTGACTCCCGGTCCTTCTTTTGCCCATAACTTGGGCTACAGATGTCCAAATGGCCCATGTGAGGCCATTTTGGGCATTTACACTTCAAGACCTTTTCATTGATATAAAAAACGCACCAATACAAGGAGATTTGGTCCCTCAAATCGTCTTCTGAGTTTTCAGGAGTCCCGGAGGACTCCAAGTTTCCCACTTTTGGGAGTGTGAGTTGCATTCTCACACTTAGCCCCAAAGTGGGGTTGCGATAACAAGCTTACCATGAAATCCATGGACACACTTTCCCACGGCCCTTCCGGAATTAGCAAAGGTTGTAACAAATTTGCTAGCTTCTTATTGAGGGTTTGATTTCGTTAACAAGTTAAACAAGTCTTCACATACTCTTCCGCACTATCCTTCAAGTTGGGCCAATAGTAGGACTTCTTTAGGAGTGTTGTGGTGTGCTTTGCACCACCATGGCTCGCAAGCGGTCTATCATGACACTCCTTCAAAATGGTGTCCCTCATCTTCCCTTCCGGTACATAGAGTCGCTTTTGTTTGTACCATAATAATCCATTTTGCAAATGGAAGTGGAACTTGGCTCCATTTTGAATGTTTTGCCTTGCCTCCTTGGCAAATGCATTTCGGTGGCTTGCTAGTCGAACTTTTTTTTGAAGTTCCGTCTCTTCCACATACACCACTTTAAGTTGGTGGTTTCGACTGAACGTGTCGGGCACTACATTATCCCCCGGGCTTGTGTCGAATATTCACATTGAACAAAGCCAATGTGTCTTGCCATTTCACTTGTTTTGAGGACAACGTGGGTTGAATGGCAAAGTACTTCAAGGTCACATTGTCGATCCACACCACCAAAATCTTTAGAGCCTATGTAATGGCCCCAAGTCTTGAGGCAATGTATGACTACCCACATTTCCTTCTCATGTGTTGGCCACCTTCGCTCTGTCTCACTCAACTTCTTGCTCTCAAATGCCACTGGTCTTCCTTCTTGCACTAGGACTCCTCCAATTACAAAGTCGAAGGCATCGGAGTGGATCTCAAAGTCTTCGTCAAAGTCGGGCAACTTCAACACTGGTGCCTTCACCAAAATGCCTTTCAAGGTTTCAAAGGCTTCGTCGCATGCTCCCTCCCATTCGTAAGTGACGGCGGACTTTTTCAAGAGGTTTGTCAAAGGCGCGGTTATTTTCGTAAAGTTCTTGATGAACTTGCGATAGTAGGAGGCCAATCCCAAAAGGATCTTAAAGCCGTCACCGACTTGGGTGGTTCCCAATCCACAATTGCTTTGACCTTGTGATCATCCATTTTCAAACCTTCTTGAGTTATCCTATGCCCAAGGAAGTCCACTTTCGTCACCCCAAATTCGCACTTCTCAAGCTTGGCATACAACTTGTTTTCCCTTCATCTTTGGAACACCTTGCAAAGGTGCTCCGCGTGCTCCTCCAAGGAGCCACTATAGATCAAAATGTCATCTATGTAGACAACCACAAAGTCATCAAGCCATTCCCGGAAAATGTCATTCGTGAAAGTGCAAAATGTGGCAGGTGCATTAGTGAGCCCAAAAGGCATCACCAAGAACTCATATGAGCCATACCTTGTGCGGCAAACAATCTTTTCTTCATCCCCTTTCGCACTCCGAACTTGGTAATATCCCGAACGTAGATCAATCTTACTAAAAACCTTGGCTCCCGAGAGATGATCAAATAGATCATCGATTCGAGGCAAAGGATACCGGTTTTTCATTGTTGCCTTGTTGAGTGCTCTATAATTCACACACATTTTCAATATCCCATCCTTCTTGTGAACAAAAAGGACAAGTGCCCCATATGGTGATTTGTTTGGTTTAATGTCACCTTTCGCGAGGAGTTCTTTAAGTTGAACTTTAAGCTTTTTCAACTTTTCATGACTCATTCTATAGGGGGCCTTGGTGGGAGGTGCCACTCCCGATACCACTTCAATTGCATGATTAACTCGTGTTCTCGGGGGTACGTCTTTGGGCAACTCTTTGGGCATCACATTCGGGAACTCTTCCAAAACTTGCTTTATGCACTTGGCGGAAGTCATCAACTTGGTGACTTCCTTGGGCTCATACTCATCCAACACTTGCATGACACACAACATGCTGTAACCTCCCACACATTCTCTTTCCCACGTTTTTTTTAACATAAAGTGAATGGTTGGCCCACCCACACAAGGCATCTCATGCGCCTTCACTTTCACGATCCCAGTTTTGGAACGAATCCTAACTAGCCTATTGTGCCCTTCTATGAGCACATTGTTTTGGGTGATGAACTCCATTCCCAAAACGCACTCCATTCCACCCAAGGAAGACACCAACAAGTCCACCTTTCCTCTTTAATTTCCTAGTTGGAGAGGCACCTCTTTTGCTTGCAACGTAGTGGGAAGGGGAACCCTATCTGTGAAATGCACCTTGATGGGTGCCTTGAGCTCCTCCAAGTGGAGCTCCATCCTTTTAGCGCTTTCTCGTGTTATGAAGTTGTGAGAAGCCCCTATGTCCAAAAGACATAACAAATCCCACTTAGCAATCTTCCCCTTCAAGAAGATAAGTCGATTGCATTCAGCTTGGGCTAGGTTGGCATTGAAGGCAATTACCTTAGAGCCCCCCATTCCCCACTTTGGACTTGGGGCAATCCTTGGAGTAATGCCCCATCTCGTTGCAGTTGAAACATGCTCCTTTGGGTTTCACCCTAACATCTCCCTTGGGTTGGTTCCCTTTGAAAGGAGCCCCTTTCTTCACAAAGTTCCCCTTGGGTTTAAACCCCGCGCCTTGGAATTGTTTGGGCTTATCCTTTGTTGGGCTTCCTTGCTTATGGTTCCATTCACCATCATGCTTTGGTTTCTTGTGAAGGAACTTGTCATCCTTCTTGAACTCGGATTTTTCACTCCGCCCCACATCCGAAAAGCCTTCCACTTTTGTGATGGCTTCGGATAGTGAGGAGGGCCAATTTTCCTCAAGCTCTTGCTTGGCCCAAGTTGGAAGCCCCATCACGAATTGGCACACATGGTCCAACTCATGCATGTGTCAGATTTCGAACATGAGTTCGGAGTAAGCCCTCACATATTGCCTCAAATTTTCATTTGTGGCATTCACAAGGTCACGAAGTTTGCACCTCGAGATGTAATTGGAGTTCCTTGGAACAAATTCGGTCTCAATGCGTTCCTTAAAAAACTCCCAAGTGTAGCCATGGTTATTCCTTTCTTTTTGTCTCATTGTCCTCCACCATGTGGCGGCATAACCTTTCAAATAGGATTGAGCAAGCTCCACGGCCGAATGGCGTCCAACCTTGGCGGCATGCAAATAATCCTCCATTTCCCCAAGCCAAGCATCCACAACCTTTTGGTTATGGGCATCATCGAAATTCCCGGGTTTGGCTGGTTGGAACCTTGCATCCTTGGATGCTCCTCCTTTGAGGGCCGCAACCAGTTCACTAAAGTCAGGCATATTCATCTTGAGGAGGACTTCCAATTGTTCATGGGTGAATAGGACCAAGCTTCGTTGTTCCTCCTCACTTTCGAGCTCATCTTGGTCCTCTTGGGTTATTGGTTTCTCTTCCCCAATTGACTCCGGCAGGACTACACGATCTTCGTTGGGTTCTTCCAACATGGTGTTTTGGGCTTGCTTCCGATTTTTCTTGGGCGCCATCTAGAACTCCCAAGAAGTGCACCGAGCTCAACTGGAGCTCTGATACCATGTGATGCGCTCCGAAGTCCCAAGTTAGCCCCAAGTGGAGCGAAATCACTAAAATTGCGGAATTTTTGGGACTCGGGGCATGTTCCCAGCTTCCAACACTAAAGAGGGTGAGAGGGGCGTGCTAAAAGCTCCGGGATAGACTAGGAAAAGGGACAAGCTTACTCAATTACACGGTCCTGCATCCAAATCCAACCAACAAATTGGTTAGAACTCATTCTGCACCCTTTTGGTGTTGGGACAAGCCACGGGCTACCTTGGACTCATTTGACTCAACATGGCCCGGATTCAGGGGAAGCCACCACCTTCCCCCATATAGTATTCTCTACAGCTCTCCGCCACACTTACATCCAAATGGCTTTTTTTCCCGGGACTCCCAAAGTGGAGTCTTGAAATTGTCCCGGTTTGGACTCCTAGGACTTTGGACGTTCATAACTCCTCGCCTTAAACTCGGATTGGGACGAGGTGTCAACCAAAATTGTAGCTCTCCTTGAAAGCTTTCCAATGGTGTGTCACACTTCACCTACACGCACCAGAATCGGGTCGATTCCTGACTTTTAGTGGTCAGGAGTCAAATTGTCAGTTTGACTCCCGACCCTTCTTTCGACCATAACTTGTGCTGCAAATGTCCAAATGGTTCATGCGAGGCCATTTTGGACATCTACACTTCAAGAACTTTTCAATGATACAAAGAACTCCTCAATGTGAGGTGTTTTCACCCCTACAATTGTGCTCTGAGTTTTCAGGAGTCCCGGAGGACTCCCAAGTCCCATTTTCGGCAGTGTGAGTGACAACCTCACACTTCCCTCAAAGTGGGGTTGTGACAACACATAAAATGTTAAAATACTTGAAGTTGGTAAAAATCGCCATGGTGCAAGTTCTTGGTTCTATTAAGGACAAAATATACTTTAACAATTTGAATTTCATCAAGTCAAAACTCCATAATTGATGAACAACACATTTAAACCTTGTGATTAAAATGTTTGCTCAAAAATTTTACATTCTAATTTTTTTCTATAACCATAAGCAATTGTGGCTTGGAAGGGTTTGCTAGTTTGATATGGCTTTCAAATCCAATTTTTAATTGTTTTTACATGTAAGCTCAAAGTTGAGGTCTGAATTTTGGTCATTGGGCCTTGGTTTCCATGATCTCAAAAGTTTGAATCTTTAGTGTGTATTAGTATCACATCATGATTTTTTGTGTAGGTAATACTAACAAGTAGATTAATTTTTTTGTATAGTTTGAGTTTTTAATTGTAGGCAATGTGTTGCAATGGGCAATTTAGAGGTTCTATTCCTTCACAAGTTTGTTTGAACAAATAAGTTTTCGTAATTGTGCATAGTTTGAAGTTTGTGTGTTTTGTCATTTGTTTTGTGCAATATGTATCTGCGAAATGTGTGCATTGTGCCAAAGGAGGCTTATGTTATAGTGGGCAATTCAAAGATTTAATTTGTCCATAAGTTATATTATTAAAATATCCACCTTAAGAAATTTGTTCATCACATTCTTTAGAGCATTTAAAAATTGTCTAATTATTTAAAGTGAACCAAATAAACATAATTATATTGAACTTTATTGCACAGTTTTTAGGTAGCCAAACATTTCATATATATATATAGTTAGAGTTTTTAAAAGTAAAAAATCAAACCACCTACCCTTCTAGAGAATAAACATTTCACCAAACTAGCCATTTTGACCATGGTGAAAGCTTCTTCCTAGCTAGGATAGGTCTTTTTGAAATTAAATAGTAAAAATCTTACAAAGGAAATTATTAAAATTAGGATTTTTGTTATGTGTTAGTGACATGTTAGAACTTTTTATCTAAGTATGATAAATTCAGATTTTTTTTCAAAATATTTTTTTGGTAAGATTTACATTGTCATTTTGTTTGTGGCCAAGTGGTGAAATTTCACCCAAAATAAAAAAATTGTTCCTAAATAATATAAAATGATCTTTTTTACAATCATCCATATTTATTTCCTTATGATATGATTATCATAAGATTTATTTAAAAAAAAAATTCTGTAAATTTATTATCCATTCACATTATGCTAATCTTACAACTTCACACTTTGTCATTATCATAATTGAAGTTTTTTATTTTAAGAAAAACATATAGTAAAAATGAGGGTGCATATTTATTGATATTTTTTTCCAAAAACTTTTGTTATTTTCTCAACAATAAGGGATTTCTTTTCCTAGAATAATTTTGCTAATTTTTGGAAATTTTCACCAAATGTTTTATATGAAAAATTTGGAAAGAAAAAAAGCCATGCCTACATTAGATACAATTCAATAATAAATTTCAAATTGTTCTAATTTGATTAACCAACAACAACTCAAGACTTAAATAAAAATGAAAAATCATTCGGATCCAAATCCTGATGTCGTTTTGAACCCCATGAACATAATTTAAACACCATGTCAAAAAATTGGAATAATTATGTCGATCACCCACATGAGCTACTTATTTTAAATATGTTTACTAGAAGATTCTTTTCAGCTATTCTCCAATTAGGGGGAAAAAATGGTTCGGATAGAAATTTTAATTTACATTTAAAAAAAAAAATCATTAGCGGAACGAACCTACATGCCCCAAAACATTTTTTTATGAAAAGAACTAAGTAAAATAATTTGAATATTCAAACACCAATACTTAGACATACTAGTATTTAATATATAAATTGAAAATTGTAATTGGGTGAAAAGTGATTCCCTACTCTCTCTCTAAATGTATATCATTAGGAATTCACCTAAATTCCCTATTGAATTCTTATAATGAAGTTCTGCAAGTGATTGTTTGATATTCCTAAAAGGAATATTAAATATAATTAAATGAAAAGAAGGAGATTTCTTGTTTTCACCTAGAGTAATTTAAATCCACCTCCCCAATATAAGTAGGTAGGGAGATAGGTAGAATCTCATGTAGGTAGGAACGAATGATTGGGTACATTCTAAGTAAAAACACTTTTGGCGACAGTCGTCATCAAATAGTGGTGTGTAAATAAGGGACCATGTGTGATTTAAAATTTGAACTTTTTCTGCCACATTTGGACTCTGATTTTATTTTGATAACATTTTTAAAACTATCTTTTTAACTATTTAGATAGGTTCTAAAAACTTGTGGCCATTTTGTGCTAAATCCCTCTTGGGATGCTAGCCAATGACACAACACAGAAAAAATAAAAAAATTTATCACTGGCCATTAAGCATTGTTCATTTGAAGTTGCTTATTTAGTTTTCTATTAATGAAGTGATATTTCATGCGCCTTCACCATAGCCTCTCCACCACTATCGTCCACATGATGCCCAATCCTACAAATTGGGCAATGCCTTAATAGGCCTAGGTTTTGAAAGAAGGGATGAAGTTTGTATTGAATTTGGCTTTAATGCACATCATTCGTGTACCAAAGGCAATGTGACTTTTTAATAGTTACACAATCTTTGGGTTTAGGGTTTAAGTATCAAGGTTCAATTTCTTTTTCTATTGCTGAATTCATGGCATTCAGGTGGGTTGCTGGTGTGTCAAATTGACTTGAAATACCAATACAACCCTAAAGTTGAATCTTGTTGATATAGCAACACATAGGTTGGTGGGTTAAAATATGTGAGTTCTTGGTGTAATAATAGGATTGGAGTTTGAAGTCGAGAATTAGGTTTGTTTGGTTCACACATGATATTTGGACTTGAAAAGTTTGTTCCAATAATGGGCCTTTGTTCTCCTTGAATCCATGAACTTCCAATCCTTTAAAATAACACCTTTTGGCAACCATAAGAAATTTATGTCTTTGGATATTTGATGCAATACACCAAAAGAAATGTCACAAGTTTGGTGTTGAAACTTGAAACACCCAGTTTTATAGGTATGTTTTATTGCATGTAATCTTTAGCAACATGTGCTTCCATGGGAATGTACATATAGTTAACACTATGCTTACATATAATTCTTTTGATTCCAATTAAATAACTAAAACAATATAAGACCAATCCAAAGTCAAACCCTAATTAGTTCTAATTAACATAAAACTTAACATGGTTTTTGGAAGGAATGATTTCCCCCACAAATCCATGCATTTCTTTCTTTTTGCCTTTCCCCTTAAGTAATTGCATGCAAGGTTACTTTTGAATCTATCTGTAAGTGTATGAACCATCCAGCTCCTATGTCTCATGATTTATGTATATTTAGGTTCATAATAACATTTGCCATGATCGATAAAGCCCATGGGTGGAGGACATTCTCAAAATGCAAGGCTAAACTGGACTACTGCCTCATCCAAGGCTCAACTTTGAGATTTTTTGGATGTGATTTCATAATTTTTAGTTGGAAGGTGTGTGAGATATTGAATTTTGAGAAATTAATTAAAATTTAAACAAAATTTTCACAATTGGGTTGTATTGTCAAGGTTCTATTCACACGTGGAACAGTTGCATAATCTTGCTCATGCTTGGGCCAATGACAGAAGCCACACTAGTCTATTTATTAATGATGTTGATTAAATTGTGATGTTGAGATCTCCCAAACCAAAGTGTCCCTCACTTGCACTCTTGATACTGTTTGAAAGCTCTTGGTGAGGAGAGGTGCACCAAGGTGGTTTTTTAATGTTTAGACAAGCTAGGATGCAAGAGTTACTTGATATTGAACAAAATTGCCATTGAAAATTCAATAATATCAAAACAAAATTTTGTTTGGGAAAAGAAGTGGGCACACTTAAAGGTATTGTTGGAAACTGATTTTTGAAGGAGAAATTGATTGGGTAAACAAGAGAGGACACTTGTACCAACAGCAGCAGAGGTCACCCCAGTGATAATAAAACGTGGAAATTTGAAACGTGCAATCAGGAACCGCAAGGTCCAAAAAAGCCCAAAAGAAGACCTTTGTATGTACCTTCTTCACACAAAATAACGTTTGAAAGGACAGGCTCCAGACTCAGTAAGTATAAAAGTACCTACCTGATTGAGCCTTGGCTCACAAAAGGCCACTCGGTATTATGATTTCCGACTTACCTGATTGAGCCTTCGGCTCACAGAAGGACAGTAGGTAGGAATGTACCTTCCTATGTCCTAATTGAGACTTGGCTCACGAAGGGCAGTAGGTGTAAAACTACCTAACGGCAGTACTTACAAATCTACCTACCTACCTGATTGAGGCTCAGCTCACAAAAGCTCGCAGCAAGTATAAAATTATTTACCTACCTTATGGAGGCTCGGCTTGACTGGGCTCCAGAAAGGGCAGTTGACTAAGTACTAAGTACCAACCGATCGACCTATAGGTTCTGCTGATCGAGAACAATGAATATACCATAGTACCTTGGACAGCTTAGACACTAAAATTAAATTATTTATAGATATGTTGAATTTTTTTTTAAAAACCTGTTTTCAAAGAACAAAAGTTTGTGAAGGGAAAAAGAGAATCTGATGGGGAACATCCTATTTTTGGACTTGAAATCTTCAAATCTAATCAATAATAGTAATAATTACTCAACAAACATGTGTTGAAGCTGCCCTTAAACTAGAAGGTATATTTATTATTTAATGTTGGAGGTGATTTGGTAACACTTAGACTGCGTGCAATACTAGCCTAGTGCTGCTATCCATAGATGGAACGAGGTGGATAATAATTTTGTAGCTAGGCTAGCTAGATGTTACATGGGGGAATCGGCAGGAATGTATGTTATAAATAGAAATTAGGAGTAATTTTCTACAGCTAAGTTAACCCTAGCTGCAATTGGGAAAAGTTGCAACCATGATGTAGTAGACGATGATGGCATTTATGGGGTTGATAATTATTTTTTATTAATTTTATTGTTTGTTGGGTCATTGGCGTTTTTCCTGATCTGGTTCAGTTTGCTAGAGTCTAGCTAGCTAGCCTTGAATCAAGTCGGCCCCCCCTTTCTTCTTCTTATTCTTCTTCTGCTTCTTAGTTGTTTTTGCTGAAGTTTTACTGGTTTTGTCTTTGCATCAGCAGCTGCTCATGGGGTGGGATTAATAGCTACGAGGTTGAGGAAGAATCATCATCTATCATGTATCTTATTTTAACATCATCTACCATGATGGAATAGGTAGCTTTTTGGGGATTTGGGCAATGGTTTTGTAACTTGATACGTAACTTGATTACACAATTACTTGGGTAATTATTTAATGGGGTAAGTTGGGTGTAGGATTCCATAATTTGATCATGGTGCATTGACTTATGTCATGTGCACCATGTGATGTTGTTTGCTTGTGATTAATTGTGGAATCACATGGGGAACCATGTGATGTTTCCTTATGATTAAATGTGGAATCACATGGGGAATCATGTGATGTTGTTTGCTTGTGATTAATTGTGGGATCACATGGGGAACCATGTGATGTTGTTTCCTTATGATTAATTGTGGGATCACATGGGGAACCATGTGATGTTGTTTCCTTATGATTAAATGTGGAATCACATGGGGAACCATGTGATGTTGTTTCCTTATGATTAATTGTGGAATCACATGGACAACCATGTGATGTTGTTTCCTTATGATTAAATGTGGAATCACATGGGCAACCATGTGATGTTGTTTCCTTGTGATTAATTGTGGAATCACATGGATAACCATGTGATGTTGTTTCCTTGTGATTAAATGTGGAATCACATGGGCAACCATGTGATGTTATTTCCTTTTGATTATTTGGGGAACCATGTGGTGGATAAGTTTTAGGAAGTTTCTTGATTAGTTTCCTTTTGGTTAATATATAAAGAGATGTTTGTGACCTTGAGAAACACTTTCATTTTGTACAAAGTTATGGTATGAATACAAAGTTTGTGAGAATTGAAGTTTTGATTTTGGAAAGACTTTTGGTTTTGAATAGTTTTGGTGTAGTTTGTGTGTACATCATGGTAGGAGAATGGTGAGGCTTGCATAGCCAATAGAAGGGTGGGAGAATAATTTTACAACAAAAAACATAGACTTCATAACTATGTAATAATCATACATAGTTTCGGTCTTAAACCCATTCATGTTGTACAATTCTATGAATTCTATCTTTTGATATTTTATTTTATTTTTTTGCTGTTTGGAGCTACTTATGATTCATTGTCTGCATATACTTTTTTTTTTTTCCTCTCTCTCTTTCACCAGCCAAATTATTTTGGTCCTCTCGACAGTCGAGTGGATTGATTCCTCCTCATCCCAACCTCTAATAGCTCGTGTGAAATTGTGAAATTACTTTTAACACAAATTTTTTGAAGGAAAGTATTGAGATTCTCTTTCTCAAAATGAAAATATCAAAATTAATTAATCATTCAACAGACATGTGTCAAAGCTGGAAAATAAATTTCAAAATAAATAAATAATTTGACAGACATGTATTTCAAGAAAATTTCCAGTTATTTAAGGCTGTTTGAAAACTTTAAAATTAAAAAAAAAACAGAGCTGAAGGTTCTTTGATTTCTAAATTTTGAAAGAACCAAAGACTATTTAAATTTTCAAATATACCTGCCCACCTACCACCTTGTTCCGCAGCCTTCCACAATCTTGCATATCCTCAACAAACTGAATTACAGGTATGAGTTCCTGATCCAGGAACCTTACGCCAACAAACATGGTTCAATACTCTACAAAATTCCACTGCGATAGCAGGCACTGTAGGAAGTAACTTTGACATTTTAAAATAATTTCAGGCTGTGAAGATGAGGGCACTTTTTGGTCTGCTGCTTGGAGGTTTGGCCAGACTCCTCTTGCAAGGAAGGCTTTGGTAAAGCATTCCTCCTCCCAAAGAACCTACCAATCCCCAAGTGCAGAACCCTAGCAATCAACGAGCTTGTGAACTGTAACAAACCTACTCTGCCCGTCAGGTCTTTTTCCCCTCACCATCCCAAGATCTCGACAGTAGTATACTGGCCTTTAAACTAAGGCCCGCTTCACAATAAGAGTCCGGGCCAAAAAAA
>Ga0209611_10007019_pt1 | contig 18172 bp, 11 predicted proteins | sample S1TSphgellanicum_3_FD_187693 | JGI IMG/M metagenome (GOLD analysis project Ga0209611, IMG submission 187693) | Host-associated microbial communities from peat moss isolated from Minnesota, USA - S1T2_Fc - Sphagnum magellanicum MG (SPAdes) (version 2) | ecosystem: Host-associated > Plants > Peat...
CATCAAAGTTGAACACCCACTATGTGCCCCACACTTCATGCCCCTCACATTAGACTAGGCCAAAATAGGTGACGAAACACTCAACCAATGAGGAATTCCAGCGTACACCCAATAGACCCAAAAAAATTTCTTTCTTTTGGGGAAGTGTTGGGAGGGGGGGGGGGAGAGGGTGTGTCCTGTCCTCTTGAAACCTATATACATGGGCCAATATTTGGACTTACATGATTCGGTGTTTGGAATGAATATTCCTACACTGGGGTCTCCAAAGTTTCAGAGCTTTTTGGGGATGGGCCAATGAAAGAGGCTCATTGCAAAAAAAATTACAAAAATCTGAAGTTGGGGGACACCCCCAACTAATCAATCTGGATCACACTACCATCACAACTACTTAATGTGGTGGATCTATTCTAAAGACACCAATCATGGCTATAATTTCATGATGGGTTCTTTTGGTATTTCATGAAGATAACTTGCGCACAATTTTGGATGTTGTAGACACCAATGTTGGGCAGTTCATTACTTTTATGAAGAACCTCTCAAATGTTTAGATCCTAAAAAATAAATTAGAATGGATCTGGTTCCACACATAAATGTAGTTGGGAATTATAGTTGGGAATGTGGTTTTGGGTCCAGTTCTTCAGAAAAATAAAAGTCTGGTTTTGGTTCTAGTTTTGAAAGTCAGAAACCCTAATCAGGTCTAGTTCTAGGTAACCTGCCCTAGAACCAACAGTTAACTGCTGGTTAACCCCCAATTATTTTCCTTTTTATAAAAAAAATTGTTTGGATTCTAGTTGTGGAATTGGATTTCAAAACTGAACACAATTCAAGTTTGGTTTTCACTAATCATATAACTGGAACCAGCAATTCTAACCTGCCAAACTGGGTAAACACCCGACATTGGTAGACACTAGACACCTCCAGTTAGAGGCTCACATATAGGGTGTGAGTGGATCTGCTCTAAAGTCACCAGTTCTGTCTAGAATCTCATGATGGATGGATTAGTTTAGCATGTCAAGGAAATATCTTGCACACTATTTGGAATGTGGTAGACATTGGAAGAGGCCCACATATGGATGGATCTGTGGATGGATGGATCTGCTCTAAAGACATCCCTTCAGATGTGAAACACTTTCCCCTTGTTGAAAAGCTGGACTAACATCTACACACAATGCAGCACTTTGGAGGGCCAGCCAATTCCCATTTCAAACCCCATGTGACAAAAAGAAATCCAAGCATAAAATTCCAAGCTCAATTGCAAGGGCTGCTGCTTTTTAAGCATGGAGAAAAACCACCACATGGAGCCAAAAAGATGAGAAAAAAAAATGATGTCTCAAATTCTTTTTGTACAAGTCTATCCACAAAAATCTGGGAACATTTTTTTTTTAATTTCCAAAAAACCAAATAATTCTAATTTTGGGAATAAAGAAAGAAATTGCATGCCAAAATAGGTTCCAGCCCTTCAACCCTAAACCATGTCAGCTCACTCAGTACTAAATAGCACCATGCAAGTAGCTAGTAGCTACATGATGGTTGCTCTGCATCATGCTGCATGATCATGTACACTATGTCTTAGTGGACAACCACAACCAAAAAGAAGAATGACACTAGGTATCCCAACCAAGGATGCCAACCACATGCAATTGACTATCCTATCTCTTTGACCTAAGTAGGGCTAGTGTTCCTCTTCCTAGCCCCTAAAGGTGGGGGCAGCCAAATTTATTTTGGATGCAGGCCAAACTTTGACCTGCCATTTTGGGCAGCTCCTCCTCATTTTAGGCAGTTTCCCAGCTGGGAAAAAAAATTGTCACTAGGCTTAAAGTATCAGGTAATTGGCCCTACCCAAAGGCTTGGCAAAGCCTTGGTGGAAAGTGTCTTGACTTACACAAGTGGCTTCAAGTTCAGTAGCCCCAAAAAGGAATATTCTGTCACAATATTCTTTTTTTTGGGGGGGAGGGGGAAAATATCATGAAAAAAAAAAAGGAGTTATTTTGGATCAATTTTGTTAGATGTTTATTTTGGATGTTTGAAGTGTGAGAAAGAGGTAAGAATAATGGTAAATGAGATGGAGGTTCATGGATTTAATAATATCCGCAACTAGTTTTGGGCACAAGTCCTAGTCATTAGGCTCTTGGCTTGATGTTTTCAGCACAACCAAAAATTTCTAGTTATGAGTGCTTGTGTAAGTGTGTGTGGCATCATAAGTTAAGTATAACATTGGGTACTCTCAGTCACTTGCAAAGGCATTGAATTGACTGTTCACGTCATTACCAATGACACCAAGCAGCCCAAATGAATGAACAACCATCCATACACCATGTGGATGGATGGTGGGTAAGTGGGTGGATGAAAAATAAACCATGATCATCTCAAAGAGGTGGCCTTTTGACACATCAGTTCATGCTATAGCTTTTTACACCACCTTACAATCGATAAGTTAATAAAATGAGACATACTAGCTTGGATGTAAGTTCATACGGCAATTAATGGTTGCCCATCCATCCTTTGTGCCATAGGTACCAAGGAGCACAACACCACTTGATATGACTAGTGTCTGATACTGTAGCCATCAATGACCATTGCCTTACAATAGTGGCCCTAACAACTTGTAGGTACTTGGTACCTACAACCCAATCTCCTTGACTAACCCACCATGAATGATGTAAAAAACTTCAATGCAGCTGAGCTGGGCATTACCCATTTCAAATGCCCATGGTACCTATGGCACAAACCCAGGTTAATAACTGACTATCCCAAGATACTAGACCAACAATGGTCATATATACAATCGTCTTACACTAGTGTAAGATGTGACAATAGGCCCACTTCGAGAAGCAAAACCATATTATGCCATACTGACCATAGTGTAAGGTAACTCCCAGGGTGTTCCTGAAATAACTGCCACTGAGGGGCAGGAGTCGAAGGGCAGTTATTTTGAAAACTCCTCGCTCCGAGGGAGTTCCGTGGCGTAAAATACAGGTACCCAGTTAAAGCACACTCGACAGATGGATGACAATCCACGTAACGGGTGATGATTTTGTGAAATGCCCAACAATTTACGGAAACTCAGAAATTCCATTTTTAACACCCATTACTTGTAGTGTTAAAAAGTTGGGTCAGTGCTTTACTTTATGATAGTAAATTACTAAACCCTAATACACTTATGCAACGGTATTCTTGTCCCATAGCTAACTACATGGTGGTTAGTTAGCTATGTCCTAAGTACTAACCATCCACATGCATCTATGTACCTAGTAGCCACCAAATGCTTTACCTACTTGGGTGCCTACAGAGGAACCACTTACATTCCCTACATGCTTACCTTCAGAACCTACCCACTTGCATAGTAAGTTACCTGGGTAAGGAACTGGGTTTAGACACATCCTGCAAGCATCAGACACAGCAAATTTTACTACTATTGGTGTAGATTCCAGTTTGTGAACAAAAGAGTGTTGAAATAGACTCTCCAGTCCTGTGTATCTGGACCCTCTGCATCTTGTAGGCTCTGGCTTGGGTATGATTCCTTCTCTCTCCTGCAAGCCATGAATCAGCTACCACTACTGAAACAAGAGAACAAACAGGAGGACCACTAGCCTGCAAAAAGCCTTCTAATACTAGTGAAACAAATGGAAACAGGACAAAGTTACAAGTTCTACCTAAAAAGTCTGCACTCCCTGTTGCACTCTGCGACAGAATTTGTCTTCCTGGGCTCATTGACAAAATCACACAGTAGTGGTTCACAACAAGGTTTGTTCCTGCTTCATCTGTAGTCTGCAGTGTGCACCACCTCCCTCAAATTCCCTAACATGAGTCCTTTGTTTACAATCCCTGGATTCTTTTGTCCACCTCAAAAGTTTTGAGATGTATCTAACTCAGTGTCCATAATACCCTGTCAGAAGTTTAATATTTTGGGTTATTCTCATCATTGCTCTTGAGAACATCTGCAAAACTGACTGATTGAAATCAAGAGCTTACATGGAAGCATACAATGGTCACTTCTGTTCCAACCCTGCCACTGGAGGAAACTTTATAACAATCTTTGATTAGAAATTGAGACATTGAGCAAAGGGCGCCTTCCATTCCAATGTGGGCCACGAAGCAACATTTCATGTGGTCCAAAAAATTAGTGAGGGAAGTTAGATCTTCTATGTACATGGTGAGCATCTGGACCAGAAAGATTGCATCCAAAGAATACAGGACCTCATCCTGCAGTAATAAACTCAACTCAAGCAGCCTTATAAGGAAAATGTACCCTTTCAGCAAACAGTTTTGATGGTGGGGGGTCTGTAAATTCCTATATTGATGAACATGTGTGCTTGATTGATGGTCTCTGATATCTCAAAGACCCAAAAAAATGTGTAGGCAACTTTGAACCATGCCAAAGCTATCCACCACCAATAGCGTCTGTTGCCTTGACAAACATCATGCAAAGTGGTGGGTTGATTTTGGCCAATGAGAGAAGGGCTGAGGGGACACTCCAAATGCCATCCCCACAAATCAAGCCTGAGGCCACAGCAGGTGCATATACATCTGCCTGCTTTGAGAGCCTTTGCCAAAAGAACAAAATCACCGTCCCAATAAACATGTCAATCGCAAAGTATGCTCCAATGTAGAATGGAATTGCCATCGCCATTGGAATTGGGATATAAGCTGCAACATTCTTTGGCACTACGTCTCGAGCAGTGTTGATCACAACAGCAGCAACCACAAAAATGTAGCAAAGCTCTACACAGTGTGGTGGCAAGGTCGAGAGGCCTTCCACACCAACAATAGCCATGGTTCGGAACAACACCCCGTAAGGTGCCTTGTACTCTCCTTCAGGATTTCCAACATCAAATGAAGTCCAAAACAACCAGAATGTCAGAGGTGCTATAATGCAGCCCATTACAGTCCCAACCAATTGGCTGATGAACATAGAGCGTGGCGATGACAAAGTAAGGTACCCTGTTCGGAAATCCTGCATCAAATCAGATGCTGTTGAGACAATCGACAGCATCACCCCACACCCTGCTAGTCCTGCCATCACACCACCATTGCTCCCAGCCCACCCAGCAAACACAAATAGGCCTAGTTTCCCATAAGTTGTCCCAAGGCTCCAGTCTGTTAAGCCAGTTCCATAAGCATTGCAAAATGCAAGAATTGGGGCAAGAATGTAAGCTCCTAGGACATAGTACCACCTTAAAGCATGAAACATTCGAGGTACAACCATCATGGATACACATGCAAGTGCCACATAGCCAGATACTGCAACCCACAGAGGCACCCCATCCTGAAGAAATACATCAGTGCACCGCTTCTCATCCTCTGAAAGATGCTCTGCCACCTGCCCTGCAATCCACATATCAATTAGTTGTAGACTACGCCGTCAGTCTGCAGGAGTGGTGCAGAAGTTTAACCCTTTTATTTGTAGCAACAATAATACTATAGAATTCAGGTTTCTATCACAACAAAGATGTTACAAGAAACACATTTGCAGAGTGGATAAAAACACCAACAATGGGTCAATCAGCCCTGCTTGGAACCCTCCAACAAAAACCTGCAGTTTGTACTCAAGAGGGGAATTATGACACTGACATACCTGTGATGACAGGCAGTTGCCGATGGTTACGAGTTTGGGCATATATAGTTTTAAGTGTGATGAATGATATCTTCAAAAAATTGTAGAGTCCATCTCCCAATACAAATGCAATTGCAATGAAGACCTGTAAACTCATTATACTCAGAATCCAATACTTGTTATACAACATTTCACTTAACTACAATTTATTGAAATGTCAAGAAGAGATATTTCTGTTGATGCATTCATGCAAATCTTCCCTGGCAAGTCATGATTCTGGCCACCAAAAAATTCTACTTGCTGACAATGATACTCAGGACTAGCACAGAATAAGTGTGATGCAATGTTCATTCCAAAGACAGTCAACATGTGGAGCTCACAGGGGTAGAATACAGACCTTGTAACCATAGAGACCTCCAAAGTTGCTACTTGGAAGGTTTGCTGGAAACCATTTTCCTTCTTGAGCAGCAACGAGAGGCCACATGATGCCCCATGAAACAATGGCACCCAACAGGACAGAGCAGTTCACAATGTGGGGGCATATCAGACCCACCCCCACATAAGTCATACTGAAATCAAAATAAAACCTGCCACCCAGAAGCAGTCATCTGTCAGCAAATCAATTAACAAGAGTTGTTTCTAACATGGCTCATCCTAATTGATTGCAGAACAGCAAGAACACTCAAGTTCTGCAAGAAAAGACAGAACCATTTCTGCTCATGTTCAACATGGTTATATGTTCAATTCACAGGGAGATATTGACCTAAGCAAAAGTGTGACTGGTTAATACACATATTAGCAAATCCTAAACCCTAAGCTCTAAACTCTTTGTAGAAAAAAACCAAACGATCCTGCAGTGGCAGCAAAGATTTACTCCAAAAGTCAGTAGGTTACAAACTCCATAAGATGCAATGAAAGGGCATGAAAGATGTAGTTAAGGTTACGTGTTAGCAAATGCCTTTAACCCTAGAATGGGAAAGTTGTCAAAGCCACAATTGTCCCCAATTCCACTCCAGAACCACTTGAAGAGGCTCCAGACAAAGCTTCCACCAAAAAACCTGCCTAGGCATGCCACTTGCTTCCTGCACACAATTGCCACAACCCATTGTTAACTGTCAGCTTGTTACTCATATCTTGAGATCATTCATTCATGCACAAAAGTGGAACATATGCCTTCATTAGTGGAGCACATTCGATCAGTTGGCAGTCAACCAAATCACCTTGACCCATCAACTCTCAACAGAATCTGGAGCTTCCAAGACACCCTGAAAACAGACATTTTGTTATCTTGGACAGGTCAATTTTCTCTTACTCCTTTGAAGTATCTATCTTCTACACCTGAATCTTGAGGGAAATTTGCTACTTACGAAGCAGTATCAGCACCCTCTGGTGTGTGGAAGCTGTTAATAAGAAGTGCAGTTGCTGTGCCACTAGGGTATGTCAGCTTGTACTTCAGTATCATGATCTGTGCACAAATCCAAATTGATCTATTAAGAAAACAAGTGCATGTTGCTCAGCTTCCTGCATCATCCTACCCCACTAGCACATGGGCCAAAATCACATACCACATATGAGAAAATGTAGCACTCGTTTCAAACCCTAAACCCTACACAAAACAAACTGGTCCATCATCTTCTTTCATTCTGAAGATTCTGGAGAAACAGAGTGAGAGTTAGCAAGCCGAAGAATTTCAGCATGACTACTACTACTAAAACCGTTTGAAAGTGATAATTCACAGTTGTAAAGTTTCTCATGGACGGTGTGTTGTGTGCTCCTGGAGCCTTACTTGGCGCAGTGGAACCACAGAGAAGATGCCCAGGAAACTGACAGTGAATAGAAAGGCAGTCATCCAGCCTAGCGAGGGATCCTTTATATCCTCAATTCTGTTTCCTGGGTAGTCTGGCCCCAGCTTCTCATAGGTCTTCCCGTTCATCCCCAACAAATAGGACCCAAATCCTCCTGCAAAAGGCAAAAACGGGAGAGTCATTGAGCAGAAAAATCACCCATCTCCTCCTCTCTCTCAAAGAAAACAACTGCTGCTTAAATTAGGTCGAGAGCTTTTCCCAGCCAACAAAGAGGATATGGGTGAGAGAAAAAACGACAATTTACCACTGAAGGCAAGTCCCATGCAAGCGACGACACAGGTCTGGACGACTGTATTCTCCTGGCGAGTGAAGGGCTTGCTCCATATCCCGAGCTTGGACAGCAACAGGGTCCATGACTTGATGAAGAAGAAACCCAACAGACCCGCAGCGACATTGAGCGAAGGGATGATACCCACGGTGAGATTCAGCTTGTGGGTGATGAGGCTAAACACGCTACCTAACACTGCGCTCACCACCAAGCCCCGCACCGTAATCTGCTCCCACCAAGGAGGTACCGGCACGTTCTTGAAGGAATTCTCGCTGCTGAACTCATCCCCATCGTCCTTTAGTGACTCGATGGTATTGTCCACCCCTTCAATGTCCGGCAAGAGCGTGTAATCCGCAACGTGAGCTTCCATTTTGCCGCACTAACACGGCTCTCAAGACCCCGCAACGTCGCGAACTCTCCGCGAGCGCTGTTCTGCACCCCGTTCGTTCGCATGCACGCATGCACGTCCGCCTGCCCGCCCGCCTGCCGTCATGACACCGTCACTGAGACGGCGTCGTCCCCAATGCAGAGCGGTGACGACGGACGGTGCTCACTGCTGTTCACCACTAGTGAACTAAGAATTAACTCTTCTTCTTTTGTGCGGGGGTTTAGGGCCACTTTTGTGGCTGTGTTCAGTTGACTCAAATTAGATTTTCTCTAAAGAACATATATCCCCTTTTTCGGGAACTCTTTGGGCCATTTTTCCCTACAAATGGAAATTTTCTATTTTTTTCCAGGGGTTTCTTTTCTTTTTTTCAATTTTATGATACAAATTTATGGCCTTTTTTTCCTAAAATTGGTTGTGGAATTTACACTAGAAAAAATTTCCCCAAAATCCCTATTTTGTTTTTTCAAAATATGACAAATTTTGTCAGGAGCAATACTGTAAATTGGGGGTTGTCTGAAAGGTTTTCCTTTTTTTCAATTTGTGATGTCGAAATTTGAAAAAAAATTCGAAAAATGAAAAATTATTCAAATTTACACAAAAAGTCTGAAGAGCAGAAATTTTCAATTTTTTCCCAATTTGGTGACAAGAAAAAGGGAAAAACAATCTATAGGCAGAAAAAACACTGGTTGTAAATTGTCACTTTGTGTCCAGCAAAATGTGAGCACTAAATTTGGACCTCTTTGGCAATTTGGTATTATTATAAATAGAAGAATGGATGCTTTTACAAGTCATAGTTTAGAGGGGTTTTTGAGAAGCAAATTGTGAGGGAATAATATGCACCTTTTGTGGCAAGTTTATTTGCCTTGCCTACTACCAAGGCAAGAAGGATATTGTGTTAAGATTCATTATAGAGTATAGTAGCTTAATGGATTTTGGCCCCTAGGTAATAATAATAGGTCTATTCTTATATCAGGATTTTTGAAAGATGATAGATATTTTGACTTGTGTTGGAAACTTGAGATTAATAATTATCTCGAGTTATAGAATCTTGAAGGATTTTGGTTTGATATAAGAGGATGTTTGGAAGGTTAATAATTTTTGAATGGTGAAATATTTGAGTTTCCATAATTCTTCTTTTGCCTGAAGATACCTTTTAATGTAAATGGCAAGGCAAGGCCACAGTGTGACACACCCCCTTGTTAATGTTAATGGATGTCAGTAAGGGGCAATAAAGTTATCCGTAAAGTTATGAAAAGATGGCCCTGTCCTTTTTTTTTTGCCTTCAACCAATCACTGCTGCTGCTATGTGTACTGTAGCTATAAATGTTCTCGAGCCTGGTGCATTTATTTAATCCTGAGTCTCAGAATTTCATACCCTTATTTAATATAATTTGATGACTTTGTGGATAACAGCCAGGAGGGGATGAAGCATCAAATGAGGGGTGCAACTCAGGCACAACAGGCCATGACTTTACACAGAACTCGAATACTTTGCACTTTTTGTGGCAGTTTGTTATTAGTGGAAATCAGTAGGGAATAATTGGCACTTTTTTGCGGTAGTTTGTTATTAGTGGAATTCCATTCTGTGAACTTTTGTCGCAGTTTGACATTGAAGCAGGGAGATTTTGTTTTTATTTTTTAATTTGAACGGAGGTCCAAATATTTTGCATGAATAGGGTTTTTTTAAATCAATATTTTTTTTGCTATGGTTTTTAATTTCATGCAAGCGACTAATTTTTTTTGTGAAATTTTACATTTTTCCAAGTTCCAGGGTCTAGGCTTTATTCTAGTGTTGGACTGGTGTATACAATTTTTTAATACCCGACTGGTTCTTGTATTAAGGATCCTCCCCATTTTTCATACCAGTCCAATATGAGTATGTGCACATAAACCCACTGGTAATATATAAATATGGTGTGTACTTGAATCTTGGGCTGGATATAAGTATAGTATAGATTTTTATTTTTAATCTTCCCATACCAAGGGTATATCAGCACTGGTATGAATCTTGAATGTGCCTCCAATTCACAAACAAAAAAATTACAAATGCACTCCATTCAACTATTACAAGCTTTTTTTGAAAGGAAAGCCAATGACAGCTGAGAAAAAAAAAACACATCTTGAAATATACTCCAAGTGCTTAGAATTCCCAAATTGGTTTAAAAATAACTTTCCAGTTTTTGTTTTGTTCAAATGTAGGCTCTGCAATTATTTTGCAATTCAAAATTATAACACTAAAAATCACAAGTTGAAAAAAGACTGGCCTACAAAGAGCTTGCGTAGTTCAAATGGAAAATATTATTCAATGTCCATTTGCCAACAACAAACACCAACTGAAACATGGTAGCCCAAGTGAACATATTGATTCCAAAATAAATTTATTATAAATGGATGCACAACTCTAATTTGAAGCATCATTAAATTGAAAAATGGCAAAACTTGGAAAGAATTAGTGAAGTTTAAAGTCTAGTAAAGACAGGTAATAAAAACTACAGCCTCCATTTCACAGTAGTTCAAAGCTAAGATTTCAAAATGACACCTAGCAGTTTGCAAAAAGAGCTTTAACATTAGATGCACAACTCCAGCACAACCCTAAGTTGAACATTGTCATGGAAAATAGAATGTGAAAAATCCTACAAAACAACAATCAAAACTTGAACATGTAGAATTACAATTTTCATTCTTCCCAATTCACAAACCCCAAATTAAATAATACCAAAAATGAAAGATGACAAGCTTTTGAAGGACTTCTAAAAGTTGATTGAGGGTCAATTGCAAGCAAAAAAATGTACAAACAATTTGTGCTAAATTTGTTTAGGTAGGCCCAAACAATGATACCTACTGCTGAAATTCACCCAAAAAAATGCACATATACCTCAAGCAAGATCCTCCTACAAGAGACCAGCTTCCCCTAACTCATCTTCATGCTCCTCCAACAATTTAGCTTCTACATTAAAAAAATCTCCAACATTACCTATTGCAAATGAAATGTAAGATTTGGACAACTTTCCCGAAAGTCATTTGGCTAGTTTTTGTAAATCATTACCAATGCATCTAAGTTGGTAATTCTCAAATGAGAATGCCACAAGCTTGTGAATAACACTACAACTAAGAAAATCCTTTTAGTCCCTATTTGGGATCTAGGTATGCCAAAAATCTACTGGGCCAAAAAAAAAAGTTTGGGAACCTCATTATATTTTCCTTCTACCAATTTAACAGTTTAATAGCCTTTTCTTCAACAATCACAACATGACAGAACAATGATAACTCAAAATTTAAAAAGCATCATTAGTTTCTTATATTGAAGCAAGGATATCAAAGATGGAATTTGCAACCTATGAATTGTTGTTGCCACCGAAAAGGTTCAAGAACTTGTTACTTTTCTTGAACAAAGGAATCACAATCTTCTTGTCATATTCAAAAACAACAACCCTAGTTGCCTCCTTACCCAAAAAGTTCCCTAATCTCCAAATTTTTGTATCAAGGGTCAAACATGAATGCAAACATGTTATGGGCTTTATCCATTTGGAATTCAACAACAAAGGAAATAAAAGGTTGTAAGACACTCAAAAGGTTCTGCTGCCATGCGAATACACAAAATTTTCAATTTTGAATCAAAATCCCCACATTACAGAAGTGGTCTGGTTGTTGTTGGCTGATTGTGTTTTCAACCTCATAGTTGGATGCTAATGATAATAGCAGCATGTAATGCAAATAGAAGCCAATAGCTCTAAATTGGTTCAATACACACACCACTTGACAAAACATGTATTTTATTAATTTAGGATTAAATTGTTAATTTAGAACTTTAGATAACCCGATGGAAGGGATGAACTCCACCTAGTGGCCACCTAATTTAACAAGTTTGTGATCATTTTATACATGAATGTCATTTAAATGTACATATCTGAATAAATTTATTGTTAAATAAACATGAAAATGTCACCAAAAATTCCCAAAAAATAACATCATGTACAAATTGTGTTTAATGAAGGAGGGGAATGATGGTGGATATATGACACATCAATGTGCAAAAAACCAAAGCTTGACAAATGCTCCAAAAATGATAATTTTTTTTTTAAATTCATATCAATTTGATGGAAGAATTACAATGCATTTTTAATCCATCTAAGGTGATTAAGCCCCTCAACTCTCATTATTCCCAACTTTGTAACATATATTATGTCAATAATTTAAAATATATATTTCAAATTAAAGGTTAGTGCTACCATTAACGACAATAAAAAAACTCAATTCTTTGAGTTTTGGAAAAAAAACATTATGCCAACCCAACAATGGATCAAAAAATGGTACTTGTACTGTAACAAATATATTAATATTAAAATTTATATACTATGAAAAAGTATTTCACTTGGTGCCCACCAGGTGTAACACAATATTTTATTGAATATGAAAGTTATAAGTCAACCCTCCGATTAATGACAAAGATAGATAAATTTCAAACAAGGGACACCATGTTAATCCAACAATGGCAAAAATGTTTATGAATCCAAATATGATGTTCATTAAAACAAAAGCATTACTAAATTCGAATTTTATATACTATGAAAAGAGTATTTTGCCTAGTGGCCACTATGTTTTATATATATATATATTATTGACAATGAAAACCATGGGTTAATTCACATTAATAGATTTGAATTTGATATACTATGAAAGGAGTATTACACTTAGTGGCCACCATGTGATATATATATAATATTAATATAATATTGATAATGAAAGCCATGGGTTAATTATCCCACAATTGACAAAAAAAAAATTTGAAAAAAACCACCAAATGATACATAAAATAAAAATAATACAAATTTATTGATAGTGAAACCATTAATCACAAAGAAAAACTCAATTCATTGAGTTTCAAAGAAAGGCCACCATGCATATCTAATAATGGTTACACTCACATCTACATATTTTAAAATGGTGTTTGACATTGTAAAAACATTTTTTAGTAGTTTGAAATTTTATATACCATTTCTCCTTGTGGCCACTAGGTGCAAAATAGTAGATTATTGATTTGAAAAGACAAGAATCTAAGGTTCAAAATTTTGCCTCAGCTAAAATAGAATACAAAAGGCACTAATAAACATTGCATTTTAATTCACTAGCAAATGGTTGAAGATTTTTCAACTTTCCCAATTTATTTTTTAGTGACCAAACATAGTACTTAAAGCTCATAATCAAATAGGTACTCCACCTTTTCATGTACTCAAATCCAAATCACAATGCAGATATACTGAACCTAGGTAGAATGAACCATAATTACACCAGCCTATTGATCCCCTATAACATTTCATCCTCTCCATCAAAATGTTTTTAAAATTATTATAAACACTAACATTTTGTCTATTTGTTCTTGCGCATTGACATCAAAAGGAAATATTTAACAAAACTACCAATTTCCAACTTTGGGCATTCCTCCTTTTTTTTACAACATATTATTTAAAAACCCAATAAATCAACAACACAAAGATAGGATCAAGGTGCTTAACTTCTAAAATGCAACCCATTTGTAACTTCATTGCACAAGCTTCCTCCATCATTGGCATTTTCCCCATCCACACATAAGAAAAAGAAAAAATGTCACGTTAATCCTTAACTTCGCACAACTTAATGGGTGCAAACGGGATATTGTGAACTTGACCCACCCCCTTGGGTGACTGCTTATTGGGTGTTTATTTTACAATATTCTTGGAATCTTTTGAACAAAAGTCTTTTTAAAAATCTTTTAAAATCTTTAAAATTTTCATCACCCTATTATGTTATATTTTACATAAAAACTTTGCTAAAAATATGTTTGTCAAAAAAATTCAAGTTCATTTACAAGTCCTTTTATTACTTAAAAGCACTGATTACAATGTTTTCAAAAAGTTTTTGGGTATTTTTCATTCATTATATCGATTTCAAACTCTTAGAGTATATATACCAATATATTGAAAATAACATTATGTGAAAAAAAATTCCATTTAAAGTTTTTTATTTTTTAAAAAATGTTTGATACACAAAACCAAATGTTAGTTATAATTGCTTATGTACACATTAATGTGACTGCACCCTAATAAAACCATAGTAATCTCCAAAAATAATATCTGCAAATCATGGGGCACTCTTGTGAATATAATGAACAAAATAAAAAGTAGTTATACGATGCAATTAAAAAAAAAAGGCATAAAAGTGGCCAACCAAGCCCTTAATTTGTGTCAAAATACTTTAGATGAAAAGCAATTTTCAAATTTTAGAATTCTTTAATCTCTTAATTGTCAGCAAACCAAACTATAATTTATACTAATATTACGGACATTTGATGGATTAGTACACATCGAACTTCCCCTCATTCAGGCTATCGTGGTCTTACATTATGGCCATTCATCATTGAACACATATGGAACTTTCAAGATGAGTCATTCATACCCTAAAATAATGTAATATGTTGTTGCAATTCTTCCACATGCAAAAAGTCTAATATGATTACTTTTCTTATTAGAATGACTTCAGGCTAACATTTGCCCCCTTCATTTTTGGTATTAAAATAGGTTGAAGTTTGATTGGGCATTATTTACTATGGGAAGGAAATGGAGATTTCATATAACTAATATGAATTATAGGATCTTTGTTGTGGAGTTTGACTAGCATCAATTTGAAAGGTATCCACCTCCTCGAACCTTCATGTTGTATATGTTGGTTTTGCAATTGTCTAGATTGTATGATTTGATCTTAAGGAGGCAAGATTTGGAGATCTTGCAATTGGTGTTACATTATCAAGATTCTCCGTACAAGTTATAATATGGACCTAATGACGTCTACAGATGATTAGAATTGGATCTTCTTTGATACACAAAATGTTAAATTCTTTTATACCTTAGATGGCCCTATACTCTAGTTTGAGATACAAAAGGTCTAATGCAATGCCTAAGGTACAACACATATGGTTGCTTCTTAACCTTACTTTGTTAGAAGGATTTCCTAAATTCTTCAAACTAAAACATAAGGAGAGGTTACAAGAGGGTGATTAGATTATAAAATTGGAGTTTTGTGAATGTGAAGCCACTATGTTAAACTAGAAGCTTTACAAGAATCGAGAAGGGGGGTAAAACCAAGCTAATAGGAACCAATTTTGGTGTAACTAGTCCTTGGTTTTGATGTTCATAAGTTTCATACACTAAGTTAATGTTGAAAGTGTATGTCGTATTTATGTGAAACCCTTTCTAATATGTTAATTTAGCATAGAATACCTTTTAACACATTTTAAAGCCCGTAACTAGTGCTTTTCAGCATAGTGAAATAATGTAAAAGCATTATTTAAACATTGTTGTTTAGCACTACCTCAAGACATTTCATCCAATCCTCTATTGCCACATCATTTTTTTAGGACTAATCATAGTGACTTAGGAGATTGTCGTTGGCTCCTATTAGCCCATTTTTACCTAAAGGTGTTAGTTTAGGTCTATGTAGGAATTGATGACATTTGCTTCAATAACAAAATTGAAAACAACATGGTCATGGTAGTGAGAATTGAGGAAAAACATGTTAATAAAAGTTTTGAAGTTGAATAGTGACAAATGTTTGGAAGATTTTTGCACCAATCTTGGGATGGAAGGTAATTGTCAATGCAAAGGAAAATCTATAGTACCAAATAAACCTCTTAACACCTCTCATTGTGAATTTTTACATTTGGATCTAGAAAACAAAAAGGTGCCTTCATATCTAGGTGATATCTAGATGTGTCAATACTACTAGTAAAACATAACAGATATGTCAAGATTTTTATCCCAAGGATGGAATGTTGGTTTAGGATTGGTGATAGATTGGAAAGGGTAGAACATGTTAGAGTGACATCCAGAATTCTAAGTTTGATGTTGGAAATTAATCAAATAAGAGTGCATATATGGGTTGCTAAAAGTGAAGATCATGTAAATTTCTATGTGTATTCTTGAATGCAAGATTATTGTTGTTGATAAAGCAAGATTCCTATCTTCTCTAATGTTTCATGATGACCAACCCTAAGGGCATGGATGAACTATTATGGGGGAAGGAGTTTGAAGATGTTCTAAATTGGACTGAGTAGCTGGAAATGGCATTATAGGTGCATGGATATGATGAACTCAAGTTTTTAAAGATCGCAAGATTGAATTTGCAGGGAAAAGTTAAAAACTAGTATAAGAAACTAGAACTTGCACCTACTTATTAAAATGAAATGATAATTGGCATGCAATAAAAGTTTGGAGATCTAAATTTAAATGAGTTAACAATGAAAATGGATGTGGTGAAGCCTAGGAATTTCGGTAGAAGGTCTGATTATATTTTGATAGGCTCAATAAGTTGTTCAAAAAGGGAAAGGTGAAGGATGTTGAATAAGGGCATGGTTTTTTATGCATCTACATTTGGAGATCAAGAAATTATGCATGGTGAAAAATTATTATACGAACATTGAAAAAATGTTCGCTATTGTAAAAGAAGTCAAAAGGGTATTAGGTGAATTAAGGAAAATGCCAATTGAACCTCTCAAGGAAGAACATGAAGAAGGCATGAATAATGATACTGCATTAGAGAATCAGGTAACTACATTGAATGAATCATTCATCAATTTCTTTAAAGGTTCTTTATTTGGTGTTGGAGCCATTGCATTAGTAACCAATGGTTTTATTATGTATCAAATTTGCAAATCTACATATCATATTACTATTGCCTGCCCATGAATAAGATACCTAAAGCCAAAATGTGGTAAATGTGGTCATCCACATAAAACGGAACTCTAACTAAGGTGTGGGTATTGCTCCAGCATGGGACACACTAAAGACATATGTTAGAAGTGTGGAAAGGATCATTTGTTGCCAACAACTACTTAGAAGTCTTGATTGATGATGAGGAAACTACATTGGAGCAACTTAATAGATTGTGTAATATGAAACATGATGTATTTTCAGGAGCCATGATACCCAGAAGGCACCTTCCTACAAAAACAACAGATGGGGACGCAACTGAAGATTAACAGGCTAGACATGTGGAAATTAGCAAAAGTTCCACAATTTGATCCAAAATACTCAACCATTTTATAAAAGGAATTTTTTCCTTTATTACCCATGGAATCCATCTTGGCAATACTTGGTGAGTTGGAATCATTGGAAAGTTTGGTCAAGTTGGCAAGGAAGAAGCACAATGAAGGTTTGAAGACAATCAACCTAATTAAGGTTGAAAGCTTTCATACAATGCAAAAATTAGCATCAACAAAAGTCACTGCAGCAAGACATTACATTTACTTGTTGAAATAAGTACTCACATGGTTAAAGCTTTATTGGATATGGGCACCTCAATGTCTATGATGTTTGCTAGTGTGGTATGAGAACTAAACGTCATGCACTTGGTTTCTAACTCATAATTATACAAAATTATATCAAGTGTTGACATAAATTCTTGGCAAACTTATTGAGCTACATGTGAAAGTTGGAAATGTTCAATGTCTTATGACCTTTATGATTGTGGACACAAATAACTACGATCTTTTGTTGGGTCTGGATTTTCTCATCAAAATAGGTGTTGTGGTGGATGTGGAGAAATGATTAATTCAAATTAGGCAAGGACGACGTAACAATGTGCAAATCATATCATTGAACATGGTGAATATGTTGCAATTGGTGACAAATAAAAACTACAATGATGATGTGGAGAATTAGGGAATTTTTTTTAAAAATGGGGCATTGGACATCAATCGTTAAAGGAAAAAAGGTTGATTATACAGAATGGTGACAACCCATTATCTGATGATGATATAAACTCAGATTCATTTATGAACTTTGACGAAGAGATGGAAGATTTGGCAAATGATGGAACATGGACATTACCAATTCATTCCAAAAATGACGCGCTCCCAAGTCACGGGGTGAAACCCACTTGACGGTTTCACAAAGTCAAGTTGCGAAAAGTTGAGACTTGGAGGCATGCTCCCGGCTTCCAACTCTAAAAAGGGGTAGAAGGTCGAATTGGGAGCCCATGGATTAGACTAGGATGAGGGACTAGTTTAGCTTGTGTGAATCTGCATCCAAAAACCCACCAAAAAGGGTTAGTTTAGCATTCGGGAC
>Ga0209611_10007020_pt1 | contig 18171 bp, 8 predicted proteins | sample S1TSphgellanicum_3_FD_187693 | JGI IMG/M metagenome (GOLD analysis project Ga0209611, IMG submission 187693) | Host-associated microbial communities from peat moss isolated from Minnesota, USA - S1T2_Fc - Sphagnum magellanicum MG (SPAdes) (version 2) | ecosystem: Host-associated > Plants > Peat...
GTGGCTGCTTCGAGCCATCCCGGCCAGTCTGTGTTTTGGCTCGGTGGGGGCTGGGTGCCTTCCTAGGCCTCTAGGAGAGCACTTCTGCTCAGATCTTCCTTTAGCAAGGTGATGTCGAAATATGTGGCAGTTTTGGGTGGGGCAGATGTGCGCCCCCAAACCGTTATCACTAGCGGGGAGTGATCGGAGATTTTTCTAATAGATGGGGCGGTTTCGATTCTTCCTCCCTTAGAGTCTAGCTCCTGAGATATAAGGAACTTGTCTATACGGGAGATGGCGGACCCCTAGCCTTTCTTTCCATTGTCGAAGGTGTACTCTTTCTTTGACATTTTTCTAAAGCTATCTAGGGTCCAGGCATGAAGTAGGCCATGTTGCAGAGTTAGGTGGTGCCAGGTGGCTGCCTCTCTTTTATGCATCCTCTTTTCCCCGGCTTGGCCCATGGTCCCTTCCTCTTCGAAGTGATTGAAGTCTCCTCCGAGAATGACGTGTTCGACCAAGAGATTAGCTTCGCTATTTTTCTTCCATAAGGGAGCTCTATCCCTGGATGTCCTTGGAGCGTAGGTGTTGATTATGGATAGTTCGGAACTGTCAGGTAGGTGAAGGGTAACGTACTGAGCCCTTCCTTCGACCAATATCCCATTCGCTTTGATGAGTGGTGCCGTCATCCTGTCCACCAGGATGGCGGTCCCGACACTAGTGCGTTGGGAGATTCCCATTGGGATTCCCGAGTTCCAGAAGGCCTTCCCTTGCCAAACCTCAAGCCCCTTTGTTGAGTTGGTTACCCCCTATTTGTCTAGATGGTGCTCCTAGATAAGGAGTACTTGCGGTGGGTTTTGGAGAGAAGACAGCCAAGTTTTGATGAGCTTTTGCTTGGCCGAATCTTTCCCTAGCCCTCTAACGTTGAGGGAGACGATTGTGAGGGGTCGTTCAGACATACGTCTCGATTCCTAGGGCAGCTTCCTGGCCGATCGATCCCTTGTAGAGGCCCTGATCCAGTTTTGAGTTGAGTGGGGGGATACCTCCGATCGGCATCCGGATTGGGTGAGTGGTGAGAATAAATGGTGGTGATTCTATTCCTTCAATCTCTCCATATCCCGGGTCCGGTTTTAAGCCGTGTTGGATGGTACCTCTCGTGATCTTGGGGTCTTAGAAGGGGTTGGTCCCGGCCGGGAGGCTAGCCTCGAGGCTTCCCAACTCTAACTTCATGAACCTCTTCTTCCTAGCAGCCTGTGCGGAGGCTAGGATGCTAGCCATTTTCTGTTTGTGGACGAGGTGCTCCGTGCTTGAGGGGTCCCTTTTGAGGAGCAAGTTGTGCGTTGCTACCACGCCCCCCGTGTCATTGTTCATGGCTGAGATGCTTCCGATTTCCTTCCAGTGTAAGTGTTGTTTGTTTTGCACACTGAATGCATTGGATCCGATCCTTATGTGGGCAAGGATGGTGCACTCCATCCCCCCCTACCCAGTTCAACCTGCCAGCTCCATTATAGGTGGAGGTTACCCTTCACCGCCATCTTGTATCTGAGAACCTTTTCCTCTAGTTCGGTTTCCAAACGGAGGACTAAGTCTTCCTGAGCGGAGACGTGGGTCCACCTTTCCTCCGGAGGGCCCGTTACTCGAATGCTGAGTGGTAGGTCCGGTGGTGTTTGATTCCTTGCGTGGACCAGGATTTGTTCCTTCTCATCCTTTTCTCGCGAAAGGACCAGCCAAATCCTTGCTTTACAGAAGTCTTGGTCTACGGGGACCGAGATTCCTAGCGACTCAAAGTAGGAGTGGTGCAGCTCAGAGTGAGTCTGCCTTCTTTTTCCCCCCGAAGTGGTTACTAGTTGGGGGAAGCGGGTGGGAGCTTCGGCTAGGTCTTGCCGGGGGGAGAGTATCCTGACGGGCAACCTTCTTTTGCCTTGGAAGGTCCATCCCTCTCCGAGATCCTCCAGCTATCTTTGAAGCAGACCTGTTCTGCTTGTTTCCCCAAAGTTCCCTGCAAAGGGGTTGAAGCTTGCCATGTTCCTGCTTCCCGGGGAGCTAACTAGCTCCGAGGTCGCGAAGGACAATCTAGTTCTCGGAGTGGATTCTTGAATCGGGAGGATGACGGTGCCTTACTGCTCTCTTGTCAACCTGTGTGGTGCTGAGACGGTGTAATAGAACATCTTTTGATCCAATTCGAGTGTGTGGGTGGGGGGAGGGGGTGCTAGCTTCCTTTCCTTTTCCTCTTCCCCACCGGTTGTAAGAGTTTTGCTGGCAGTGTGTTGGAGGTTTCCGGAGCTGTATGGGTTCTTACCCGTCCCCTCTCCTTTGCTTGGGCGGTCTTTGTTTGAACGGATTCCCCCGTTACCTCGTTGATCCATAGATCCTTTGGTTTTTTCTGTGCTCTAGCGCTGAGCGCTAGTGTTTCTCCCCTGATCATTCTTCCCTCTCCGTTCGGTGGGAGCTTTAAGGGGGATGTTGTCGTCTTGTGTTGGGGACCTGTTTAAAGGGTAGTTCTTGGCAAGGTGCCCGAACTTCCTACATTTTCTACATTGGTTCGGCAACCCGGAGTAGAGAATTCTCTGGGTTGTTGTGTCTCCGGGTTCGGCGCCTTTGGCCATGGATGGTATCATGATGATCCCAGCTAGCTTACTTATGTCCTTGACTTCAACCATGACCATGGGCCTCATCGGTCTTTTGATGTATGAATCCGGAGATTCTATGTCAAGTACATCCCCAATGATGCTGGCCATGATGGTTAGCGCCTTCTCTGTGCGGAGCTGGACATGGAGATCCGGGAATTGTACTTTGATGGAATGTGTGAGGAGCATTTCAGCTTCGTGCTCATTGGGTTTGAAAAGAGCTGAGTATCTTGAGAATGAAAGGGCCCAGCCGCTCCATTCTACTGCCATGAACTTCCTTGTTGCTCTAGCCCCTTCCTATTTTTTGAAGAGGACCTCAAAATATCCTCGCATTAGTCATGTGACTGTCAAGAAGGGTGTCGGGAGATGGAGCTTGAGGCAGTCTTAGAGGTCCTTGAAGGAAGCTTTGCCCGCCAGAGTCCTTCCAATCATTGTTTTGCGAGCTCTTAGAGTCGCGTTTTTTTATAACTCGATCACCATCGCAGTCAGGAATTCCGCTTCTATCTTTAGATTATAATCTACTGGCGATGGGCCTTGGGTATCCTCCCCCAAGGGGGAGGATTCACCTGTCTCGTTGCCTGGGAGCGCATCCAAAGATGTAGGAGGTAGTTCCCTCACATGGGGAGTTATTTGTTTTTTCTGAGCATTCTTTGCACCCGAAGTTTCCGGAGCTTCCGGAGCTTCGGCACTTAGTACCGTATGTCCGACTTTCCTCTTGGTGGTGTGAAAGAAAGTTACTGGGCCTGAAAGGAAAGGGGAAAAGTTTTGAGGTACCTGGGTGAGATGTCTGCGTTCAGAGAGCTCAGTCGTACTCTTGTCAGCTTGCGCCATCTCCTCGTTTGGAGCTTCTGACAAAAGTACCCATTGAGAGCTAGAGTCGCTCTTTTTGCCATTGTTAAGCGGTTGGCCTTTTGGAGCTTCTCCCGTTCCTTTCAGCTTTGCTAGGCACTTTCCGCATTGCACCTGCTCCTCTTCCGGGACTTCCAACGAGAGTAATCGTTGAGAAAAAGGCTCGTTCGTTCGGCCATTGCTGCACGATTGGTTTTTCCAAGCTTCTCCTCTTCCCTTCACGGACTTCGTCTGTTCCTTCGGAATGACTGAGTACGCCGGAACTTAATCCATCGAGTTCTTGTCCTAGAGGTGAGTGCCTCCTGGAAGGGAGGCATTTGTCTCGTGGAATTTCAAATCGGGATTTTGCGTCGGCCACGCAAGGAGGTCCTTTGTTGAAAAAATACCGCTGCTGCCTAGAGTTAGGGAGATGAAGATGTCTTTGTCGCCATCGCCGTTGTGACCGTTGTGAATCGGCTTACCGCTTCCGCGTTTGCCAATTTCTTGACAATCGTGATGTCGGCTCCCCGAACTCTATTAGCAACTTGTTGGTACTTGTTCAATTTGGGATCTCTTTGCCCTTTTGAATTGGAGTAAAGATTCATCATCGTCGCTAAGAAACACACAGAAAACACAAAAAAATTTGAAAAAAGGAGCTATGGAGGGGGGGGGGCTCTCTGATACATTCTTAGGAAACGGGGAGCTCATCGCGAATAGAGCCATTGCGCGACGCGGAGAGCTGCAGAGAATACTATATGGGGGAAGGTGATGGCTTTCCTCGAGTTCAGGCCGTGATGAGTCAAGTGAATCCAAGGTCGCCCGTGGCTTGTCCCAACACTGAAAGTGGGCAGGATGAGTTCTAACTAACTTGTTGGTTGGATTTGGATGCAAGACCGAATAATTGAATAAGCTTGTCCCTCTTCTTAGTTTAATCCCGGAGCTTTCAGCATGCCCCCCTCTCACCCCCTTTAATGCTGGAAGCTGGGAACGTGCCCCGAGTATAAATAATTGTAAATTACCATGACATAAAACACATGATTTATCCTATACAAAATTAGTAACATACATAACTTAATGTATAAATAAGTATTAGTTATCATTTTTGGGTCACTTTTGCAATTAATGAACCATATGAAGGCCTTTTAAAAGGAAAATAAGATGAAAAATCATCTAAATAGAAGAATGAAAAACCTAGAAATAGTTGCAACATAGTCATAAATGTGACGAAAAAATGTGTGACGTGATTTTTAGTCACAAATGTAACCAATGTTGTAAACAACAATTAGTTACATGTAGTCACAAATCATTTGGTTATGTTTTAACCTTTTTCTACTAGTGACAATGCTTCTATTGATGAAAAGATCCTTTCTTTTCTTGGGCATCAAGCTCTCCTTGTCCATATATATTTTATCATGCATTGAAATATAGAAAACTAGTTTCATTATGTTAATTTTTTCTCAATGCCAAATGTATTTTAATAGGGAGTTGGGAGAAAGGTAACATCCTAATGTGAATAATGTTTTTTTGGAAGCTGAATCGTTTTTGCCCACCATCTATTATAGAACTTAGGATTTGAATGTTTTTGACAAATCATCAAATAACTTAATAGTTTTCAAAATCTAGTTGTTAAGGTCTTTCAAAGAGAAAGAACATATTTTCATCATTATGACTTTGTTAGCTTTGACAACTTCAATAAATATTTGTTTCTTAAAACTAGAACCATGCATATGTACCAATGTTTGTAGAACATGGCATGATGGTTGTTGTTATGTTTACTAAGTAACATTTGCAATTAAAGTGTCAACTAATATGTAAGACTGCTTAACATTCATTTTTTGCTTTCAAATTTGTAGTCGTAGTTGAGAAATAGTCTTGATGTGCACTTGCAACAAAGACATTAGTCCCAATCTCAATGTCATCCATCCATGTGTGATTTATCATCCATCACTATGTTTTGTAGTTGACCAAAGTAGTTGAATAGGGGACACATCACCTAGAGAGGCTTGAGTATAAACTATATACATTTCCAAGTCAACATTTTAACTAGAATTCAATCATAGACCATGGGGGTGTTAAAAATATTCCATGAGCTTCAAAATATTTGGGATTCATCTTCATTTGTCCACCAAAAAAATAGGTGGTTCAATTTACTTGGAAATTATGAATAATTTTTTTAAATATTCAAAAAAATACAATTGAAATGTAGTCAAAGATGATGTCAAATTGAAAGCGGGTTGGTTGATAAAAAGGGGTTTTCTACTAATGATACAATTGGCAATGGATGAAAGTAACTACTTCAAATTGAAACACTTTAGCAAATTAAGTTTTTTGAATGCATTAAATTAGCCACTAAATGTAAGTAATACTTGTAAGTTCATGCAAATTAAGCTCCCACAACTAAAACTTTTGTAATGCATTTAATTGGCAACGTACATGTAAATAATTTTTACAAGTTGAACCATTCACACAAATCAAGATTTTCAAATGCACTCAATGACCAATAAATGAAAGTAGTTATTTCAAATTGGAACACCTTGACAAATGAAGCACTTTGAGTTCATTCAATTCGCCCATAAATGAATGTATTTTTTTCATGATGCTTTCAAGTTATAGAAGTTTTATAAATAAAAAATTGGAATGCATTCAATTGGAGAATAAATGAAGGTAGTTCTTTCAAATTGAAACTCCCTAACAAATAAAACTCTTAGAGTGCATTCAATTGGCTAATAGATGAAGGTAGTTTTTAAAATTGAAACATTTGAACAAATCAAGTTTTTGGAGTGCATTCAATTCGCCAAAAGTAGATGAAAGTAGTTTTTCCCAGTTGAAACATTTGAACGAATCAAGTTTTTGGAATGCATTCAATTGGCTAATAAAGTTGGAACACCTCATCAAATGAACCACTTCAAGTGCATTCAATTGATTAATAGATGAAGGTAGTTCTTTCAAGTTGAAACTGATGCGCTCCCAAGTCCCAAGTTAGCCCCAAGTTGGAACTAAGTCACTCAAATTGCGGAATTTATGGACTCAGGGCACGTTCCCAACTTCTAGCACTAAAGGGGGTGAGAGGGGGCGTGTTGAAAGCTCCGCGATAGATTAGGAAGAGGGACAAGCTTATTCAATTACATAGTCCTGCATCCAAATCCAACCAACAAGTTGGTTAGAACTCATTCTGCACCCTTTTGGTGTTGGGACAAACCATAGGCTACTTGGACTCACTTGATTCACCACGGTTCAGACTCGGGGGAAGCCACTTTCCCCCATATAGTATTTTCTGCAACTCTCCGCTGCACTTGCATTCAAATGGCTCTTTTTCCCGGGATTCCCAAAGTGGAGTCCCAAAGTTGTTTTAGTTTGGACTCTCGGGACTTTGAACGTTCATAACTCCTCGCCCCAAACTCAGATCGGGACAAGGTCTAAACCAAAGTTTTAGCTCTCCTCGAGAGCAATCTAGCGGTGTGTGGCACTTCACTTGCACACACCGAAATCAGGTCGATTTCCGACTTTTAGTGGTCGGGAGTCAAATAGCCAGTTTGATTCCCGGCCCTTCTTTCGACCATAACTTGTGCTGTAGATATCCAAATGGTTCATGCGAGGCCATTTTGGACATTTACACTTCAAGACCTTTCCAATGGTATAAAGAATGTTTCAATGCGAGGTGTTTTGACCCTTGCAATTGCACTTTGAGTTTTTGGGAATCCTAAAGGACTCCCAAGTCCCATTTTCGGGAGTGTGAGTGACGACCTCACAACTCCCTCAAAGTGGGGTTGCGATAGAAACACCTTACCAAAATAAGCCATTGGAGTGCATTCAATTGACCAATAGATGAAGGTAGTTCTTTCAAGTTGGAATAATTGAACAAATTAAGCTTTTGGAGTTCATTCAATTGACCAATAGATGAAGGTAGTTTTTTCAAGTTGGAACACCTTGACAAATTAAATTTTTGGAGTGCATTCAATTGGCCAATAGATGAAGATAGTTCTTTCAATTCGGAACACCAGACGGATGCAAGGATGATAAGGTTGGGTGCACTATCTATACAAGGAGCTCTCGGATGATTCCCTTGTGTGGAAAATTGTCAAACTTTACCTCCAAAAATACTAGACTAAAAAGTTAAAAACTCAAGCAACAGGGAATTGTGCAACACCGGGAGTTTTGCAACATCCCAGGGAGCTAGCCTCACAGGGACAGTTCAATTATGCCATCTAGAAGGCTTCTCTGAACCAATGTCAAAGGAGAAGTTGGTAATTTTTCACTGGTTGGAAAGAAACCTATTGGTGGAAACGAATTTTTCCTTTGACATTGGTTCGAAGGGGATTTGTAACAGGGATAACACAGAGCTTTCCCACATTACAGACAGGCAGTTGTACGTGAAAACTCGTTGTGCTACTCACAGATTCGTTTGAACTTGGCTTTGAGCTCTGTCTTATGATTACAGGTAGTGGCCTCAAAGTAGTAGTCCGGGTACGTGCTCTGCTCATGGATCGTCGGTGGCACGGCGGTGCCAATGGCCAGCACTGTTGCTGGTCTCTCTGCTCTAGTGACCCTCCACGCCATGATATTCAATTCAGTACACTAGAAATTAATCTCAATCAACTTTCAAGATTGAGATAATACTAAAATGAAGACGAGCCGGAGTTCACACAGCTCACCAGAGCTCTGCGATAAATATGGTCTGCCTGATACCTGAAGATCTGCTGGAAACTTGTGGTCTTTCTCAGATTCATAGGCACCCAACTGCTAAGAGTTATTATAGTATAGTAGTATGCTTAAACAATGAGTGCAGCCTGATGAATATACCTCGTGTACTTTGAGTTGATCTGCAAGTAGAGAGATGTGTCTGAGAAACTGAGCTCGAAATTGCTGACGTAAGGCAGCCGTTTGCAGGTCATGAAACTCATGTCATGTGCCAGAATTTTATAAGTCCAGCTGCACGAGAAGCTCCCAATAGCTGGTGACGAGAATGTGATTTAGCAACGTGAGGCTGCTACTGCTGCACTGACCCCAGCGTCAATGAAAAATAGTCTTGGACCGTGTGAAGAAGTGTCGTGCACTTTTCTTCTCGCTCGCGAGGAGAGGAAACGACGCCCCACACTCGTAAGCGACGACAGTAGAGCGAAACCGGAGGCAAAGTGTGGTCAGCCTTTCCGACTGTAGTTTGACAGCCTCTTTGGTCCCGAGTCCCAAGTTCTGACCAGTGTTTAAAAAAATTTCTTCCAATTTTTATATGTAGCCAAAATTCAGTGTCTTTAAAGAAAATTTAGTTTCATGATTTTGGATAGCCAAATCTGGCTGAATCGTCTTATGGATGATCGCCACTTTATTAACATCACAAAATTGAGAAAAAAAAACTGGTCCCAAATCCCAAGTCCCGACTGGTGTTCATTTTTCTTACAATTTTATTTCCAGCCATATTTCATTGTGTTTTTTTTACTTACGATTTATTTTTATGAACGCAAATTATGTTTTCCATTTTTTAAAAATTCAGCTGCATAAAGAAATTGGAAGGAAAAACAGACACCGGTCCAGACTTCGGACTTGGGAGCAGTGTGGTTTTTTTCAAATTTGTGGCATTGTAATTGAAGTGGCCATAATCCACAAGGTAATTTAGCCAGATTTGGCGATACAAAATATGAAGCTAAAATTTTTAGCTACTTCCTGGGAACTTAGAATTGAATCTGGCAAAATTTTCAAAGGTTTTTTTAAAAAAATTTATTAAAATTTTTTTAAAAATAAAATTTGGCGTCCTAAAAAGACTCAAATTTCGCCATTTTAAAAAACCTATTGCCATTTGATGATAAATTGCCAAAAAGAAACATTGAGCCAAATTGGTGGGTTTTTTTTTCCCTGAATTTGGGGATGAATTTTCGCATTTTTTCAACCTGGAATTTTTTTTTTGACACCAAAAGATTTTTCTGAAATTTTTTTCCATAATTTTCCAGATTTTGATTTTTTTCTCGAAATCACCAGAATTCTACAAGAGTTTCCACCAGGTAACTAAAGTGTAATAGGATTCTTAATCTTTTAAGAACTTTTAATTCGGCTATAGCCACTAGAAATTTGGCTAAATCTTCTTGTCAATGATCACCAGTTGGTTAAATCACAAAATTGTAAAAATAGATAACTAAAAACTCACTGAATGGTGATCAAATGTAGTCTTTTGGCAAAACGTTTTTCTCAAAACGGTGAAAACAAATGTTTCTGGGGTTTTCTAATCCTCAAATTTTTTTGCAAACGTTTTATAAATGTTTTCTTGGCAAGGTTCTATATTTGTAAGTAGCTAAAAAATCTATATGGAATCCTCAAATATGAAGCTAAAATTTTTAGCTAATTTGATCCTATATGGAATCCTCAAATTTTAATTAATTATTCAAGAAACATGTGTTGAAGTGGCCAAGGTACTACCATAATATCTAGAAAATAATAAACAAATGATAGAAACTGGTTCTTCATTGACGGCTGGGCATGTACTAAAAGAGTTTCAGCAATAGTCGGTGATCGACAAAGAAAAACAGTGTTGAACACGAGCTCAGCCGATAAAAAGCCCACTGCAAATTCCATGAACTAATAAATTATTAGATGATCTCAAATAGCTGACTCCAAAGAAAGAAAAATTAACTTACAACCCAACAACAGAACTTTGTCCAATAAGTAGTCCTTGGGACTTCAACTGCACACAATGAAAGTGCACGCAACTTGACAGTCAAGGTTGTCAAATAAAAGAATGACAAAATTCAAAATATACAATGTTTCTTTTCTCCAAAATTTTGAGGTAGGTATGTTGGTGATCGATCATCCAAAAGAAGATTTAGCCAAATTTGGCTAGAGAGGAAAATAGACAAGTTTAGGAATTGTGCTGTATGTTGGTGACATGCTAAAACTTATTATCTAAATATGGAAGATTCAAAAAACCATTTCCTCATAATACAATGGCACTGTGCCTACTTTTTTTCCCCCAAAACAAGCCTTTGTGCTTGTTACAAGGGGCTTTTCAAAAATCACCAGGACGTGAAATCTCACCAAAAAAAGAGACATTGCAATCAAACATACAAATTGAAAGAGAGAAAGAAATACACACACTTACAACAACCGGAGTTTTTCTTTTGAGTTTTGTGAGGTAGCCACACTGGCAATCATCCACAAGAGGAATTAGCCAAATTTACAAACACAATTCCTACACACATGCCTTGCAGGCAGGGTTTTTAAGAAAAGATTGTGAAGAAGGTAGACTGGTGATCATCTACAAGAGGAATTAGCCAAATTTGGGTAACACACAATGATTCACAACACAAGTCAGGCAGGGTAGCCATATTGTAGGTGCTAGCTTCACCCAATTAGGCTCACAAGTGGAACTGGCAACACCAAATTGTGGAATCAATAGATAGAGCTTGGGGGGTGGGGAGAGGCATCTAGCATCTCATCCATGGTGGTACCTTTTCCTTTTTGAGTGAGGCGTCTTACTGGCTCAAAAAATGTTCGATTTGAACTCTGAGAGCCTGATTTAGTCTAAGCACGGGACAAATTTTGTAATATTTAGAGATAATTTAGATGAATTTTGGGATTTTTACAAAGGTACCAGGTTCCAACATGGGTGCTGGTTCACCCAAGGCTCAATAGATGTATGACTAACTGTCTGAGCTAGGGAAAAACCTAAATAAAGAACCTAAATAGTATTTAAAGACTACCGAAACTCGTTAAAAGGACCCACCAGTGCAAATAAGGGAGACCTGAAAGTGGGTTCCACAGTAAGGATATTTATGATGCAACACAGCTTAGTCCAAGTCCAAGCTCGTTAGACTTGACGCTCGTTCAGCAAAACTCCAGCTCGTGAAAGCAAGCAGAATTCAATTCAAGTCTTATAATCGTGCTAAGTTATAATATAGTAATTAATTGCCGCGGCAAATTATAAGACTTTGTGCACTATAAGACTTTGTGACTTATTTGCCGTAATTAATTAGCGGCAAATAAGTCACAAAGTCTTATTGTGCAACGCAATTAATTATTGATACCGAACATCCAATACTTCTGCATTTATGCATGCAACGTGTACAATTCACTTATATTCTTCATGCATGGGTAATGCTTTTTCAAAATACATCCATCATACCCCAACACGTTCTAAGATTCCATTTGACTAAATTGTCATTCCAGGAAAAATGATGCGATTTCATTACATGGTCTTAAATATTTGACTCATAAATAAATCTCCAGTTTTAAAAATAAAAGAAAATTGGAGCTTCTCAAGATACTTTGCATCGAAGAGTGAGTATATATATGTGAGCTATGTTCAAGACCTCTTTCATCGGGCCTTCTCTCTCTCTCTCTCTCAAGTTTGTTTTCCATCTGAAAGCAGACGACAACAGCAGTAGCAGTAGAGATCAAATTACGTCTCACAGCTCCAGTACTTATTAGAAAGAATCGTCCTGTTTTCGCTTCCAGGTGCACTAGAGCTGATTAGTTAATAAGCAAATTTAATTTACTGTCTAGATCGGAAGAAGTCATATATTATATAGTAACCTTGGGACACTTTGACACACTTTGTAAGCTCTAATAGATATTTAGCTCTAACAGTTTTGGGAGAACATAAGAAGTGAACTTCAGAACTTTTATATAACATCTCTCTAGGAGATTAAAACTCTTGGTCTGAGATCTGTGCAGTATCAGCTTTCGTCTGGAATCCAATATCTTGGAGTTGTAGAGAAGATAAATTTTTTTTGGCCATATCAATCTAGCTCTAGTTCTGCAAGACTTCCTTATATCGAATTCCTGAAGTTCTGTAATTCGGTAACACTAGAGATCATTAACTCGCACGACGTCGATCATGGGACATGGTACTGAAGAAACGCGCAAGCTGGCTATGATCGATATGCATACTATCGCAGAGCCTGGCGTGGAAACCGAGGCAGCTGAGAGGAGATTGATTGGAAGTCCGGAGATGTGCGTTAAATTGGCTGGCGCTCATCATGACCCGGACCCTCTCAACTGGGGGAAGGTTGCAGCAGGTTTTATGCAAGGGAGTCATCTTGACGAGGTGAAGGAGATGGTGACAACGTTCTACCAAGTGGATGAAGTGGTTATCCACGGTGTGGATTTGACCGTCGCTCAAGTGGCGGCCGTGGCCCGGAGACCGGAAGTGAGAGTGGTGCTGGACGCTGCTAATGCTAAAGCCCGAGTTGATGAAAGCTCCAACTGGGTTCTTGCCAACATCAAGAAGGGAGTTTACATCTACGGCGTCACCGGTGGGTTCGGCGCTAGTTCCCATCGTAGGACTCCGAAGGGAGTGGAGCTCCAACGAGAACTCATCCGAGTTCTGAATGCCGGAGTCGTTATTGGACATTTGGGCGGCGATGAAAACACGTTGTCCATTTGCACCACCAGAGCAGCCATGCTAGTGCGCATCAACACGCTGCTGCAAGGTTACTCCGGTATCCGGTGGGACATTCTAGAAGCCATGCAGAAGCTTCTCAACGCTAACGTCACACCTAAACTGCCGCTGCGGGGAAGCATCACCGCCTCCGGAGATCTTATGCCGCTCTCCTACATTGCTGGTCTCCTCACTGCCAGGGAAAACGTGCGAGTAGTGACGGGGGACGGGAAGGAAGTCTCCGCTGTCGAAGCATTGAGGATCGCTGGTGTTGAGAAGCCCTTTGAGCTTCAGCCCAAGGAAGGCTTGGCCCTCGTCAACGGAACCGGAGTCGCCTCCGCATTGGCCTCTACAGTGTGTTTCGATGCCAACATTCTTGTCCTTCTCGCGGAGGTTCTGTCGGCTTTCTTTTGTGAAGTAATGCAAGGAAAGCCCGAGTTCACCGACCCACTCACGCACAAGTTGAAGCATCATCCTGGCCAGATGGAGGCGGCAGCTGTCATGGAATGGGTCCTTGATGGCAGCTCATACATGAAAGCGGCAGCCAAATTGCACGAGAGGGACCCGTTGACGAAGCCTAAGCAGGATCGCTACGCTCTGCGCACGTCCCCGCAGTGGCTGGGCCCTCAACTGGAAGGCATCAGAAATGCAACTCATGCCATCCAGAGGGAGATCAACTCCGTCAACGACAACCCAATCATCGATGTTGCTGCAGACAGAGCTCTACACGGAGGAAACTTTCAGGGTACTCCAATCGGAGTCTCCATGGACAACATGCGCCTGGCCATCGCCGCCATCGGGAAGCTCATGTTCGCCCAATTCTCCGAGCTCGTCAACGACTACTACAATAACGGTTTGCCATCGAACCTGACCGGCGGACCAGACCCAAGTCTGGACTACGGCATGAAGGGAGCAGAAATCGCCATGGCTTCCTATCTGTCGGAGCTTAACTACTTGGCGAACCCGGTGACCACTCATGTGCAGAGTGCGGAGCAACATAACCAAGATGTGAACTCGCTGGGTTTGGTGTCCGCAAGAAAGACGGAAGAATCCATCGAGATTCTGAAGCTGATGAGTTCCACTTACCTAGTAGCTCTGTGCCAGGCAGTCGACTTGCGACATGTGGAGGAGACGATGCAGAATGCAGTGAAACAAGTAGTTTCCCAAGTCGCGAAGAAAACGCTGTTCGAAAGCCCAATTGACGGCTCGCTTCTACCCTCTTGCTTCTGCGAAAAGGACCTTCTGATGGTGGTGGAAAGTGAGCCGGTTTTCAGCTACATTGACGACGCTTCGAGTGAAACCTACCCTCTAATGCAGAAACTGAAACAAGTGATGATGGATTACGCACTCAAGAACCCCAAGAACGAGAAACTGGAATCCACATCCGTCTTCCAGAGGATCCCCATGTTCGAAAAAGAATTGAAGGCGAGTCTGGACATCGTGATACCATCGATTCGTGAAGCTTACGACACCAAAGGCTACTCGTCGGTACCCAACCGGATCCAAGAATGCAGAACCTACCCGTTGTACAAGTTCGTGAGATCGGAGTTGGGCACTGAACTGTTGTCAGGATTGAAGACTGTGTCTCCTGGCCAAGACATAGAGAAAGTGTACGACGCTATCTGCGACGGAAAGTTGGTGTCTCCTCTGCTGCAGTGTGTGGAAGGATGGACAGGAACACCTGGACCATTTCTTCCCTGCTGATCAATCCGCTTCATGATGCTCAATGGATTGCTTGGTACGAGGCATAATAGTATTGAATCTATCCAAGACTCGTACACTCTTCAATAAAACCATGTAGAACCAAACGCTGATAATAACATGAAAAATCAAACGCTGATTACACTTGCTATGGCTTAGACCTAACACATTCTTAGCAGAAAGACGTTCCATTTTTCACATAAAAACATGAAAACCAAACCTTGATTACACTTGCTATGAATTATTAGCGTGACTGCATTGATATAATCTTGAAAGGATTGAGATTTTCAAATCAAAGTTCTCTCTATCTATCTACATTTTATGGGAACTCCGCTCAGATCAGCCATAGAATCTGACAGATTCAGTTATGTGCTTCTTCACCTTCATTGAGGTTTCTTGTGAAGGACGTTCTGAAGAAGAGTCAGATCTCTTTGGTTTATATGCATTTAGCTTATATACAGATCTAAAGAGGCGTTTCTTCAACTTTTCATATTATGCTAAAATTCTTTCTGCTGATCAGATGAATCTATCGGAATCCCTGGTCAGTTTTGTTATGATTTTATATTTTCAATGTATTCTCTAAATAAAGAGCAGTAAATTATACTATACCTCGTGACGACTCCTGCGGACCATTTGCTCAGTGCTGCTGTCAACCACAATCTCCAATTTATCTCCATCATGGAGGAAACATTTTCTACAAGGAACAAGAGGGGAAGAATGCATAGTTTGAATAGTTAGGTTCAAACTTTCATGCACATGTATCTTTGGTGTGAAATTAGTAGTAGAAACAGCAGCAACTTCAAGAATCCTAGTCTTCACACATGAAACTTACACAATTGAGCAAGCTTGGTCTTACCAACTGTTGAACATTTTGCATTTCATCTTGCTACATATGCAAATGATCAATTGAGCGAAAACACAGAAATGGAAAGATTGCAGACAATAGAGAAAGCTTTCTTAATTTGCGACCAGTAGAAGACCTATAAAGCATGCAAGCAGAGTAAGTATTTCATCACATGTGCCTTCGTGACAGTCCCATCATTGGTTTGTAACAGCTAATACTTTCTACTGCTGTGTATGTCTGCGGTTCAAGTCAACTTTGATTACAGACAATCTACCACTGGAAAGCTGTACAAATATTCCACAGCACAATTCTGACCATCATCAGTGAGATAATTTCCAATACAGAAGATACTCCACATTCCACTGTTTTCAACCTAAAGCAGAACAATCAAGCATCGATGATATACTGAACCTAGGAGACAGATTACAGGTCCATGTGCAAATGGGAAGAATGGTCAACACATTAGCTTTCCTGCATTCATGGACAATCTACTTAGTTTGTGTGAGTATGAGTATCTGGAAAGGTTACCCACATAATTTCACAAAGTGTCGTTGGTATGTTCAGAGCCTTAAACCAAACAATGTGTGCAGAAAAACTCACATAAAGCCTCCATTAATGTCTGCAATTTGAAGTGCAAAATTATTCAACAGAAGACCTTGTATACTTGCTGTTGTAAATTTACCAGTAATACACTCATGAAGGACCTCATATCACACAAATCTCCCAATTCAACTGGACTGATGAGCAAACAGCCCATGGAGGTTATGTTATTGCAGATAAACTGCCAGTGGCACAGTAGTGCAAGCAGTGCTACACAATGCTTTATACCCCTGAAACACTGCTTAACAGTTTCCCAAGGTCATAGGAATTTTGCCATATCTGTTCAAAATTCTACTGGGAACTTCCTAAAATGCACTTGCCAAACTAACTTCAGCTGAATTTGAGAAAGACAGACAGAGATCTCTTGAGATTCTCCTAAAATGTCAGGAAAGGGGAAGTGATTTAATGCGTGCTCACTTCCAGAAGTTGCTCATATTTCTCAGCATCTAGCAAGGAGCAAACTTCTTCATGATCCTTTAGCTTGACCTTCATAATCCATCCCTCATCAAATGGACCCTTGTTCACCTGTCATAAACTCCGTTGCCCCAGCAAAGTTAGGTTATTGTGGACAACTGATGATCCACAGATAAAGAGCCTACCAAAAAACAAAAAAAAGAGGCTGGTGTAAAATGCATGATGGAGTGAGAAGCAGAAGCTTTAAAGTAAGGTACATCTTCAGAAATATAACAGTAAGAAGTGGCACCAGCAATAGAAACATTCTTGAGCTTGCACAATGGTTGCAGAGTAGTACATCATGGAACAAAGTTCTCAGAAGAGCCCTTGATGGAGGCTCAGATTAGAAGGATTTTCTTCAGATTCTAATATCTTTTATGCATCTTCCTCTTTGGAAAGATGATACATTTTGTGAATCTGTTTCTGTGAGGTCAGTGTTGTTCCTCAGATCTAGTTTTTTCTGTAAATATTGGCCATCTGTTTTTTTCTTCTTGTTCTGTGATTCTTCTTCTCCTTTGGTCTGTCTTGCTCTAGAAACTTGCTCTTCTGCATTTTTGCCATACAATTGGCTGAATGTCCAAGGAAGGATGCTGGCTGGGGGACTCACCAGTGCTGGGGAGTCAGCCAGTTCACTGTTGACAGCCACAACCTCCCCGGATATGGGAGAATAGATATCACTCGCAGCTTTGACACTCTCCACCACTCCAAATGACTCGCCCTTCGCCACCTGCCTTCCTACCTCGGGAAGATCCACGAAGACCACATCTCCTAATTCTTCCTGCACTCAAATCACGGCAACGCGCATCCATCCTATCAGGGAGTAGACTATGGCCATGAATCGAAACCTTTTCAACAAGCATTCCATCTTCCCATTCGAAGACGCCGATTAGGTAGTGATGATCGCTGCTGTGCTTTGTTTGTTTTTCTTTCAAAAAAACTTGTTGTGCATGCATTATACCTGAGCATGGTGTGTGATTCCAACCACGCCGCAATCACCTTCCACTCTCACCCATTCGTGAGTCTTCGCGTACTTCAAATCGTCCAGTACAACTGCAACGCCACCATTCAGCATGAATCAACAACAATAGAGATGGGCAGAAACAATACTGTGAAAAACTAGATTCCAACAAAACCCACAACTCGAAACGCAATAAAAATCAACGAAAAAAAAAAGCACTAAACTGCAAAACAAAACGACAACGAAAGAACAACAACAACAAAATGATGATGATGACGAAGAAGAAGAAGAAGATACAAAAATATACAAACCAGCTGTTGAGAATGGAGACTGCGAGGAGAAGGCTAGCGAAGGCGTCGCACACCGCAGCCTGAACACAACTGCCGCACAACCTGCCAGAGATCTAAGCGCCATCGCTAAGCGCTCTTCTCTCCCTTCCCGCAACGCAAAACGAGAAACGCACGACGACAGCAGAGTGCGTCAAAACAGGTCAAAGTTTTAGGGTATAGGGTCAAGGGTTTAGGGTACGTCCATAACCCAAGTACGTACGTCATGTGTATTGTATCCGTATTTCGTATTAGGGTATGTAATTGGCATGTGTGTATTTGGGTGTTGTTGGACTAGTAGTCTAGCATTCAATGGATATGTAACTATGTATGTATTTTGGACTAGTAGTCTAGCATTCAATGGATATGTAACTATGTATGTATTTTGGACTAGTATTGGTTGGATATCTACTATGCATGTGTACCCTAATGTAATGAAGATTTGTAATATATGTAGTTTTTTTGTTACAAATGTGGTATCTTCCACTATTTGA
>Ga0209611_10007022_pt1 | contig 18168 bp, 10 predicted proteins | sample S1TSphgellanicum_3_FD_187693 | JGI IMG/M metagenome (GOLD analysis project Ga0209611, IMG submission 187693) | Host-associated microbial communities from peat moss isolated from Minnesota, USA - S1T2_Fc - Sphagnum magellanicum MG (SPAdes) (version 2) | ecosystem: Host-associated > Plants > Peat...
TTATTTTTTTATAAAGGATCCATCTCACCTTGAGTTCCCATTTGTTGATGGGAAAATTGCATCTCTTCGACTTGAAAGTGTCCTTTCACATATATCTTTAATGCCCAATCAATAATTTCTTTCAAAAAGCCCTTTAAACACAACCAAGAGATTTTGATTGAAGATTACTTTGATTTCAATTCTTCACACTCACTTAAAATTCTAAATTTTTTTGATTTATATAGCAATTGGATGTCAACAAATGTAATTATAAAAAGGGATGGAGCTAGCATGTATAATTACCAAATTCAAATGAGGTTTCAAATTGCACAGTTCCTGTGTTGTGAGTTAGGGTTGGAATGAACCAACAGCCACCAATGCACCAATTCATGATGAGGCTGTTCAAGCTATTTTAGGGATGAACCAAAAACACATCTTCCCCTGCCCAAGGTTTTTGGTTTTTTCAACCTATTTTTTGCCCCAAAGTTTTTCCCTCTTACCTACTTCCCCCCTCCTACCTACCTCACCTCATTTTGCACTCACTCCAAAGTCAAAGCTCAGGAAAGCTTGGCAAGGCAAAAGAGGGAGGGCAAAACTAGGAGCCAGAAGTGGGAGGGCAAAAATGGAAGCTAAGACAACACGCTTGAAGCGGGAGCCAAAAATGAGAGGGCAAAATGAGAGCTTGAAGGTAAGCTCCTTCCCTTTTCTTCATTTTTTTGGGTTGTTTTCTTGCATGGTGTTGTTGCAACAAAGAAGGCGATGGCAGCTTGTTGCCATCGCCTTCTTCTCCATGTTTGAGGGAAAAAAAAATGACTGTAATGCGCCGTTGTCTTCGTATGTGGTTTTGTTATAGTGAAGAAAACAATGGCAACAAGTTGTCATCACCTTCTTCTTTGTGTTTGACAACAAGAAGAAGACAACGATAATGCGTCATCGTTTTTTTCTATGGTGGTGTTATAGCAAAGAAGGTGACGACAACTTATTACCATCGCCTTCTTCTCTAGTGTTGTCGCCTTTTTCTTTGTGGTTGAGAAGAAAAAGATGATAATAATGTGCTGTTGGCTTTTTCTGTGGTGGTATTACAGTGAAGAAGGTGACAGTAGCAACTATCGTCACCTTTTTTTCTATGTTTGAGAATAAGAAGAATATGACGACAATGCACCATCGTTTTCTTTTATGGTGGTGTTGTAGACAAGAAGAAGGTGATGGTAGCAACTACCGTTGTTTTTTTCTATGGTGGTGTTGCAGACAAGAAGAAGACGATGACAATGCACTTTCATTTTCTTATGTGGTGGTGTTGCAGCGAAGAAGGTGATGGCAACTATTACCGTCGCCTTCTTCTTTGTGTTTGAAAAGAAAAAAACGATAGTAACAAGATACCGTTGCCTTCTTTGTTGCAACAACACCATGCAAAAAAACAATAAAAAAAATGAAAAGAAGGGAAGGAACTCACCTTTAATGCATCGTCATCCTCTTCTATGGTTCTATTATAGTGAAGAAAGCGACGATAACAAGCTGTTGTCACCTCCTTCTTCTCTACAACACCACCACAAAAGAAGACAACGATAACTTGTGTCACCTTCTTCGATGGTTTTGTTGCAAAAAAAACTAACGACAACAATTGTTACCTTTTTCAGTGGTTTTGCTATAAAAAAGGTGACGACAACAATGTCATCGCCTTTTTTTATGGTGGTGGTGCTATGAAGAAGGTGATGGCAACAAGCTATTGTTGTTTTTTTTTGGTCCTTTTGGTTTAGTTCATTAGAAATGACAATTAACAATGAAATGGTGGTTTTTTTTAATGTTGAAGCCTATAATGGCTAAAAGAAGGAGACTGAAAAAAGGTGGTGGTGATTTGGAAGCTTAAAAATAAAATGTTGCTTCATGAAAACAGATAATTGGGAAGTAAAATGTTGTTCCATCAAAATCAAAACCTAGGGAGCAAAATGTTGTTCCATAAGAATTGAAACCTAGGGAGCAAAATGTTATTTCATCAAAACTGAGAATTGATGAATCAAGTAATTTATGTGGCTTAAAGTTAACAATGGTAATAGTTTACAATTGAAATGATGAGATCATTCCTAATATATATTGGGAATTTTGATTGAAAAATGGTGGGTTAAATTGTTTTAGAATTTACATACACTAAATTAAATGCAGATCAAAAAAATTATACAAGTTTTTTAAAGTTTAATTATATCCACACCTTCCATCAAATGATTGGGATGTGGGATTGTTTTTGTCAAAATGTTTTTATTACAATACCTAAAAGCAATTAGAATTTGTAGGCATTTTATTTGATTGTGTGATTTTATGTTTTGCAATACTTGTATTATTTTTTTGAACTTTTTATGTGTAAAGTTTTAGGGTTAGGATTTTTTAATTACAAAATAATGATTTTTTTTTTAAAAATGATTGGTTTAGGTCTAAAACTTGAAACTAACTAAGCTTTTCACCACCGACACCCCCTTGTCTACCTAATATGGCTATGAAGGACAAAGAATGGACGAAGGTTGGGTCGAAATGGAAGTGTAAAGTTGGCACTTGCATTGTTGCATATTGTGCCAAATGGTTATTGACCAAACATTTGAAAGAGGTGCATGATTTGGTGGCAAGCAAAGGTAAAACCTAGGAGGCCTTCAACATCTGAATTACTCAATTTTTCAACTTTGGTCCTTTGATATATTATTTAAAACCTTTTTTTTTCATTGGGTTCTTTAGCATTTTTTTATCCACTCATCTCATATTTGTACATCTTTTATCAATAGAATATTTTCCTCTAGTCACATTTGTTTGATGGATATATGGTTAAATATACATGTCCTTTTTTTCATAATCTTCTTAGTACTTTAAATGTAAGGATCAAAACTTAAAGGCCCATATGAATAGGTAACATTAATTTATGTAAGGTTTACAAAGATCAAAATAAACATTGTGCAATACCTACATTGTTTTTATTATAATTTACATAAAGTCATTTCAAATATGCAATACCCACATATAGGTTTCATAAATAATTGTTGGTTTTTCTTTACATCCATTGCAATACTCGCATATAGCTCTCATCAATAATTGTTGGGTTTTTTTACATCCATTGCAATATTCGCATATAAGTCTAGTTGATTTTTTTAACATCCATTACAGTACCCACATATAAATCCATAAGTAGTTGTTGATTTTTAACATCTTTTGCAATACTTGCATATAGGTTTCCATTTTAATATTTATGGGACTCATATGACATAATAATCTAATCTAAATATCAATAAATAATGTCATAATTAAGGAATTATTAAAAACATATTTCAAATAATGTAAATGATTGATTATTATATTTAAACGATATATTTATTTTTAAATATTAATTAATTGATTATTTGGTTGAACCTTAATTATTTAAATAATTAAAATTTAGATCTAAAAATCACATTAATATTTTGATATTTAATTTATTATCTTAATTAAATTTTTTATGTTGATAAATTATTCAAATCATTATTTTAGATAATTATTCATGATAATTAATTGTCATAAATTTAATTTAGGTATATAAAAAAACATATTTTGGGTACTCAAACCACTTATTTTGAAATGACTTTACATGTGGGTATTGCATTTAGGGTTGACTATTCACTTAAGGTTGTCTAAGTTGCCTATGGATTATTTCAAAATGAACTTCCATGCAAGTATTGCATATAGGCTTTGTTTTTCATTGAAAGGCCACCCAAACTACATACCAATTATTTTGAAATGACCCTACATGTGGGTATTGCATTTAGGGTTAAGTATTCATATAATTTTGCAATACCTGCATACATACTTATTTTCAACAACTAAAAATTTGGCCTTAATTTTTTGAATAATTAAATAAATTTTGTAACAAAACACAAAAGAAGGTATGTTTTTTACCATTTGGTAATATTTCCAAGTTAATTTTTTTCACTTTCTTTTAAAAACTATAAAATGACATTGCATTGTTTTACATATGTTTAACCCCTAAAAATTCCACCCAAAATGCACCCTAAATTTATTATAATTATTATAGACTTGTAAAAAAAATGTTAATTAATTTATATGTCCCAATCTCTAAACCTAAACCATAATTTTAACATTAAGTAGTAAATTTTACATTAAACACTAATCCCCTGTATCATTAATGTGACCAATTTTGCATTATGTTCATTTTTATATATGTTAAATCATATTATAAAATGAATAAATAATTTTGAAAACATGAATTTCATGATGTATTGGCAGGAAATCAAATATTTAAAAAATATTTTTATGTTTCATGGTTAATGAATTATCATAATATGATATTGGGTATTGCATTTAAACAAAAGTGGGTTAGGAAATATTGAACTTTAACAACTATGGAACATATGGAGACAATGAAAATTCATAATTATGTTATATATCTAAACAAATGATAAGATCAAAAACCAATACAATGAGCAAAGTTTAGAATATAAACTTTAAGCCTTGATATATATGAACCAAATTCTTAAACATTAAATCATAAAGCAGAACCCTAAAAATCCAAATGATATTTTGCCATAAGCCCTATTACAACCCTAACTATACAAACCCTAACAAAAAGAAGTCCTAATGATATATGCCCTTAACCCAAAAAACATAGGAAAAAATATAAAAACCAAATTTTAAAGCTTTGAAACTACAAAGATTTACTGACCGAAAAAAACATTAATCTTAAAAAATAATCAAATAAAATTTGTAAAACACCAAAAGAAAAGATATGTCTTTTACCTTTGTGTGATCTTTCCAAACTAATTTTTCCATTTTCTTTGAAAAAAATATAGAATGAAATTGTATTATTTCACATATGTTTAAACCCTAAAATTTCCCCCTTTTAGATTCTTTGTAATACTTACATATGGGGACCTATGTTCATCATTCATGAACTAACGTGAACTTTAATAAATTGATAAGTAGGATTGGGGGGCTAGGGGGGTGGGAGAAATGAATAGGTAATTAGTTAGGTATTTGGCTATGTAAGAAACATAAGTAGGTAGGTGAACATTGTGGTAGGTAGGAAGGTGAGTGCATAGGTAAGTAATTGGGTTAGTAAGCAAGTTAGTAAATAGAAAGGAAGTTTAAGGAACAAGGTAGATAGGTTACTAGAGTAGGTAGGCATGTAGGTAGGCAAATTAATAGGTAGGAAGAAAGTTACACTAACAAGGTAGCTAGGTAAATAGGCAAGTTAATACGTAGGAAACAAGTAATCTTATCAAGGTGACTAGGTTTGTAAAATATTTATGTCAATAGGGTAGGTAGTTAGTACAATGGTTAGGTTAGTAGGGAAGTTAAGTTAATAGGGTATGTGGTTAACAGCATTGTTAGGTTAGTACAATAGGTAATTAGTATAGTAATTAGGTCAATAAGATAACTAATTATTAAGGTCGCTATGTCAGTAAGGGATAATTAGTAAGGTACCAAAGTTTGTACACTACTTATGAAGGTAGGAAGGTGAGCAGGGTAGCTATGTGTGAAGTTAGGTCCAGGGAAAAAACAACCAAAAATAAACCAAAATATATATATATATAGTGGTCAATAGCGAAAAAAAATGGACTATGATGAACCCCATCTAACGCCAAATGAAAAAACACAGCCCATCTAGTGGATAGAACAGCCAATTGGTGCATTGGTGGTTGCTGGTTCACTTTGGCCGTGAATCAAATGTGTTTTGAATGAAAATGTGAATACCTTACACTTCCCCATGTATAACTAAAATCAGGTTGTGCCACTATTGGATCAAGTTACACCAAGCCAATAATCACTCATAGATGATGGAAAGTTTTCATCCATGTTGAGTGCTGCAATTGAACATGACTTGCCAGTATCTTAATTTCATGAAATGTATAAAGTATAAACCATTGTTGTGGAGGTGTATCTTTTACTTAGATATATTATTCATTGGGTGATATTATTTGTTTTAATCTTTTTTTTTCAAATCAATGTACTTTATTAGAAACACATTATTACTTAAGGATATGTATATTTGAAAAAATTTATTTTATTCATAACCTTGAATATAAGTAAGAAATACCCATGCTTAAAATCAGATATGTTTTGGCATTTAGGTAAAACAAATTAGGATAAATATGATTTAAATTGTAAACTTTGTTGGTGTTATTAATGGGTGCCTAACAAGTTTTGTGTTTTTAAAAAAAATAAAATTATTGGCCCATCACAATAAAAGACCAAAAAAAAAAACTTGAAACTTAGTAAGCTCCCCAAAATACAAGTTTCTATGTGAAGATGTAATGTTACTCCCCTTTGGCCTAAATATATAGGCGAGAATTTCAAAACTTTAGGAAAATCATATGACATAAAATTGAAGATTGTTAACATGTGGTAAAAGTGCACATGTCAAGAGTGGTAAATGTGATAAGAATATATTTTAAATAGAAGACCTTATTATGGAAGGCCACAATTTTCTATTTTTTTAATGGAATTACATGATTCAAAATCTAATTCAAATGCCCAAAGATAAGCCATAAATTATTTGCAATTCCATCACCAATGAAACATCAACCATGATGCCATTGTCTTCTAAAATGTTCATTCATAGGCATGTTTATGATAGTCAAGGACGAATTAAACATTTTGATTCTTGCGTTTTGCATCATCAGATTTGACCTTTGAAATTTTTTATTAAAATTTGAGAATGTGAATTTTTTCTTTCAGTTTTAATTAAATAAATAAAAAATACATATTCAATTTTTACCCCAAAAGGGCTATATAATAGGAGGATATCCAAACCCTACCCATCTACCAAAAAATTAATTTGTGTATATTCAAACCTTAATTTGATGAGTTTTTTTTAATGTTAATATACTGTTATTCGATGGGTAAATAAATTGAATAAATAATATACACTTATTGAAGGATATATCAAAAACAATATAGTTGCACAACACTTGTACAAATAGATGAACATGGAGATATTGAAACAACATTCAAAACATGATGTTTAATTGCTTCAATTACCAAGTACATATTTATATGTACATACAACACAATGAGACTTATTTTCAAGACAAGATTGAGAAACTTTTCCTAGAAGACATTTTGAAACTATTGACGTACACTAGAGTGTTGTCATCAATTTAGCACTCATGAAAGTATGGGTGAGAGGAAGCATTGACATTGTTTCAACAAATGCACAAAAAAATGAACATGAATATCACATTATGGCTCAATTGGTTGTGCCTTCACTATGGCTAACCATGACATGGGGTTCCTATTGCTCATCATGGTTGTAGAGGCCAATGCCATTGCTATGAGGCATGTTAATAAGGAGGATATGAGGCACATTGCCAAAGCAATTGGTGCAACTCATGTTAGAAAAACCAAAAGGTTCAACTTGTTGGGTCTAATTTTCCCATTTTTTCATTAATTGGAATAGTGTCACAATGAATGTGTGAGTAAACTTGCATTTTTCCATGAGGGTGACCAATGTATGGCTTGGTCATATGTCTATAATTTATGGTTTAAAATTTTTAAAAAATTCAATAAAAGAATTTGCAAATTAACAACTAATTTTTAGTAATAATTACCACATGCGACTGTTACAAGGTTTAGCTGTTTTGTACCATGAGTCGCATAAAATTTTAATTACAAAAGATAATACATGGCACCAAGTCACAGTGGCTTACATGATTTTTTCATCCATTTAAACTTAGAATTTACATGGCATCATCATTTTACGATTTGTTTATGATTAAACAATGGAGTCACATTATTTATATTTTTAAAAAATTATTTATTATATTTATATTTGCATTTGTATTATTGATAATTTCATTAATATCAAGCTATACCATGTTGACATGTGTCATTACTTAGGTTAAGATTTAAAAACTAGGTAGGCCACCTATTGTGGCTACCTAAACCCACCTTGCCCAAGTTGGTTATGTAAGTAATGAATATTTGGTCAACATCCCACTATTCATCACAACCCCTATCATTCATGGGAATTGATCTTTGAACCCTAAGGATGGACATCAACTCCTTTACCACCAAGCCACCTTGCTTATTGTGAAAAAATATAGATGTGCGTTTTATTTAGCCTATTTCATTTAAAACATTACACAAAAATCATTTTTAATATTTGATGTTTTATTAACATTTTTTCCAAGTGACAAAATTAAAGTTTAAACTTAAATTTCTTTCAATAATATACACAAATAATATTTTTTCCTTTTAAGAATGTAAATTTATCTGAAAAAAAAATTGAATTTTGTTATTGAAAATAATTTCAACAACCATTTTCTAGAAAAATTTAATACTAACACATGATTTATAAATGGATATTATAATAATTAATAAATAAATATCTTTCATGTATCAAACTTTCATTTGATTTTCAAAATTATATTATACAAATTTTCTTTTGATATATCATATTTTACCATTAAAATTTAATTTAGATATGTGATATAGTTTACTTACATATAATATTTATTAATGGACCATAAATAAATTATAATAAAAATATGATAAAAGCCTTTTTATTAACCATATTATTCTATATGTAAAAGATTAATCTAGATAATCAGTTTTAATTTTTTAATATTAATTAATTTTATGGAATTGTACATTTTATTACATTTACACATATAAGATCTTAGTTTTTTACTTAAAATTATGATTAAAAAATTTGTGTAAAAATAAATGTTATATTTTCACATTTCAACCTCTATTTGATTTTAGAAATTACATTAATATACAATTTTTGCTTATAGTAGATCGTAATTATACCAACAAAATGTAATTTAAATGTATGATATACGACTTATTCACTTTGTAATGTTTATGACTGGATCATAAATTACTCCTACTACCTACTACTTAACATAGCTACATTAATTGCATAGCCTATTTATTTAGATAATTAATAAAAATATTATCACATATCAACATGATAACTTAAAATACCTACTAGTTAGCCCACATAAATATTACCTGCTACTTACTACCTTACAATTTATTAATTGACTAATTATTTATCTTAAATAAATAATTAATTAAACATAACATTATTTTATTCAACATAATAAAATACTAGTACTTAGCCATATACATATTACCTACTACCTAGCCCTATTTACTACTCACTACCTACTACCAATTATTTAAATGACTAGTTACAAAAACTACTACATTTTCATTCATCAATGGATGCCCTAAAAAATGGATGATAAATGTGTATTTTTCACACCTAACTACAAATTATGAAAAACCTTATAATGCTAGAAATTTCAAAATGGTCCATTTCTACTATTAATTGCCATGGGTCCTCTGAAATTTTCACAAACCAACCAAACCCTATTACACACTAATTGTTAATTCATTGAAAAAAGCTAAGGGAAAAAATTAAATTATTAAATCTAGCAATTTCATTGGCTAACTCATTTTTTTCACTTTTAATTAGATGTACATTTGCAAGTAAGATTTATAGTCACAAATCAAATTAAAAAGATACCATGTGGTGTCCAATGGCTTATGAACTACCTTCCAAATCATAAAAATAACTACATTTTCATCCATTTTGGGATACCATTAAAGATCATCTTTATTTTCATCCAAATGGACATTAATTGCAAGTCTAAGTTGCATATGCAATTACAAACCACTTTGTAGTCATTTATGTGATTACAAGTTGTTTTTACTAGGTGCCACATACGATAGTCACATCTATAGTTGCAAAAATGGTTAATTTGGACACAAGTCACAAATGTGTGAATTAGAATGGACAATCTATTCCTTGTGATGTTTCCAAATTCTTTAAATTTCGGAAGCTATATGTGCTTTCATTAGCATAGACTTGATGTTCTTTTTATTATAGTTGGTATGAAACAATTTATAATTTGTGTTAATGTATTCATTATTTCCCATGTTTATCTTTTTGTATATGTGTGTCGGTCTTCAATTTGGTGATGTAATTTCAATTGACTTAGACTTTTTTTGAAGGCCTAGTTTAATTATTCTTTTATAAACGTGCAAAATTTAGAAGGTCTTTTTAAAACAATTTTTCTTTTCTAAAGCTATTCGTAAAGGTTTTAATAAATTTGTTGTTTAGCAAGGAGAGATACAAGCCATACATGGAATTAAAAATTCCTTGGCTTTATCAAGTTAAAGATTCAATCCTTTTTTCTTTAATCTTGATATCCCCTTAGTTTCATTGTCTAATGTTGATTCCAACACCTTAAAATTGTGACATTCACTTGCTATTGCCTACATGGAAAAGTGATAACAAGTGGTGTTTGTTTGCAATATGCAGTATTTTGCCATAGTTTTTTATGAAATTGGTTTTAACTTATTAGTTGTTTATCACAAAAGATGGAAAGTAGCTTGTGCCATTCACCAAGAAAATTGAATGGGTGCTTTAAAAGCTTTGAGTTCATTAAAACATTGAGGAAATTTTATGTTTTATTTTTATTCTTGATCAAGACCAAAATGGAATTGTGTTGTACATGTTTTCTATAAATCTCAACTTTCTAAAGTTTATTGTTTTCATGGAGTCATGAAATTGTAGTGAATTGACAAAAAAAAATGTGTATATTTAATGTGTAAACAAAAGGCATACAACTAGACAAATGTCCAAAATTTGATTCCTAATCATAATGAAAAGCCATATTGTAAGGGAAGGCTTGTTTATATAGAGGAGCCATACATGTAAAAGTTCCACCAAAAATGCTTTGAGGATAGGATGTTAGCATAAGAAATTCGAAACCAATTATATATGCCTACCACAACTCAACATCTATAATCCTAAACAAGGATTCATCTAACCCCTACCCAAGTTTGTCATAAAAATAAGTATGAAAATTTGCTTGTTTAATCTACATGGATATAAATGATGGTTGTCCAAACACAAAATAAGTTCAAACAACTTTGTCAAATTTAATTTAAATCCAAAAAAAATTTCAAATCAAAGGTCGGAAATGAGAAATTTATCCTTACATTGGGACAAAAAATTGGGAGGTGTGCAATCATTAATTACTCTCAAGCTCCCATTGACAATATTGATGGTGTTGGGAAACCTTGTCTTGTAGTCATCATGCATGGTTCTTCTAATTGGGGTAGACATGACAAGTTAGCCCCTACCCTTTTTAGCCTCCTTTTCATTATATATAATGCATGATAAAACCTAGACTAACAAACATTTTTGGGCATGGTTGTCTCACCTTCAAAAAAAATGTTCTAGGTGGCATGTCTCAAAATTAAAAACACCTTGAATGATATTGGATGGACATGGGTCCCATGTCAACATGGAGATAATTACAAGAACAAAGGGGATGGGACTTGACCTTTTCATTTTTCCTTCACACACAAGTCATGTGTTGTAGCCACTTGATATTGCTTGTTTTAAGCCCTTCAAGGAAGCTTTCAAGACAATAATGAACAATTGGACATTTGAAAATAATCAAAATGTTATAGAAAAAAATCTTGGTATAATAGGTGGCCACATCACAAATTTATAAGCTTCATGGGTTTGTTTCAAATCTGTGCCAAATCTATTATTTCATGGGTTTGTATCATTTAAACACTAATGTCGTGCATTATTTAACATTTAAGTCGTGTGCATGATTTTTGTGTATAAACAACATGCATAGACATAAAACATCCATGTCTAAACAATATGAATATGCATATGACATTCGTGTCTAAATAATGCACACAACATCGATGTTCAAACAATACAAGTAGATGAATGATATTTGTGTCTATTTCATACGAACCTATGGACAATAAATTACGCACGATTATTATTGCCAAATCGTGACCCATGAAGTTTGTGATGCAAGGCCCTAAAAACAACTTGTAAAAAGAAAATAACAAGAGTGGATTTATTACTACATGCATCTAACCATACAATCCTTATGTGCAATGGACAAAGATTATGGACCTTCCATAATCTTCTGTGAAAATATTAGTTTATAAATTGAAGAAAAATTACCAATGATGATTCATCATGAAGTGGAAGAACATTTAGGAGAAAAAAATGCAACTTTTCATTTGGAAGTATAGATTTAGATGTATTAAGGGATGACTACATGCCATTCAAAAAAGAGTTTTGTGAACACTTCTACATTGAAAATGTTTAAACCAAACAAGTAAACAATGAAAACTTGCATGTGATTACAATTGATCAAAAACCAATTGATCCACAAGAAGAAAATACATGTTCAAAGTGAATTTGGTTTACACTAAGAGGGAGATATGTCTAGATTTTTGGCATTCCCTTGTATATTGATCCTTCACAACAAGAAATAATCCATAATTATTTACACAAGGTCATTTATAATGACATCAACAAAGTACATGGAAGCATTAAAGGAAAAGGCCATGAAAAAAAAAATGGTTGATAAGGAATGAAAAAGAAAAAAAACAAGAAACAATAGAGGAAAGTGGCTTACATCACAAACTTCATGGGTCATTATTTGGTAATAATAATCGTGCAAAATTTATTTTCCATAGGTTCATATGAAATAGACACAAATGTCATTCATCTACTTATATTGCTTGAACATTGGTGTCATGTGCATTGTTTAGACACGAAAGTCATATGCTTATTTGTATTGTTTAGACACGGATGTTTTATGTCTATTCATGTTGTTTATACACAAAAATCATGCACACGACTTCAGTGTTTAAATAATGCATGACATTTGTGTTTAAACAATACGAATCTATGAAATGATAGATTTCACATGGATTTGAAATGAACCCATGAAGCTTATAAATTTTTGATGTGGGCAATAGAAAAATAAGTAAAAGGTTTTGCTTGAAAAAAAAGGTCAAGGATATAACACACAAGTTGTGGAATGACAAGAACATATTTAAGGTTGCTGGAACTAAATAACATGCCATTTAAGAAGGCATTCTATTGACCCACAAGTCTACAAGACATTATATGGTGGTCAACCTCATCAATGGTGTTGAAACAACTACAAAATTGTGGTGTATCTTCACATTTTTCAATGTAGTTTGTTTCCTTTTTCATCTTTTGAAAATGTAAGAATTTGGGATTGATAACCCAACAACATTGATGTGGACAAAAACAATCATCAATTCCATGGCTTTGGGGATCACTCCATAGACATTATGCGATCCATGTCTAGATAGGACCTTCACATTGTTAATCCTTCTTGCTTGCACACTTGTTTCATTTGCATTCCAAATGTTGGAGGGTGAATACATGTGTTCCTCACATAATGTCTTCAAGTTGTGGAAAAAGCTTTTGCAATTAATTTGGTTCAATGCTTTGACTCTATTGATTTCCAAACCTTGTGTATTTTTTGGGTGATGATGACAAATCACCTCGCCAAATAAATTTATTGATATTCCATCTATGAATGATATTACATTCTCTTGTGTAATCTTTGCAACTTTTAGTTTGAACTATCCAATGTTGAACCCATAACCTAATTCATGCATGTCATGTATCCATTGTGTTAATTTGTAAATTTCCTCATTAGTGGTTAAAACGGTACTAGCTCCAACCTTATGATTGGTGGTCTTTTTATAATAATATCCCAAAAATATTAAATTGCAATTTTCTATTAACTTGCAATTGTGTTCTTGGGTATTTCCATGGAACAATGTATACATTTTATGTCAAAATTGGAAGTACATGCAATATTAAAAATACTCACACATAAAGTTAAACTCATTTTGAATTCTTCTAAAAATCACATATAATTTATTTGGGTTTTAACAATAAGACAAGTTATATAGACCATGAATATGTAATTGATTCATATGTTTGTCTTTAGGTAATTGTACACCAATATTAATGTGAAAAAAAAAATTTTAAAAAGACACTTTGTTTTACAATAGTATACCAATTTTTTTCATTAATTTTAAATTTTCATTTTGTCTTTGTAGAATGATAAGAACAACACTTAACCCAACTACATCTTTAATGGGAAAAACATATATAATTAAAAAAGATCATAATCATCAACATTATCACCACATAATGTATTACTAAACATTTATGTATCATCTAATATGAACATCATGTTTTTAAAACAAATTGAAATTTTTCATGTAGAAGATTGCTCATTATGGTTGTCTTTTTGTATGTGAAAACTTTCATGAAAAAATTCCCATTAAAATTAATATTTTTTAGTCTTTTTGTTATGTTACAATCTTTGTGACAAACTCTAAAATGTACTCTAATCAACCATTGCATTATTCAAGTGTGCATCAATTTCACAACATAATGAGAGTTTAGAATGTTATCCACCTTTAATTGCATAATTATATCACAATTTTTTTTCAAATATCTAGAAAGGCACATAAATTTTTTGTTGTAGTGAAAATTGTTAAATTGTGACTCATTTTTGTGTACATTGTACCATGGAAACACCCTCATAAACATGCCTTCATCTATTACATTACTAGATAAGGATTGAAAAGCGATAGATGTGAACTCAAAAGAATAGTTGATCATGATTGCACATAGCTTTCAATGTGCTCAATGTTTGAAATTGTTGTCCTTGCAAAATTATGGACATATCTAATTTGTATCCAAGTTGTAATAAAACTGGAATTGCTTCCCAAGTTAATAGTAATGATTTGATTTTTGAAGGCTAAAAAAGAGGCAACACCATGTAGATTAAATATATTTCATTGATTCGTTAGTTGTTGGACTTGAATTTTAGAAGAAGGAAATTATGTCCTTGGTTTTGTGACTAGTTAGGGTTGCAAAAATAGTTTATGTTTTCACATAATAGTTAACAAGTTAATTTTGGATGCTATTAGGACTAATAGATTACTTTAAAAAATATGACCATATGAATTGGACTTGCCTCCCAAGCTAACTTCTATGATAGATGCTTCTTGTGGGCCATACATAAACTAGCTTCATTCCCCAATTTTTGATCTATGTCACTCCATGCAATTTTTGAAATTTCTTTGCAAATATAATATTGAAAGGTCTATCACAAACATAAGCCTCGCATTGGTACTTTCATGAGGGCAAAATTTACATAATATTTTTAAGGTGGAAATTTGTGACCTTTCCTTAGTCCTTTTAGAAGTTTGTCATGGACAATGAACCTTTAGATCAATGATATCCTAACTATATTGTTCTACAAATTTGATCCATGTTCAACATTTTCAAACTTCACATTCCATGTAAAAGGTAAGAATGTTATGAAACGGCATTTGATATTCAATTCACAAAGCAAATGATTGTCATTTAGTTGACACTGTCAACAAGAATAAATCAAAATAATAGTAAACAATGTTTGTCATTATTAAAAGGTAGGCATCCTTGATACTTTCTATTGGGTTGAAGGTTAGGTTTGACCATCCTAACTTCATCTCTTTGTTACTATGTTATTTATGGGAATGTGATTATTTCTTTGCAATCTTATAAATATGAACTATAAGTTGGGCTTTTTAGGACAAAATTTTATTCTAGTTTTGGAGGCATGTCCTAGTTGACCCTTTGTAGTTATTGGTTTTCACAATTAATGAGAATGTAAATTTGGCCATGAATGGTATAATTAATGATATTAAAGGCTCTTTCAAAAACAAAAGGGTCAAAACATAGTCAAAGGAGCTACAAAGAACGTTGGATGTCAGATTCTATCATAAAAAATTAGAGATTTTTTCTTTTTGTCCTTTGAAACCATGGTAATCATGGCACATTATAAAAACCTCAAATTAAAAATCCATTTGATTCAATTTTAGGTTTTGGTTTAGTTAGACTTTTGAGAGCGAAAATTTTTATTATTGAAAAAGGACATTTTTAAAAAGGACTTTCAAAGGACTCATATAATAAAAGTAAGTTGTTAAAAATATGAGATGACAATAACCTATTAGACACACTAAAAAAACATTCACAATTTTAAAAATGTGGAATTTTAAAATTTTGAAAATTCAAAATATGTACATTCAAAAATTCAAAATTTCAAGAGTGTTTTATCACATATAAATCGGGTATAATGTCCATGATGTATTGAACAAAGTTGTAATTTATATTACATTAAATTCAACTTTAAAAATTTAACATTTTTTGGTATGATTTTAGATTATCATCATTTTTCAAGATGAAACATAAAGTTTGCAAGGAAACTATACATATTTATTCATAAACGATTTGATTTTTTTTTTGTGACTGATTGGGGCTATTATAATCACTTTTATAACAAGTTGCAAAAAAAATTATTCAAAATTCAATCATATGAAAAAGTTATAATTTTGGGAAAATAAGACATGCATGATTAATGTAAAGTAACTCTTGTGGCTCCTTTGAGTGCATTTTGACCTAATAGGTGTCCAACACCTAAAGTTTGTTTAGCTTATGCAAGATTGGGGATCGGGAATTGAATTTACCTCCCAAGGTTACCTCAATGAAGTGATTTTTGTAAGCTAGACAAAAACAATGTCATTTTTTCAGTTTCTCACACACATTAAGTGGTGCAATTATTTGGAGTCTCTTTGTAAAGACACCATTGAAAAATATGCCACATGAAAATAAACCTTGCAAAATGATATATTCATCAAAGCAAATTTTATATGTGACATTTATGATTTTTCTTTTACCTCATTTTAGAGTTTCCATGGACATTCGAGCTTTGAACATTTGCTCCAAGCTATGGCTTTGCACTTGAAAATATTCATCACCAATGCTAGGCATGAAATGCTAGTTTTCAATATAAAACTAAAAGTTTGAAATTCACAAAAGATGGGCTTCCTTCTTTGTGAGAACATGTACTATTAACACGATAATATCAAATTATGAAAAAGTTTTTGGATATAATGTTCATTGAATACAAACATCTTGTTCAAGTTCTAGCATTAAAATTGATAGTATGAACCCACTAAAGATTGCATTAGTTTGATTTTGGTATTAACCTTGGGCCAAGTTATCCATTATTTGAAAATGTGCTATTAGTGTTTTCTAGGTGTCATCCAAAGCTTGTTTCTGCATCACATATTAACTTTCATTCCCACCATTCATGCTACAAGAGATTGAGTTCAATATGCTCTAAAACCAAACTAAGGTGAATGTTAGGGCATGATGGCCATATTTTGAAAGTGAGTTTAGACAATTAAAAAAGTGTGCAAGTTATTGTGTAGAATTTTATAGAATGTGTTTCAAAAGTGTGTTAATGCATCGTTGAGACTGCAATTAGTGGGCTAGGAATATGTTACTAACAATGTCCTATATTACATTAAAACAATGTTAATGCATTTTTGATAATCCATATGATAAGATCTTTTGAATTCTTTTTGCATTCAAAATAACAAATAAAACACATATGGACTTCTCAAAAATTGTAGGTCTTGAACCCTATTGTAATGGACATAGTCCTTCATTATGAACTCCTAAATGACCTATAACTGTCACATTCCGTATAATAAAATTGAGAACCTCACGTGTCCTATAGATTGCTTTGGGAACATGTTCCCTAGGCAACGGTATTAGGTCACGGAGCCTTATTTCACACTGAGGAACACATGAGTCATGCATGACTTTGGAAAAAATGTGTTGGAGTGGATTGAGCTCTTCATTTTGAACTCCACCCAGGCAGAGAGTTGGTTAAAAATCTTATACACTCTAAGGAGAAAGAAGGAACTTGGAGAATAAGGGGTATATCACACTTACCTGCAGTGGTGGTGATTGACATTGCAGACTTTGCCCTGTGAAATCAGAATCCTTCGCTGGTCCAGTGGTTTTGGCACAATTCTTAATGGCCACACAACACACAACTGGCAATCACTTGAAGGAAGAAAACTGATAAAGTAGTGGGGCCACATTTAAAAAAGTATTATGATCATCAAATAATAGATTTTTACAAAATTTCTTGTCACAAAAGTCAAAGGACACTACTCGGGGTAGTACCTTGACCATTTCAACACATGTCCGTCGAATGTTTAATTAATTTTGAAAAAAATCATTTCAACAAATGAAATATTCCTAAATATTTGATATTATCCTTCACAATATTTTATGATTTGGAAGAAATCATTTTTAAAAATTTAAACATTTCTGAAAATAATATAAGTAGTGTTGAATTGGCCAAGGTACTAGGGCATTAGCAAGGAAGTGAGGACAAAATAAGAAACCCTATATTTGTGGATTTCCAATGACTGTCTCTAGAAAATCCTACAAATACAGGATTTGATGCTACAGAAATT
>Ga0209611_10007023_pt1 | contig 18163 bp, 11 predicted proteins | sample S1TSphgellanicum_3_FD_187693 | JGI IMG/M metagenome (GOLD analysis project Ga0209611, IMG submission 187693) | Host-associated microbial communities from peat moss isolated from Minnesota, USA - S1T2_Fc - Sphagnum magellanicum MG (SPAdes) (version 2) | ecosystem: Host-associated > Plants > Peat...
TTCAAGTTTGCTTTGGATCAATACCCCATCAAAAAAAAGCAACACCATTATGTGACTTTACTTTGTATCATACCCAACTAAATGCAACATAGCTATGCCACTTTTGTTTTGTATTAATTACTCAACTGAAGGAGCATCCACATGTAAAAGAGGTGTTAAGCGAATACCTTTCAGACCAAGGTTGGTGTTACAAATGCCACTACAAATGAGGTGGTATCTGATGTGGCAATTTAATGCCACACCCGTGGTACATAATTGTGTTAAAGATCAGTGTATTTTTTTGGGTCAAATTCATTGTGATGTAACGAAAGTGGCAATGATTCACATGAAGATTTAGCCAATTTGGCTACAAGCTAAATTTGAAAATAAAAATTGAAAAATATCATTCTAAATTTGGTGCTAATTTAACATTAGATGTTGACACATGCCTTTATTATTATTATTATTATTATTATTTGTTAGGTCATCTCACCAGGGTTTTTCTTAATTTTCCAATTATGTGATATTGGAAATTTTGTGAGTGTTTCCAAGAAAAATAGCAAAATTGATTGCATTTAAACTAAAGAAACATGAAAGGGACATAAAATTCTGAAAATTTTGGCGAAAGAACCAAAAAAATCCCTCCAAAATAAAAACACTTACCACCTTTACAGTTTGTTAATGGTAACCCTAAAGTTAAGTAATAAGTTAGAGCCAAATGGTCAATTTCAGGGTCTTTTTTTAATTTTTTGAGGATTATCTATTAATTACCTCTAGATGTGATCAAACCATTATAAATGGGTAAGTAAACTTAACCCTGAAATTAAGTAATGGGTTAGACCCAAAGACTCATTTTAGAGTCTTTTTAGTTTTGAGTTTAATTACCTGCCCATACCATTATAAATGGGCAAGTAAACTTAACCCTAAAATTAAGCAATGGGTTAGGGCCAAAGGCTCACTTTAGAGTCTTTTTAGTTTTGAGTTTAATTGCCTGCCCATACCATTATAAATGGGCAAGTAAACTTAACCCTAAAATTAAGCGATGGGTTAGGGCCAAAGGCTCATTTTAGAGTCTTTTTAGTTTTGGAGTTAATTCCTGCCATACTTATTATAAATGGCTAAGTAAACTTAAACCTAAAATTAAGTGATGGGCTAGGGCCATTAAAGGGTCACTTTAGAGTCTTTTTAGTTCTTGGGTTAATGACCTGCCATACCATTATAAATGGGTAAGTAAACTTAACCCTGAAATTAAGCAATGGGTGAGGGCCCAAAGGCTCACTTTAGAGACTTTCAGTTTTGGGGTTAATTACCTGCCATACTAATTAATAAATGGGCAAGTAAACTTAACCCTGAAATTAAGCATTGGGTTAGGGACAAAGGGTGACATTATAGTCATTTTAGTTTTTGGGTTAATTACCAGCCATACCATTATAAATGGGCAAGTAAACTTAACCCTGAAATTAAGCATTGGGTTAGGGCCAAAGGGTGACAGACATTATAGTGATTTTAGTTTTTGGGTTAATTACCAGCCATACCATTGTAAATGGGCAAGTAAACTTAACCCTAAAATTAACTAATGGGTTAGGGCCAAAGGCTCACTTTAGAGGTCCTTTTAGGTTAATTATCTGCCATACCATTTATAAAGCAAATTCCAGCTTTCTAAATTAGAATCACTTTGGTGTGATTCATTCTGCATCCGGAATGTCGCACGACAATCGAAGCTCCCCATACCATTTGGAAACAAGCATCGCTGTGTCTATTGATGCGTCCTTTGAGGATCACCAGCGTTTTCTCAACATCGAATACAACACTTCTCTGATGAAACGATCGGTCAGCTCAGAATTATTTTCCGAGGGTGCGTGGACATGTTCGAGAATATGATGATCGGAAGAAGCCTACGCCCACGGTATTCCATCATTCAATAAGGAGGAAGACACCGGCTGGCGTCGACGCTTCAGTCTCCAGCTTGTTGTAGAGCTTCGGATTCCAACCATTCCATTTCTGACATCGAGTGTTGGACTCGTAGTTTCAGTCCCCAATTATATTCCTCCTCTGAAACCGCAGGCGCTGGAGATCGGCGTGCTGGAGATGGCCGATTGGCGGAGCAATATGTCTCGTCTTTCTCTGGTCCTGATCGCGACTCTAAACACAAACAGGTGAGAGATTTATCACAAGACGCAGAATTTCCAGCATTCCAACCGAAAGATGTCCCCAAGATTACTGATCCAGGTCTGAGCGCGAAGGTGCTGCTGGCGAGATAAATCTCCGAGCATGCTGATGACCGATGGGCGGACCGTGTGTCGTCTTTCTCTAGTCCTCGAGAATTTAAACGCAACCATGTGAGATTCAATGTATCGCGGGAAGACGCAGAATTTCCAGCATCCCATGAACCGAAATCAGTCCCCGAGATTCCACGTCTAAGCGTACGCGCGCTGCTGCAGGCGAGAAAAAGAATCGAGCATGCTGTTGACGGATTAGCGGACCTGCATGTCTCATCTTTCTCAGCTTATTCTCGCGACTCTGAACACAACCAGGTGACTAGAAATGCATGCCAAGACGCCAAATTTGCACCATCCCAACCGAAATCTAAACCAATATCGCAGCGTGGTCCAGTTCATGGAGGTAGTAGCGCCAGCAGCCTCAATTGGACTGACATGGCCGAGAATTCAAAAGCAAGCGACATTGAAGACTACTCGGTAATTCCACCACCTAGTTCACAGTTCTTAGACAGCTTGATTTCTCTCCTGAAAGCACGCTGGTTGTGAATAGTTGCTGAATGCAATCTTGGAAAATGTAAAAATTGTACATGAACATGCTTCATAGCTGGCTACTCTTCTTGAGGTTTCTTTTCTGGTTTTTCACGAGCTTTAATTAATCAACTGCACCAGCTAGCTTTGCTTTTCACATGAAAACACTTGAGGAAGGCAACTCCAGTACTGCGAATGATATGCTATTATTATTGTTTCGAACAGTTTGAGAACACTCTTTTTTGTAATTCCAGCAGCTGCTGTGGACATGATTCAGGAATTGAGCTTCATTGAACTACTTTTGTGATGCATGCATGTGATCAAGAAGTATTGTTGCTGTTGAGGAATTTTTGCAATATTTGCTCCATAAAAACTCAGACAGATCCTCAATTTGAGACTGACAGGAACATGCAGGAGTGCACAAATCCACACCAGAGATTGAAGATGATGGCAACAGAAATGAATTCATGAATCTTGCACTCACAATGTGCTCACAATTATCAGAGTTATGATATTTTAAGCCCATTATTCAGACCCACCCACATCATGTGAGCATTGTGGGAACATGATGGGAACATCATGTGAACATTGTGGGAACGTCATGTGAACATTGTGGGAACATGATGAGAGTTTCATGGTGATGTCATTAGAACATGGGAGTTCCATCATGCAGACGTGAAGAAAAAAACATGGTACTAACCTTTTGTGTAATGCATAATCATCTACTTTTGAAGATTATACAACAGAATGGAGAATATATGCAAGAATTGCAACTCCAAGAATTGCTGAGGTTTTGATCATCTGAAACCCACTAAACTCTAGCACTAATTCTTGTCCAAGCAGATGCGGTTTAGTATTTCCTTTCTGGTTTTCTTCAACAGCAAATACAATGATCAAGCTGAATTAAGTGCCATCTTCCCTAAATCACTGATCAAGCTAATTTGTTCACAGATGGGTTCGAAGATGATCTTTTGAAATTGCACAACTCAGCACCAAAATTTATTCAAGCAGATGTAATTGAAGCAATTTCTTTCTGGTTTTCTTCAACAGTTTACAATTTTATCAAGCTTCACTTAATTACCATCTTCCCTATTCACTGATTAAGCTCTGTTCACAGATGGATCTTTTGAATCAGTCTAAATGCTGCAGACAAAGCAGAGTATACACAAAAATTGCAACTCTTCAAAAAGCTGAAATTTTGATCATCTGAAATCCACAAAAAATCCAGCACTAGTTGTCCAAGCAGATGAAGTTCAGCATTTTCTTTCTGGTTATCCTCAACAGTTTACAATGATCAAGCTGTCAAATTAATTATCCTCTTCATAATCACTGATTAAGCTCTGTTCACAGATGGGTATATTACAAATATATTCGATAACATGTTTATTTTCACAGAAACCAGAAGTCAAGATTTTTGGAATGCTGCTCACAGAGGAGAATATATGCAAGAATTGCAACTTCAAAAGCTGAAATTCTGATGATCTGAAATTCACAACTAACTCCAGCACCAATTGTCCAAGCAGATGTAATTTAGCATTCTTTCTGGTTTTCTTTGGCAGTTTACAATGATCAAGCTGCATTAATTACAAGCTTCCATAATCACTGATTAAGCTCTCCTCACATATGGGTCTTTTGAATGAGTCTCTAAAGTGCTGCACACAATTAAGGAGAGCATATGCAAGAATTTCAACTTTTCAAACACTGAAATTTTGATCATCTGAAATCCACAAAATCTCCAGCACCAATTGTCCAAGCAGATGGAATTTAGTATTTTCTTTTGGTTTTCCTCAACAATTTACAATGATCAAGCAGCTGCACTAATTAATAGATCTTCCTAATAACTGATTAAGCTCTGGTCACAGAATGGGTCTTTCAAATTAGTGTAATGCCTGCACACAAAGGAGAGTATATGCAAGAATTGCAACTTTTCAAAAGCTGAAATTCTGATCATCTGAAATCCACAAAAAACTCCAGCACTAATTAAGTCATGCTTCTAGGCCTTAACCATGATTTGTGTACAATTAGAAAACATATCTCTGCACAAACTTCCTTACAAGTATTGTAGTGTAAACATTTGAGTCAAATTAACTATATTCTTTTTGTGGAACTGAATACAATCTTTTCAAAGTTCCATGTGACTATCAAAATTTCATGTTACAAAGTGCATGAATGATCAGTTGACAAAACTATTTAACATTTTGAGTCAAATATTGACAATATGTGTTTCTGGAACTGAAAATAATTTTATTATTTCTACTCCACATGTGACCATCAAAAATTGCATGTTGAAATACCCACCCAAGATTAGTTTACACATTCTGTTAAAAGTTTTCAATGTAAGTCACCTACTTACATTTATTTGCAATTTTTAAAAATCTACTCAAAAATAAATTAAACATGTGATTCTTCAATATCATTGTAACAAAATCAAAGAACATACTCTTCTTAAGTAATTGGTATGAATAATATTCTCTTAAATTCAATTTATCAAACTCTTTTTTTGACCACTTTCCATTCATGTTGACAAGGATCAAGAAAACTGTTTAGTTGCTTACCATGCTTTCACCTAGTGTTGAAGTGCAGGTCAGCCTTAAGTTTGCCATTAGACAAGAATGCAAGGATCACCCTTGTAAATTTTATCATTGCCATAATGGTTAAACAATTATGTGGGTGCTGCAGACATTCAAGCTCTCAACTGTGAAGCAATAGCTAGTGCTACAACAAAGAGAGTCCTTTCCAACCAGTGAGTGAAATTTCTTGGGTTTTGCAACTTCTTTCATAGGTTTTGTTGCAACTCTCATTTTTACTACATAGTTGTTTTGGAAGTTGCAAAACCCAAGTTGTTTCACCCAATTGAAAAGGACACTTTTTGTTGTGGTATAATGACTCATCTCTCCTGAATTCCAGAGGAGCAAACAAAACACTTTGCAAGAAATTTAAGATGACAGGACTAAGAAAAGATCTGCTCTGTGGTGAGGAAAAAAATGAGATGCAGAAAAGAAGCTGCAGCAAATCCTGGTGTCACCTCCTTACTGATTGCATAAATTCATTTTAGGATTTTTCGTTGTCATTTGGAACGAGTGATAGAAGAGTATACAAAACTTCGTTTGCAGATCCCAAAAGGGTATTTGCCTTCTTTTGGTTTTTGCAGTAATTGCTAGGTCTCAATTCTTTGAGAGCAGCACAGAGCTATACTCAATGTATTGTTGGACAACAAGAAGAAGAAGAGGAAGAGGTTTCCTTTGGAACAAATGTTTTAGTGAGCCTGGCTGTATTGTTATGTCCATTTTCATCTTCTTTTTCAAGGAGGTAGATGCAATTGACATAAGAAGAATGATTGTCTCAGGTTGCACAACTAGGGTTTTGTATATTGATGGAGCTTACCTAGAACATGGTGAGCTTGCTCTTTGAACTGACAAAGTTTTAGCTTCCATTTGCAAATAGGCTGCTGTGCTGAGTTAGTTCCTGGTATCAAACTTGCAGATGCCTCTTGTCCTTGCCTTTGAGCTTCTTCTCATGGTTTCTGAATTGAAGGCCTCTTTTCCCTGGAGCTTTTTTACATCTTCAAGCCTCCTTCATGATCTATCTCTGATTTGAAACTCGATGGCCCTTTTTCCTGGAGCTTATTCCATCTTCAAGTCTCCTTCACAATCCATCTCTGATTTGAAACTTGATGGCCCGGAGATTCTTGCATATTCTTCTTCTTCTTCTCCTTCACAAATTCATTTTGCGAGAACCCTTAAAACCCTGCGTGGATTTGGTACAAGAGCCTCGGAAACTTTTGCAAAGGTGATTCAGGGATCTTCTTCTGCTTCTTCCTTCTTCTTCACAATCCATTTCTGATTTAAAACTTGATGGGCTGGAGCTTGCTTCTTGCATCTCCTTTTTCTCCCTCATAAATCCAGTTGTTGTAAGAACCCTTGAAACCTAGTGTCGCCTCTCAAAGAGTTGCAAATGAACTCAAGATTGGAACCTTGCGGTGATGCACCACAACGGGCCGGTCCTTCATGAACGTCGAACTCTGCGTTGGTCGGCGGTGATGACCTCACACGACCATTACGAGATCGCCACCAAGGCAACATGAAGGCTTGTCACGCAGCTGTTGGTGCGACGACGACGACGACGACGACGACGGGATGGTGGAAAACCCGACTTGTCGTAGCAGATACTTCCTTCGTTCCGGCGAGGCTGCTGTAGCAAATGGACCCACCACGACGGAGACACGGACGAGGACATTCGCCTTCCCCGCACATTAGTCAGCTCCCGCAGCAGTAGCTGCTGCTGCTGTTTCTTGCCCCGATTGTGAAAGGAAATGTCCTGCTGCAATCCCAGAAGAGAGAGAGAGGGCTTAGAAGCATAAGAGGGATCCAAGCCCCCTTCTTCCTTCTCCTCCTCCTCCTCAGCAATGAGCATGGCAAAAATATTAGTTGCGGAATAAATTCTTCATGTGCTCAGATGTCCGTGCAATTACTTTTATGACGATTGTTGTACTCGATTACTGCCATCCTGACAAGAGAAATTCGCAAAACTTACAACGCACAGAAAGAAGAGAAAACAAACGTGTTTGCAACCGACTTGCAATAACAACACAGGAGGAGGAACAAGCTATGAGCATTTCGTTCATTGTTGCAAACAGTTGCAAAAAGGACTCACATTAGCACTGCGTTTTTGCAGTTTCCGTCTCACAAGATTGTGCTGGATTCTGTTCTTCTGAGAATCCGGTGGATGTGTCCGGAAGACGCATAGTACATACACTAGAGAGAGAGGAGAAATTGTTGTATAGGTAGTAGAAAGAAGAAGAAGAAGAAGAAGATGATGAGTGCAGACGCTTCAGAGCAGATAGAGGGAGAGGAAGAGAAGAGACGGAAAAGGCAGGGATGGGCCCCATGGAAGCGAATTCTGGTAGCAAGTCTGGTACTACTTCTGGCTGTTGGTGCGGCTTACCAACAACGGCCTCAGCTGCGATGGTTTGCGCAACAATCTCCTCTCCTGCGGGGAATAGGAACAGGAGACGGCACCACCAAGTCCTCGTGTGGCTGTCAGGTATGGATCCTTAATGCAAAACACTGAAGAAAAACCAGCAACCCCCTTTGTGTTTTGTGATTAGGGTTGAAGTCTGTTGCATGGAAAGTGTGGAAGAAAGCATCTGTTTGGATCTGGATTTGCAGCAGACTAAGAGTTCCATTTGCAGCAGCAGCAGCAGAAGAAGAAGAAGAATTGCAGCAGCAGACATTTGTCTTTCTCTTTTAGATCTGAAGCTTTCTGGGGCTCTGTTCCTCTTTCTAGCCTCTGCCACTTTGCCAGGGATGTGGAAATTGCGTGTTACAATCCTACCAGATGCCCAACTCCTCCATTGTCATGGAGAAGTGCAGCAGCAGTGCAATTGCTGCTGCATCCAATTCTTGATCAGGTTGTTTGTTTATTTTAGTCCATGGAGTGAGGCAGTGTAAGGGTGCTGCAGGGTTTGAATGAGTTCCAGGGAGTTGTCGAGGATTGCTGCTGTGACTATGCAACCGTCGATTCTTTGAACAAAGAGTTTCTGCATGGCATTCTTCAGAAACTTGTGAAAACTCCTTTCTTTCGCTACTTCAAGGTACTACCTCTGGTTTCATCACCAGATGGCTTGCAATCTCAATGACCTGATTTCTTGGCATATGTTCCAATAAGCGCACATGTGTGCAGCTCTGTGGGTCATCTTTTCCAGCAAGTGGTATGGATGGGTGGGGTTTTGGTGTGGCTTTCCTTTCTGATGATTGTTGACTTGCACAATCCATCATAGCTGATTGTGATTGTTGTTTAGTTTGAACTGTCAGCTTGACAATCTGAAAAGCATGATTTCATCTATTTCCCTCCTCCCCAAAGCAGCCATTCTTGCAAGGTGGCTTGCCCTGTGACCACTACAGTCTTAGCAGCTTGATGTGTTGAGAAACAGTCACTTGCTAATGTGGTTTGCGATTCATGTTATTCTCTGTACCTTTTCTGCAAAGTGTTCTCAGAAGTGGTTCTATTCTGGTCATGAATTGCAATGCCTGTTGAATACAAGCAGAATCTTAAGTTTGTTACATGTGAGAGCTGCAGCTGTGAACCATTGTTCTTTAGGTACACTATGGAGCTCACTTCAGTTCTGTGAGATTCCTTCCACCAGGATGCTCACTCACTGTTGTTCTCCTGATGCTGCAAGATGGGTGTGTGTATTCAGAGTTCACTGTGGGTGCGGTTGATTGCAGGTAAGGCTGTGGTGTGATTGTCCATTCTGGCCAGATGATGGCATGTGCCGGCTGCGTGATTGCAGTGTTTGTGAGTGTCCAGAGAATGAGTTTCCAGCAACCCTTAAAGGCCTTGCTTCAGACCACTTGACATGTCAGGAGGGAAAACCTCAAGGGGTTGTAGATCGCACTCTGGATGCACAAGCATTTCAAGGTTGGACAGAGAGTGACAACCCCTGGACTTATGACGATGAGACAGAGAATGGTAAGTTGTTCCATGGCTGAACATCTCCTTTGTTTCCAGCTCTGGCAACTCTGATCTAATACAGAGGGCCACACAAAAGGCGAGAGCACTGCACTTCAAAGTCTATTGTGTTTGAAGCACTTAACTGGGATGAGTACAGGTGTTGAATGAGGAGATATTTGTGTATTGACTTTTGGGGGTGATTCTGTACCTGTAAAGAGTATGATGTAGTCTTTGATATGTTTCTTTGATTGTGGTTCTCAAGATCTTTCTGGTATAGGTGCTCAGTTGAAGGGCACAACCATCCTGCTATGACATTGATGCAAGTTTTTTGAAAGGCGTGGTGGTGTTCATTTTCAGGAGACATTACCTATGTTAACTTGTTGCTGAATCCTGAGAAATATACGGGCTACACAGGAGTATCAGCACGACAAATATGGGAGGCTGTATACAATCAGAACTGCTTCAAAGGTTGTGTTTTGACACTTTCTATACAGATAATAAAGGTGTGGGGGCAGGATTTTGACCAGCAATTCCAGTGCAAATAGCACAGCAATGTCCACTATTGCACTGCTCAAGATTTAATGTTAGAAGATGCATTTTATATATCTGTTGTTTTGAGTCAATAGGCTTGTCAGTGTCATACCAGCTTCCTAATCAGGTTCCAATTTGTCGCATGTCTACATGTTGTGCAGAGGAGGGTTGGTCAGAGAAAGATAGTACAGTGCAAGTATTTAGGGCATTTTACTTCTCATTTGCAGCTGAGAACTGGTGCCTACTATATTATGTCCCCTTCACAGCTCAATGTTCAATGTAGTTGGCTGGATGGTATCAGTGGGACACCTGGGAAGAAGCTCTTGTAGTCTAGTCAAATGAAGGCCTAGATGCAAGTCATCTTCAGAGATTGTTAATAGAGAGTTTGAAGATGGGTTGCAATTTATCAGGTTACCTACTGGGATTTTTCTCCCTTAAAAGTGCAATTTGATAGGTCAACTACTGCAGCTAATTCTTTGTCGCCAAATTTGTTGCAGATGGGGAGAGAGATACATGTGCTGAGAGGCGTGTATTCTACAGGCTTATATCAGGCCTTCATACTTCCATATCCGCCCACATTGCTGGAGATTATCTGCTTGATGAGGCCACAGCTAAGGTGTGTAAAAATGCCTAAATTGTGCAAAATTGACATGATTTGTCAGAGATACATGTGGATGCAAATGTCTAGGACCACCAGGCAGAAAAGAGTCTGAACTAGGTGAAAAAATGAAGGATGGAACTTTTGTAGCCAAATAAAGAGGTAGGCATTGGGGCAGTGGCTTCCCTCTAGTCACATCTGTCTGGTTTTATTTCTCAGTCAAGCCTACAGCAGTTGTCAGGAAGGGCCTGATTATGACCAAAGAGTAGACAGAAGAAACAGATTGTGGGGATATTTGATATTGGTCTGCACAAGCATTGCAGAGTACTCTCTGTTACCTTGGTGCACCAACTGCAGGGCCTAGGTGTGTACCACACAAGCTAGGGGTATTCTTGACTACCACATAATGTACATAGGCTTTCCATGCAACTAGGCTAACAATTAGATATTCTTCTGTTCACATGGTACAAAGAGTCCTCTGTTGGTAACAAAGCTTTTGTTCTGGTGTTTGTTCAGTGGGGCAAGAATTATGGGATAATGCATGACCGTGTGCTGATGCATCCTGAGCGTGTACAGAATCTCTACTTCACATTCCTTTTTGTTTTGCGGGCTGTAACAAAGGTGTGCAATTTTTCTGTTCCTAGCATATGTGTGGCATTAGTTGGTTTATCCTCCACTACCCATGCTTAGCTCTTTCTCCTATGTGCCGCTTTTGAATGTATATGAGCTCCTGCTAAAGGTGAAAAGGATATTGAGAAATGCCTAATCTTTGTACTGTTGTGACTGGCAAGCAATTGGTGAGTTTGCTGTCTGTAACTAACATCCAAGCTAAAGTACACTCTTTTTGACTGGTGGGCAATCAGGCTGAGGCATACTTGTCACAAGCAGAGTATAGTACAGGCAATGGTGCAGAGGATCAAGAAACTCAGGAACTTGTGAGAAGATTGGTGAACTGTCAGCACCTGCGAACTGCCTGCCCCATACCTTTTGATGAGGCCCAGATGTGGCGTGGTTCTGATGGTGCTGAACTCAAGCAGCAACTTCAGAATCACTTTCGAAACATCAGGTAGCACCTTTCATTCTTACTCATGAGTACAATTTGCAGCTATTAAAGGAAGAGTTTGGACAAGGTTTCTGAGACCCTTCTGTAGCCATTGCTTAAGTAGAAAATGCTTTGCTTGTAACAATATTGGCAATGGCCATGTTGATGTTACTGTTTCTGCTGGGGTAAAGTGCTCCCAGCACAAGATGTAGTGTTATCATGTTCTATACTTATCTACACTCATATCAGGAGCTGATGAAGTCAGTGGGTAGTAATGGCGCACCTTATCACTGCTATGGTCTGACACTTTGTGAGTGACTCCCACAAGGTTATGACTGCACTCATTGTTATGTTACCTTCAAAGTGTTGTTGTGGAGATTTATTTGCAATCTCATATGATATGTTAACATGTGTCTAGTAATCCCACAGATGTGCTAAAGGTCTTGTGTGGTTTATGGTGAACTACTGACACTGTGGCCAATGGTTTTCCTGTGGCAGTGCATTGATGGATTGTGTTGGATGTGAGAAGTGTCGATTATGGGGAAAACTTCAAATCCTGGGATTGGGCACTGCGCTCAAAATTCTCTTCTCTGTTGAGGGTCAAGATTCATCTGCCCACACAGTAAGTGCTGAGTAGTTTATGGGAGCTCCAAAGTTTGGGTAACTCTGTTTCTTTTCTCTTCTATCATATTTGCTGTATGTCTATGGATGGAAATAGGTGTATAATCCTCAGATGCAGTTCAGTTGCACTCACATTTTCCTTTTTCTGGGGGGTTTTTATTGGGTTTTCAGCTGGATTTACAGCGGAATGAGGTGATAGCATTGGTAAATCTCCTCTCCAGATTATCAGAATCATTGGAACTGGTTCACGAAATGGCACATGTGGCCAAACGCTCTAATAGTCTCCTAACTCGAGTCTCCAGTGGGGGTTTAGGATTACCAAATGAGAGCAAGAGTAAATGGTTTCTACAGGAGGAAGATGAATCAGTCAGAAGTCTTCACAGTTTGTTTGACGGAATGTAAGCTGGTTCAATTGTCAATTCAAGATCCATCCATTCTTTCAGGTAGCACTAAAAAACACAGTGGTTGCATTTTGCAAGTTCTTGGTGCAAATTTGCAAATTTAAATAGATCTCTCTCTCTCTCTCTCTCTCAAAGAAGCAAAGAGTGACTTCAATGGGTGTTTTTCTAGAACTTGTGAAGGACATTTATTGGACACTACTGAAGTAATGTCAAAAAAGTTTTGACCTAATTTTTTTGGGTGGATTCTCATCGGATCTCAGAAATAAGGCACAAAGAAAAGTTGTGCTGTAGAAAAAATTGCAGGCAATTGACACTGTACTGAACTATATGCAACAGGCCTGAAGTAGTGCTTGGAAAAAGTGGCTTTTTAAATGTGAAAATCCACTGAAATTGTGTGCTATTTCCTTTGGTATAGATGCAGTGATGTGCGACAGAGACTCCTTGAATGTGAAGTCCAGAGCATGTAGTCGTATGTTGTTGAACTGCTTAGGCAATTAACACAATATGATTGCCATTCAACTTTCTGAAAACTGTAAATTTAATGCTCTCTAGTTTATAGGAAAACTAGCTTAGGTATTAAATTTCCCACAATTTTGTAATATTTTTGTAGTCAGCAAATTTGGTTTGTTGGAAATTTACATAGGGGAGTGTAAATTGCTTTATTACAAGGTTTAAGTGAAATCTATTCATTTTGATTTGGCATTTCATAATGTTCAGATCAACTTATTCAAGAGATTTTTCAATGGTAATTGACAAGTGAATAAATTGTTTTTGCAAGAAATAGTTTTTGCATTGAAATTGCAATATTTCGGGTTAAGAATAACATGTTATTGTAGCTAATGATAATTAGGATTTGTCAAAGGAAATCTATCCAAGGCATTTGCAAACTTGTAATGAAGGCCTTAGACACTTCTTTAACTAATGCGCAATTTGATAATGATCATGTCAACAATCGAATGTTAATCATTGGTGGTTTCAATTATTAGTGACCATTACAAGTTGCTTCCTCCTTTCAATGAGGCTACATTCCTTGATTTAAGGTGTTCTCTGTTTACTGTAAAAAAAATTATAGCCAAATACTTTACAAGATTTGCATTCACATCCTTTTATTGTTCTAGTGTAATTTTTACTTTTCGATATTGACAAGTTGATGTGCAAAGCTTATGAAAATTCCAACTTTGTTTTTCAACTATCAAGATTTCAAATCTCAATTGTTAAACCGCATTTCTTTCTACTATTAAATTATTTAAACATTTTGTGGCACACATTGGTGTCAACTACATTATTTATACTATGCAACAATGTTGATTAGGTCACTGAGAAAATCATTGATAATTTGAAATTTATGTTATCATTGCATATCCAAGTAACAAACCAACATTAGTATCTAGTTTAATTTTGTTTAGTTACAACTAAATCTACAAAAGATGAAGAGAGGATTCAATCACCAAAAAAATGACAAGTTATAGCATATAATATATCACAAATTTAGCATGTGACGAATTAATAATGAAAATTGTGCGAAATTTGTTCATTCATAAGTTTGTACATTTTACATATGAATATGTCATGTATTAAAAACACATTTGACAGATAAATATGTTAACAATTGAAATACGAACCTTTTAATGAACAAATGTCACATGAATTTCACATCTTCCAATTAGTATGTATATTAAATTTGTTTTCAATGCACAATATCAATACATGAAACATATGAATTATGAATGAACGAATTTTGCACAATTTCCATTATTGATTTATAAGATGCTACATTTGTGATTTAAATGTTAATGAAATGGGGTTTATTCCAATGTTGAAAGGAAAGCTCATTGTTGTAACCTACATATTTTGTAGGTAATTCCCAATTTAAGGGACATAATATGAAAAAATAAAACATGTTATTGCCCTTTCTTGTCTAGGACAACAATTTAGTTATGTTTTTTTTGTTGAATATTATTTTGGGTTTGAAAATTGAAAACAAAATTATGTGGAACAAGTTCTACACATTGTAAATGTTCTTGCAACATCTCGTGTGGCATGTGCCATTGGCTCAAGTGTGAACTCATTCCTAATGATAAAGCCCAATTGTGAAGAAAATAAATTTTTTTAAAAAAAATCCATTATGAAAATTATTCAAAACTCAATATCTCCCCTACCTTAAATCTAAAAATTTTGAAATTTCCTCCAAGAAATCCCACCCATCAATTGCTTTCTAACAATATCAAGATTTTGCCCAAATTTCCCCAAAAAGATTTGTTTTGATTTCATTGAATTTCAATGAAAATTTTGTTTAATATTCAATAATTCTTACATCATAAATTTAAACATTATCAAACCATTTTGGTGCGCCCCTATTCATCAACAACTTTCAAATGTTACCAAGAGTGCAATGGAAAGTACCATAGTTTGGGAAATCTCCACACAATAAACATACAAAACAAACAAATTACCTTCCTTACTAAATATTAATGTGGCTTGTGCTACTAGCCAAAGTGTGAATAAGACTATATGTAATGGCTTTAAATGTGAACAAGATCTTGAAAGTAAAGTTCAATTGTGAAAAAATATTTTAAATTATTTTTTAGTTACAAAAATTACTCAAAATTCAATATCTCTCACAACTTAGGTCTAAACATTAAATGATAAACTCCATTAATTCCTATTCGTTGAAGGCTTTCCAACAATAACAAGAAAGGGCCCCAATCTTTCTAAAATATGTTTTACATTTTATTGATTTTTTTTACAAGATTATTCAATATTTCATTACTCGTACATCATAGGTCTAAACATTACCCAACAACATAGGTGTTCCCCTGCTTGTGGAGGGCTTTCCAACGGTACCAAGAACACAATGAAAAGCACAATTGTTTGGGATATCTCAATGTGACAAACAAAACAAACAATCTACCTAATTTCATGGAAAGATATAGAAAACAACAATGTGAAACGAATGAAAAAAATTAGTCATAATTAAAATCCTTGTGGTTAGAACAAGGGGTTAACATTTAAAGGCTAAGGATTGAAAGCCAACATTTGAAAACTCAATGATCATACCTATGATTGATAATCTGCCATTATTTCAAAAGAAATTGGTCCAAAAACCCCAATTTGAATATTTCAAATTTTCAAAAATCAAGTATAAGTATGCAAGGTTTTTATAATATCTTGAATTTATTGTGGTAACCCCATGGAGTGGATTGTGCCATTCATTATGCATGTCAAGGTTCAATTCTTGGAAGAGTTGGCATGGTGAGATCAAATTTTTAATTTGGCAAGGTGAGATCAATTTTTTTTTGTTTTTTTCTAACTCGTCTTCCTAAAAATTATTTAATGTTTAACATTAGTAATAGGTACAATATCATGGGCACATGTGCAAATACAAAAATGAAATATGATTTGAAAGGTCTTAATAGTAAAAAATTAGTAAGAAGGAAAATGACAAACACATCTAATTTTTCACCGTGGTGTACTTTATTTTTATATGAATCATGCCTTAGGCCACCAAGTTCTTGCTTTACCAAGTGACAACTATTGCAATTTCATGATCTATTTCAATGTTGAATGTTATGGTTTTTTGTGGTTTGCATCCAACTTTGGTTTCATGTTTATTAGGATTGCATCCAACTTTGGTTTCATGATAAGGAATGGCATTGAGGATGGGTGCAATTTATGATTGCATTATTGTAACATTATTGAAGTGTGTTGGAATAACTATTGTTTTATGAATTTCATGTGATTGTCACATTGGAATTATAGCATTTGCTTATGAAGGTTTAGTAACCATGACTCATAAGGGGAAGGGCTTGAATTTGAAGGTTGGGTGTGTTCTTTTGTAGTTTGCATTTGATTACTTGCAAGAAATTTTATTTCAATAAATTCATAAAAGGTTTTGAGACCAAGGTTGGGGCAAATGTAAGCAAGCAAGTTTGGAACATGACAAATTTGAAACACTAATCCAAATGAAGGAGAGTGCCCTATTGTTTGAAACAAGGTTTGGAGGGATAAACCTTGTCCAAATCAAATGATTTGTGGCTCATTGGAAAGATTTTGAAAAAGGATACAATATGTTGAACTTCTATTCTTTAATGAAAAAAAAATTGTTTAATTTATGTCCATTTGAAAAATTAGAACACAATTTGTCAAAAAGTGTCATCATCAATCAAACATCAATTTGGAAAGTCAAATAACATCCTATTAAGAAGCTTAACATGACCTTTGAAATCTCTCAACTAGATATACAACAATCTGTACTTACATATTCAATTTGGTAAAGTTCCTTAGGAATTAAAATGTCTTGGTTTTGGGAGATGGACTTTGAAATTTTCAAAAGAAATCCATTCAAATGTAGCCTACATGGAGACATGCAAAAAATGTGTTTTAACTTTGAGGGAGGAAGGGGAATTCACCTATTTTACCCAAAAGAAACACACTAAATACGAAGGAGGCATAAATTCCAACAAATGGACATTTCATGTTGATTGGAGATATGGTGGATGCACCATTCATTGATGAATTCAAGTTGTATCCTATCTTGGGTAATCAAAGTCCTACTTTTGCTTACTGATGACATTCCAAGTGGCTAAGCCCATTTCAACTAGTGTTTTTTTTTTCAATTTTGTGATGTTGCTCAAATGGCAATCATCCATAAGTATATTTAGCCAAATTTGGAAATATTCAAAATTTGAAAGTAGAAATCTTAATCACCTTTTCATATTTAAAGCAATTGTGGCAAATTTTGATGATTTTAAAATAAAGATTTGGGGGGAAAATTAAAAGGAATTTGAAATTCCTTTTTTAATTTTTTTTGCAAAATGACGCCACATCCAAAAAATCACTAACTTCAACCATAGCCATCCAATCATTTTACAATATTCTAAACTTCAAATAGTGCCCAAATCATTTTATGAATGCATCTTTTCAATCCAAGGAAGAAAGTAATGAACCTATGGAAGATGCATCATATATTATACTAGTGGGTGCCCGTGACCTTCGGCCACCATACTTTTGCATCATATGTATAAATGGTGGAGATTTTTTATAAAAAGGTTTTTTTTTAATGAAAAAGTTCACATATTGCCAAGCTTTTGCCCTAGTCTGGTCCTTCCAGATTTTCCGCTGTCGCCTCCTCCACAAGTTTATCAGCTTGTGTTGAGACCTGAAAAAGCTCCTTCATTTTGCCACTCACTATTGTGATCCTTTCGCTCATCTTTTTCCCCGCTTTAGTGCTAAAGGTGTCCAAAACACAACAGAAAGTTCGAAAAACTTGAGACAAATCAAGATGCACAAAAATTGCAAAAATTGAGACAAATGAACACACTCAGAAATTGCAACAAAAAATGAGACAAAAATCAACACACATAAAAATTGCAAAAAGAACTTAGACAAAAGTCAACACACATAAAAATTGCAACAAAAACTGAGACAAAAATTGACAGACATAAGATTTGCAACAAAAACTTAGACATATCAACTCACATAAAAATTGCAATAACTGAAAAAAAATCAATATACTCAAAAATTGCAACAAAAATTAAGAGAAAATAAAAAACACATAAAAATTGCAAAAACTGCAACAAAATCACACACACACACAAACACACAAAATAAATTACAAAAGCTGTGACAAACCAACACACACAGAAACACAAAAAATGTGAACAACAATCTGTAAATTCAAAAAAATGAACAAACCGAAAGGGTGGCTTAAAAAAATTTATATATAAAAAAAAGAAACACAACACGCACAGATGGTAACAACACAAAAACCTGGTAATAACTAATAACTCAA
>Ga0209611_10007027_pt1 | contig 18160 bp, 11 predicted proteins | sample S1TSphgellanicum_3_FD_187693 | JGI IMG/M metagenome (GOLD analysis project Ga0209611, IMG submission 187693) | Host-associated microbial communities from peat moss isolated from Minnesota, USA - S1T2_Fc - Sphagnum magellanicum MG (SPAdes) (version 2) | ecosystem: Host-associated > Plants > Peat...
TTACCTAAGGGACTATTTTGAGGGTTCGGTTGGGCTATTTTGGGGCCATTTAACAGGGCTGTTTAAGGTCCATCTATGAGATTGCTTAGGTTAAGCAAGACCTGGAGAATACTTCTTGGGTTAGCTAGCTGTTATCTAGAGTTTATGTAGAGACCTACTTAAAGACTACCTATAGACCTCTTTTGGGTTTACTTATGGGGTTACATAAGGGTCTATTTAGGGTACACCTAGGGTATTATTTAGTGGTTAGGCAAGAGTTATATTGGAGGCTATGTTTTGGTAAATTTGGGGGTCACTTTGGGGCAAATTAGGGGACAATTAAGGAGACTACTTACAAACGTCCTAAATTAGAGGATACCTAGGGGTTACATGTAGGGTTACATAGGGGTTACCTAGGGAGTTATTATGGAAACGATCTAGGGATTTTTGTAATTAAGTCATACCCATTTGTTGTATTTATAGGGTTACATAGGGGGCTACCTAGTAAAGGATATTTACAATTAAAGATTTTCTTTGGTTAGGATGATCCATATAATACAATCTAAAAAGTTATTTAAAAATCACCTAAGTACATATTTTAGAATCACAAAAAGGTTTACTTAAATCAATGTTACTTAATTACTATTTACAAGGTATTGAAATGAAGGGTTACCTAAGGTGTTACATTTGGCTTACTTAGGCATAAATGAAAACTATCAAAATCTTTGTCCAAAATCATAATCCAAAACCCTAATCTTATCCCCATTCCTAATCCATAACCCAAAATTACAATACAAATAAATACAAATTTAAAACCCTAGTTGTCAACCTAGTGTAAAAGCTTAATTCACAACCTTCGCTTTAAACCCCATAAGCTATGTTCTATAAGGTTGGATTATATAAATAAAAGCATCTCCCACATTCTATTTTTTTTCATTCCACTTGGAAATCATGGCCTCATTTGCAAGTCATGGTTCTAGTTATATGGGAAATGGTTTTAGCTCCTTTTCCTAAGTGATGATGAGATCTTGAAGCAATTATTTGTCAACATAAATAGGTAAAGGCAAAGTGCTTTTGCATGTGCAGTTATTGGGGCCAACTCATTTCACATGTTCAATGCCAATGAGTTGGAGGAAGGTGTAAGTCAATGGACTTGGGTGTGAAAGTTTGAAATGTGCTCACTACTATGCGGGCAACACTAGGGTTGTTCGTTGTTCAAGACGTTAACCAATTTCACATTGGTGGAGTTTGACAAGTTGGCAGCACTAATGGTGCCTATTGTTGTAAGTCATGCACAATCTATCGGTGGGCACTACAATCTAAAGACTAATTTCAAATTAGATTTTTGATTTTAAATCTTAGGTTTGGGGTTTTGGATTATGCCCTCCATTGTAGGGTTTGGATTAAAAGATTAAATTAGGGTTTTGGATTGTATAGTTTGGACTAATGTTTTCATTTTATGGTTTGAATTTAAGGGGTTTTGGGGTAGGGATTTAAAGTTTAGGTTATAAAATTTTAGACTTTGAATTAGGGTTGAGTTAGTGTTTTAATTCTAGATTTTGGATGAGGGTTTTAGTTTTTAAGTTTGGGTTGAAGTTAAGGTTTTAGTTTAGGGTTTGGATTAGGGTTTTAGTTTTAGACTTTGGATGAAGGTTTAAGGTAGGTTTTGAGTTTATGGTTTGGATTAGTGTTTTAGTTTTAAGGTTTGGATTTAGGTTTAGGTTAGACTTTTAATTTTTGACTTTGGATAAAGGTTTTAATTTTAGGGTTTTAATTTAGGGTTTGCATTAGGGTTTTAGTTTTTAGGTTTGGGTTTAGGTTAGGGTTTTAATTTAGGGTTTGGATTAAGGTTTTAATTTAGGGTTTAGGGTTTAAGTTAAAGTTTTAATTTAAGGTTTGGGTTAAGGGTTTGGATTCAGGTTTTAGTTTTTAGGTTTGGGTTTAATTAAGGTTTTAATTTAGGGTTTGGATTAAAGTTTTAATTTTAGGGTTTAACGTTTAAATTAAGGTTTTAATTTAAGGTTTGGGTTAGCCTTTTATTTTTAAATTTTGGATGAAGGTTTTAAAGTTTTGGTTTGGTTTAAGCTAGGGTTTTGGTTTAGGGTTTGGATTAGTCTTTTCATTTAAGGGTTTATGGTTTAAATTTGGGTTTTAATTTAAGGATAAGATTTGGGTTTAATGTTTAAATTAGGGATTTAATTTTAAGCTTTAGATTAGCCTTTTAATTTTAGGGTTTATGGTTTAAATTTGAGTTTTAGTTAAAGGTTTAAATTAGGGTTTTAGTTTTAGGGTTTGGGTTTGGGGTTTTAATTTTAGGATTTGGGTTTAGGTTTTAATTATATTGGGTTTGGGTTTAGGTTAAGGTTTTAGTTTAGGTTTTGTTGATCATTAAATAAAAAAACAATTCTACTTTCAATACATTAAAACTTGTTTATGCCAACTTGTTTTTTTGTGTGGCAAGGAACATAAATTATCTACTTTACCTTGTGGACACCTCGTGGTGACTAACATGGTGAAACCCAAGTGGATCCAGTGGTGACTTTGAAAGATAAACTTTGAGAACTCAATGTTAAAAGAAAGGATATCACATCAAAGCTTTTGAAAAGACCTATGAAATAAAAAGGAGTTCACAATTTTTCATTTTTTTTCGACAATTGATAGGATTGATTTATCTTCTTAACAAAATAGTATGTCATTTTTTCATTTTATTTCATATTGAATCCATGTTATTTCATATATTTTGTCAAAAAACTTTGGCATGATATCCTTTCCTTTCTAGCATGGAATTTTCAAAAATTGCCCTAAATCAAAGGTGAACCAAACCTTAAACTACTTACAAATAAGTTCACAAGATGATCAAGGCTTTTTAGATGTCAACAATATAAACTTTTGGATAATATTCCCATCTCATTTAGTTTTTTTGACCAAAAGCCCTAAGGTTCTTTTAATAGTACGCGGTTTTCACAATGATCAATTTTGTTTCCAAAATAGCAAAGTGCTTAGCCATCACATCCAACCACTTGTCAAATATATCAAAACACAATTGAAACCACTATTGCACAAAAACACTTGTTGCCAACAATGCCCACTTCAATCATACTCACTTTTGTACTTAAAATCTTCTATAATTCATTGTGTATTTTTGTGAACTCAAATGACAAACATAAATTATAACACAAATTGATGGAACACCATAAACACAAACAATAAATAAATCTAGGTAAAATTTCACACCTCAAAAATTACATATTCAACTTTTAGTAATAGATTAAGTTGTTATCATGAACAAAAACTTGAACAACCATCATTAGTAGAATTTTTCAAATATATGATTGAGTTTATGACTACTATTCTAGACATAAAGGACAAAAATGACTAATAGCCGTAAAGTCGTCATGGACAAATTGTTTAGAAAAATAGTCATTTAGGAATGGTGTGGTAGGTATCATCCATTAGTCATAAAGGACACATGTGAAGTCATTAATGATAATTTAATCTTTGATTAATTATTTTTTATTATTACAAATTGGACCCAAAAACTTGGGAAAATTATTTTTAAAATTTTTAAAATTTATTATTATATATTATATTATATATAATAATATAATATAATACAATTATATTTCAAATATTATTAATTTCATTATTTATCATCTTTTCAATTGTTGACACATGTCACCATCTAAGGTTTAAAACCTAATTAAATTGGCTAAATAGACCATCTCCTCTACTTACTTAGGCTTGCTTAAATAAACATTTAACCTAGATAGTATAAATAAATATAAAATATTCAGTAAATATTCCAATGTTGACCATAACGAATGTCAAGTGTGAAGTTTGATCCTTGGACCCCAAGGATAGAGTTCAACTCCTTTACCACCAAACTAACCCACTTGTTGAATAAATAATCTACTGTTTAATCTCGTTAGACCATACTTCATTTAAACATTACACAAAACCTCAAATTTGATAATTCATATCTTATTAATAATTTATTCAAATGAAAATATTGAAAACTTATTCATGAATTCCTTCAATAATATACACAATTATATAATTTACTTTTTTAAATTAAAAATTCTATTCAAAAGAAAATTATTTAAATTTTGTTATTGGATATCATTTCAATGACCATTCTTTGGAAAAATTAAATTCAAACACATGATTTGTAAATGGAAAAACCTTTATGATTAATACATGAATAAATAAAATATAAATTTCGTATTTTAAACTTTCATTTGATTTAAGAATTTATATTATTCAATCTTGCTTCCAATAAATCATAATTTTACTCATAACTTCTAATTTAGAAATATGAATCCATATAATTTATCCTCATAAAATATTTATAAGTGGATCATGAATCAATTATATATATAATATTATTCATGTTAAATATGAGGTATAAATTTAACCTAAGTATTTTAATTAATTTAATTTAATTTGAATAATATTAATTAATATTAAAATAATCTAAAACTATACATTATATTCATTTTTACACATATAATATATATCAAATATATATTTTTTAAATGTAATAATGGTTTTTAAGTTACCTATCTGTATAATATTAATCAAAATCAGTTCCTTACATGTAATTTATTATGTCTATTTATATTCATATTAAATTATTAATAGTCATTTTAAAATCATTGTAAAATAATTGTATGACCACATTGTCTATGTAATGACACATCATTTTGTCCAGTCATTTGCGTAGTTATTTTTTAGTTATACTTGAAATGATTTTACCTTAATCACATTTTCAAATGATATTTTAAACAATTCCACATCACTTTGTCATCAATCATGGATGCAATATGGATGAAAACTTGCAATGAAAAAATGATGTAATGCTTCTTATTACCATGTCATTATCTATTAGTCAAATGCACCACTAATATATGATTACAACTTTTTCCACATAGGTTTTGAAGTGATATCCTATGACTACAATCAATTATATAATCATTTGTGACATCTAATCATTGATTTTTTAGTTGCAAAGGATAGAATTCCTTCTAATGCCTCTTCCTACAAGTGGTGGTGAGATGGCAACAATTTCAAGAACCCTTCTTCCCTGCACAAGAATTTTGAGGTGCATTGTCATATTGTAAATCTAAAAACATATACTTACTGCACACATGAAGCCACAAACTTTGTTCGCTCAATAAATCATCATTCCACAAGCCCACAACTCCACCATTCTATAAGACAACACATGCGAACCCTTGTAGGCAAAACAAGAGGCAAATGTAGGGAAAAATAACTATGCAATCGAACCAAATATTAGCATTATCAACAAAACTTTAAAATCAAATGCTACTATAAGAGAAGTAAAGATAGTTAGAAGATGATTACACACTGTTCATAAGCACAAATTACAAGACCATTGTTGTTCCATTCATGTTCATAAAACTTTTTTCACACCTAAACCATAATAAACAATGTTAGAAATCATTTGTCATTGTAAGGCACATCCCCATGTGTTGATTGTTAATGCAATGCATGGAGGTGGTGTTGTTCAAAAACATTTGCCATTTTATGTCACATCCCTATGCATCATTACATGGTGGTGTTTGGTTGCAAATCAATTAAAGCAAATGTGTAGTTACTAGGTTGAAAAACAACATATAAACAAAAACTTGTCACATGTGTAGTAAACATATTTCAAAGTGCAACACTCACCTTGATGACCTACCCTTCATATGCCTTGCAACAAAGGTATTCACCTTGATGATTTTCCCTTTGTATGCATTATATTATATTGTCCTTGGTGACTTGTATGGAATAACCCTAGGGAGGCACTCCTTGTATATTTTATGAAACACTTAAAATAAAAAGGTACTTTTATAGTTTGCTATGAAATAATGGTATATTTTAGGTATATTAAATATGTATATTCTAAAATATAATAATATAATATTAAATATATTATCATAATCAACTATAGGCATCATATTTACATTTAAATAAATTATAAAATATACATTTTTTTGATAAGTTGAACCCCTTTTTTTTGCATTTGGAATAAAATAGAAATGGCATCCCTAAGGGAATAACAAAATAGCCATGCTTATGCTAAGCCTCAATGGCCCATTCATTTTTTTATAATGATAGTCAAATATGCCAGGTAATTGTTGAAAGTCTCAAAATATTCCTAAGAAACTTAAGGGTAAAGCTAAAAAAATGTTAGGTCCATGAGTTCAAATTTTCTATTCAATAAGGTTTTCTCAATCACCCCAACAATCCTTAAGTCTAATAGTCCATGCAATATTAACCTTGGGTCTAAAAGTCCATGCATATTTGCCTTAAATCATTAACAATTTTGTATATTATATTTTAATATTTAATAAGTATATACTTCATATAACTTCATTCATATTGGGGGATTTCATCTAATTGTAAAACTTTGGTTTAGTTAAGCCTTATGCCTAAAAAACCTAGGCCCAAGTTCAAGGAGCTTAAGCCAACATGACATGTGTTCAAAAGGCTAGGGCTCACGTCCAAGAAGCCCATGCCCATGCCCAAGAGGCCCAAACCACCTTGACCTTATGTCCAATAAGTTTGGCATCTTGCTAAAAAAACCCATATTAGCCTTTCTTTGGTCCAAGATGCTCAAGCCACTTTGACGCTATCTCTAAGAAGCTTGGGACCTCACAAAAAAGACATATATTAACCCATTCATGATCTAAGAAACCTAAGCCCATGCCAAAGAATCTTGGGTCACTTTTAGGCATATTTTAAGAAAGCATGGGCCTCAAATAGCAAAATGGCCATGTTATGTCCAAGGCCTATGTTAAGTGGAGAAGCCTTAAGCCACAAAACAATATCCCCTTGATTGGAAAGTCAAAAAGTTGCTTGATTTTTGTTATAATTTTTATGTGAATGCATCACCCTTCTTGTCAAATCCTATTAGTTATTTTAAAATATTGTAATTTTGAATATTCATAGGTTTCACATCTGCCATATCAAAATAACTACTTGTGATGGCATATAGGTGGTGTTGTTAATGTATATTCTAGTTGCTTCCTATGTTTGAATAGTTTGGACCATTCTACTTGCTTCTTTTGTACGTATAGCTTGGACCGTTATGGTTGTTTTTTCTAGGTGTATATCCTCCACCATCTTGTTTTCCCTTGGTTGAAGACCTTTCAGGGTGATTTGTTGCTACACAAAACCAACAAATCTTTCTGAAAGAAAGGCTCATTACAGGTTTGTTCACATTTTAATGCATTCTAGTCAAGAAAATCATTTTAATGCAAGTTCTAGCTTCTTGAACAAAGATGGATGGAAAACCATTTACAATTGACATTGGATATCATGATAATGATATTCAAAATTGGTGAGCATGTTTAAATCTTGCAATTGACAATAATCTTTGAATTCTACAACACATTGGCACATGTATTGCCATGTGCTATTTTATTTTTTTTAAACATATATTTTGCGAATCAAAATTAAATAATTTATAATTGCAAATAACTATCAAAAATTCTTGTGTTGTGCCCATCAATGTTAAAATTCTTGCTATTACAAAACAATATTTTTTTTGACCATAACAAATTCAATCATAGTGGGCAACAATTGTAAGAATAACAAATCCAAGCACATGGCCGACCACAACAATGATGATGTCAATAACAAACCCAACCTAGGAATATTCAAAAAAATCTACATATTTCAGTCTTTTCATTGTTGTGCACTAGTGGATCAATGCTGAACATTAATGAAACTCGCAAAATCATATGCATGGAAACATGCACAAAAACTTGTTCATGTTATGCTTTGGTTCATTTCATAACACCAAGGATGATGAGACTTTAAAATGAGTCCTTGTAAATAACCCCCTCCCAAACACAAAAAATATTGGAATTTAATTCAATGTGAATTAGGTTTAAGAAAAGAATTAATATATGGATAAATGCCCAACGCCATCCTCTTTCAAGATATTCACAAATGCACAGTGAAATTCTTCAACCTCTCTAGCTTTGATTAGGTATTATATATAATCCATTTTGTTTTGCCTAACCTTGTTTGAATGATCTAAGATTTGGCCTTTCCATTATAGAATATGATTAATAATAGCCTAGTTAGATCTTCTTAAGTCATGTCAATTAGTGTTGTTTTTTCTTTCATATTGAAACATGTGTTAGATGGTTAGGTTAGAACTTATACATGTGTATTTCATGTTTATGCTATGGCATGATCATTTCATATATTTCATCATGTCATTTTTGCATGTTTCATTGAAATCGTCAATGGCCATAAATAGGTCCACCCTTGTTAAAGCAAGTTACATTATGCAATATTGTCATGTTTTGAGAGTGAAAGACGTAAATTTCAATTAATTTTCAAAATTAAAGTTTCAAGGTTTGCAATATGGTAATAAATGAAACATTGATGTAAATGTATGAAGGTTGTAAAAATTTCCATTTTTGAGCACATTATTTTATTCTCCCATTATGGAGGACATGCTTCATGTTCAAGAACTAGGAGAGGGGGTGCAGATATTGCCAAGGACTTAATATGGGGCTCTATGTTATAAGATGTGTGGAGGGCATGTGACATGGCATGGTCATAAACAACACGTTCATTCATTACTATACCTAAAGACTTAGCATGGTGTCCGTTATGTAACTTAATCCTTCAATGGTTTAAAATATAACACTAGTCTTATTAATAGCCCAAAAGCCTAGTGCATTAGAATTAAAGACCAAAGGTACCCCTTCCTTGGTTAGGGTCATTAGCTCAACATCAAAATTTCCATAGACTTTTTTTATATTGCTTTCAATTTTCATCATATTTATGCAGCTAACAAATCCACATGGTTGCATAAATATGATACTTGTGAAGAAATGAGAAATCATAAATAATCTAATTTTACCAAAGTTGAATAGATTGATAGTCCTTTGAATATAGTGAAATGGAATTGTAAACTCAATGAACTAGATAATAATGAACTAGATAATACTACCTTACAGTTGATAATCCAATCAAGAATATATATGATTTACAAACCACGAAGATGATTATATTTCAATAAATAAGTATATGAAAAATACAAATGGAGAATTTATAAATTTTGATTATCAACTATTCACATTCCAATACTTAAATTTAGTTAGATTATGACAAATGAATGAAAATGGATTCATCAGTGATTAGACATTTTATTTTTTTTGGTCAATAAATTGTCATTGGTAATGCGAAGTAGCTGAGAGCTCAAGTTCGTTTACTTCTACCTAACGACCTACCATGGTGTCCATAGTGTAATTAGAGGTATGGATAAATGTATTAATTTTTCTCAAGGTATTTTTTCCAAGTATTGTTGGGTGAGTATATGAATAGAATGCTAGTATATTTAATTGAAATATTTAATTTGTGAATTTTTTTGAAATTTTTTTTAAGAAAAAAGAAAGAAAATGAAAACATCAATAAAGGTCTATAAGCTTCATCACTTTTCCAATCTAGGTAAAAGTGAGAGTTCAATGAGGGTAAAAGTAAGTGATAGGATTTTGAAAAGTTATTGCTCAATTCGGGGCAAATGCCATTTTATCAACAATTATCACGTTTAAAGGAATGGCCATAAACTAAATATTTATCATTAATTGTAAATTTACCCCATGGATATCAAGGTTGATGTGTACCAAGGTTTTCTCAATTTTGTGATGTAGCTACACTGTTGATCATCGACAAGAGGAATAAGCCAAATTTGGCTATTGGTAAAAAAGGAAAATATATATTTTTAAAGAATCCAGCTATACAGTGACTTTGCTGGAACTGTAGTATTGTTTAAATATGGCAATTTCAGAATATTTTCCCTTGAAATCAGCAACTTTTGCACTTTTTTTTTTTTCACAAAAAACCATTTTTACAGGTTGCATTGGATTAGTTCTGTTCACCAAGTCAGCAAAAAATTGTGAAGACTTTTTATGTTCCCCAGTCCAGAAGGATTTTTAGTGTTTTTTTTTCTGTTCCCACTGTGCTCCTATCAAGTTCACAGGATGTTCACATCAGGTTGCAAAATGTTCCCCCAATGTGTTCCCCCGTGCATTCCCAATAGTCGTTCTTTTTGAATTTCACACTGTTTGGCAATGTTTCAACTTTCATGGATATTACTTGTAAATGGGGGTGGGGTGGGGGTGGAATGGCAGAGGGAAGTATGACAAAGTATGCTTCTATTCTGGGGAGGGACACATTTAGGGATCTGTGTTGTAGAGCGTTCCATGTTCCAAAAATATTGGTGATGGGCCAATCAAATGGCTTCATCTTCTGGAAAAGGAAACAAAAAACTGTGGACACGGAATCAGCGGTGGTAATAGAAGCATGAATAAGTACCAATTTTTTGCAAGAAAGTTTGATCCCCAACTACTCAATGGTGCAAGTAAGTATTCAAAATATGTAAGGAGATATGCATGCTATCCTCCCATCCAAGAGGCTTCTCATTAGAAAACTACTGTAAAGTTGGGAGTAGTAGCCAAGATGTTAGCGAAGAAGTGGATTGCATCCAAGAAGATTTTCTCAATAAAAAATATTGTTATAAAGTTTGTGTATTGGCCAAGAAGTTAAAAACACAGTTTGCAACAACAGCTTTTGATGATCAATTTGTGTGAAACAAAGTTTCAACACCCCAACTTCTCAAAACACTGGAAGTAAGTACCCAAATTTGTAAGAACATTTTATGGTTCCGATTAAAGAAAAATTTCACATAAGAGAGAATAGAGTTCCCTCTAAAGTAAGAATAACACAGCATCAGAATTCTGAGTTTGGTCATACACAGGGTGAGATTAAAAAAAAACTACCAAAAAAGTATATTAGCATTCAATGGGGGGAAGAAACTCAGAAAACCATCACTTTTGGCGATAAACTGGGTTTCATCCTGTCTTTCCTTTTTCCTGAGCGTCTCCACTGCTGCTACATATATTTTATACTGATCCAAACTTCACAACTACTATAATTAGTCTTGACCAGTCTCCACCCAAATCAGCATTTTATACTGAGATTTAATGGAATGTCTTTACTTTGCAAATACTACTGAAAGAGGGGATAGGAGGTGAAAGGAGGCCCAAAGACAGCGTGTGAAGACAGGGTTACTTTACAGATAACTCAAATCTTGACAAAAGTCAAGAGCACTGATGGTATTGTGAGACAGTGATTTGTGACAAAAAGTGTGCAAGAAAGTTTGGATGCCAGAACTCTCTCAAAAGTGCAAAGTATTTAACTGAATTGCAATTGCCATATGAAACTGGGAGAATTATCATCATAACCTTTTTTTCTTTTGGTACAAAAATTGACAAAGAATACCAGTCTCATAAAATCAGTTTTGAGAACAGGAACATGTCAAACCTAAAACATCTAGGGACATTGGTTTAGTGTACACATGATGCAAGGGATTTTGCACACTTTTTAGTATGATATCCCCTCCCCCTATGTATAGGGTGCAAACCTCATAGAAACCCTCTCTGCCCTATGTAAGTAAGAACCATCATCCCCTGAAGGGAAGTGAATTGAGGGAAATTCATGGTCAATTCTGGTACTAGTTTAGTGATCTGGGGAAAGGAAAAGGAAACATATCTGTGTTGTGTAGTGTGACTAAATAGGGTGCATTACAACATGTGACATCTGGTAGGCAGCCAAACTCCGCACGGTGATGGGGTTTGTGCCATTGTTAAAGAGATAGAGGTTTGCAAGGTTGTCGACAGCAGTTCTAGGATACACCCGTGCAGTGATTGCGGTTCGCCCACCTTGCACAAAGCTTTCCACAATTGAGCGATCCACCTGTGAACACAATAAAAACAAGTTTGCTGTTTGTCATGAACAGAAAAGGAAAAATTTACACATTTCAGATTCAATGAAGCTGGCACTATGTCTAGATACATGACAACAAAGTAGAGAATTTCAAACCTGCTGATAGCTGCATATGAATATGCTATGTAACAGGAAACCAAACAAAAAAAAAAGATGGTTTGTGTTTGTACACTTCTCTCAGCAAGCAAATTAACAAATGGTTTGAGTAGAGTCTGGCTGCATGCTGCATGTACGCCTGAATGCTTGTATCTATATCTATAGAGAAGTCTTACTATTAGATGAGCTAATGAAAGTTGGGTTTCATTCAGAAAATGAAGGAGGAGAATCTCACAAGTACACGGAGGGACAGAAAATCTTCTGTGGGCAAAACTGTGACATGAGTGCCGTAAATTGTGGTATCAATGCCAGGGAGTAAAGACGATCTGCAAAATACAAATGCTCACAATGAGATTTTCTTGCTCTTCCAGTAATGATGCAATTGCTGTGGACAGTTTATCTCTCAAGAACATTAGCTGCAAGAATCAGAACATCCGCTAAACAAGAAAACAACTAGTGAGGAGGCTTTTTCTTCAGTATGTCTAAACACACCTGCTTTGGTCACTGCAAAATCTTGTGGTCCAGTGACCATCTTGTGTATGTGCAATGTAGAAGAACACAGCTGTTTGCTCCTGGAAATCATTGTCTGTTAAGACAAGCAAACCAAAAGGCCCAAAGATGCCTCGCTGTGCAGATCCACCCTTACTGCAATCAAATTCAAAATTGAAGTTGGCTTCATCTACAACAACACCTGCAGCTGATATGTTTGGGTACTCAAACACTACCTCCACATCCAACTGCACATAGCACCATTCAATTGACAGATAAAAAGAATTGTCAGATTTCTGGATACCCACTGATGATTGGCTGATCTAAGAATTGCTCCAAGTCATTTCAAAACCATGCACCACCATCACAAGAATAATGACAAGAGGTCAGTTTTGCAATTGATTCTTCAGATGGGGATGTAAAGAACAACATGCAATCTCTGGACCCTTTGTAGCACTCACCTGACCACCTGCAGCACCTTCAACCTCCACAAGTGCACCTGCATCGAGCTTCACATCTGTCATCGATAGCTGCTCCCCTCTCAATGCATCAACTTCCTCAATGGGCCACTCAATGAGGTTGACACCAGTCTTGCTATCCAGAGCAAGGGTCCTTGGAATTCCCTGCACAGCAGAAACAGAACCAAGGGTAAGAAGAGAGAAAACCCCTTAGAGACCACATCAAGCTAGCTCCCACATCCTCTCAAACTGCTGAAATGGGTTGCTGAAATTGTTGCTGCTATTCAATGACAAAACAGTGAGGGGGCAGACAAATCTCACCAAAACAGATGACCAGCCCTTTGCAATGTCCATAGCTTCAGTGTCAGATTCATTCACCCATGCCCACACAACACGTCTGTTCTTGATGGGATCATAAAGGGTTTTGGAGGCATAGAACTTCCCATAGTCATAGAGAAATCCATGGCCGATATCACGCTCTGGATTGTCAGGGGTAAACTTGTGAGCAACTGCATCATATGTGCCAATGGTATAGTAATCTTTCCCCTTTTCGATGAGGCTTGTCTTGAAGACATATTTCTGCTGAGTGGCCAAAAGGGGGGAGTCATTGTTTGTGGGAGTGTGGGCATTGTCGTAATCTACAGGGAAGAAATCAACACACTCCCACATTCCAGTTCCGGGCAAAGTATGCAACAGATTGTCCATCAACTCCCAGTGCTTCAGATCTGTACTTCTGTACAAAAGAGAAATGCCTCTATCCCCTACCTTTCCTCCCACTGTGAAAACCCAACTGCCATCTTCTTCTAGCCAGGCACTTGATGGATCTCTGAAATCCTCCGGACCCACATCAGCAGGATGTGTGATCAAAGGATTCTCTGGCACTTTGATCCACTTTCTGAGCAATGGGTCTGACGGATCCGCAGGCACTGCCATGTTTTGCATCTGCTCTGATGTACCCGCAATCCTACCTGATCCACACATAAGAATAGTAAGAAGATGGATCTTGAGTAAAGCTTAGAAAACCTTGGTCTGTAATAATAATCAACACCCACAACTCTGTAACCTTACGAGAGTGAAAGAATCCTAGGAACAATCCTTTTTGCAGAGCAGAGCGGCAGAAAAAACTGTTCTTTGAGGAGGAATGAAGGGGGCTCTGTCTGACTTACCAGTGTAAAGAATGAAGGGGACGCCATTAGGGTCCATGGTAGCTGAGCCTGACCAAGCTCCCATGGCATCGTACCACTGGTCAGGCTCCAAAGCAGTCTCCAAGTAGAGCCAGTGCACCAGATCTGTGGAGACGGCATGACCCCAAGCCATGTTGCCAAACACGGCTGCGACAGGATTGTACTGGTAGAACAAATGGTAGTATCCCTTGTAGAACATGGGAGCTGCAAATCACACCATACGGAAACCGACTGTCAATTTCTTTACTTGGCATAAAAAAATTCTCTGAAGATTATTACTTAGAATGCAGATTTTTGCCAGCAAACGAGCATTGCGATGTTAAATCCAATAGTCTTCTCTTACATAATCGAAGGAGTCCAGCACTTCTGCAAATCTGACGAAGTACGATTACGACAGAAAGTTCCTGCAAAGATAGATTTTGCAGGAAAGTCTAATCTCGCTGTCTGCTGCAACATCATAAGCTCTGCAAGATTACTGCAGAAACATAGAACTGGATTGTAGCTTTCTTAGCAAGATTGTTTTTGCAGGAAAGTCTAATCTCGCTGTCTACCGCGACATCATAAGCTCTGCACGATTGGTGCAGAAACATTGAACTGAATTGTAGCTTTCTGAGCAAGATCTCGCTGTCTATTGCAAGAATCTCGCAGAGTACTGCGACATCACAAGCTCTGCAAGATTATTATAGAAACATTGAACTGAATTGTAGCTTTCTGAGCAAGATTTTGCAGGAAAGAATCGAGCGCTGTCTACTCCGACATCACAAGCTCTGCAAGATTGTTGCAAAAACGTTGAACTGAGTTGTAGCTTTCTGAGCAAGATTTTGCGGGGAAAAATCTTGCTCTCTACTGTGGCACCATAAGCTGCAAGATTACTGCCAAAAAAGACATTGAACTGGATAGTAGCTTTCTGTGCGAGATTTTGCAGGGAAGAATCTCGCTGTCTACTGCGACATCATAATCTCCGCAAGAATATAGCAGGAACATTGAACTGGATTGTAGCTTTCTGTGCGAAGATTTTGCAGGAAAGTCTAATCTCGCTGTCTACTACGACATCATAAGCTCTGCAAGAATATTGCAAAAAACATTGAACTGAATCATAGTTTCTGAGCACTTGTCTCAACACTTTGCATGAAAGAATCTCGCTGTCTACTGCAACACCATAAGCTCTGCAAGATATTGGAAAAAACGTTGATCTGTATTGTGGAGCTTCTGATCAAGATTTTTTTAGCAGGAAAGAATAATAACGTTATCTACTGCGACATCATAAACCGACGATTACTGCAGAAAAATTGGACTGGATTGTAGCTTCTGAGCAAAATTTTGCAGGAAAGAATCGGGCTGTCTACTTCGACATCATTAGCTGCAAAAACTGTTGCACGACTATTGCTAAAACATCGACCTGTAGTGTGTAGCTTCTGATCAAGTATTTTTTTGCAGGGAAGAAATTTGCTATCTACAGCGACATCATGCTTGCGACAATACTATTGCAAAAGAACATTGACCTGAATTGCAGCTTCTGATCTCAATGGAATAGCAAAACAAATCAATGGAAGCAAAAAGCCGGAGAGTTCTCGTGCGACGTTGCAGAGAAATTAGTGAGACTTACCATTAGGATCTGCAGATTGGGAGCAAGAACAACACGTCCAAGCATCACGCGACATGCCACACGAGAAACAAACACCGTTGTCAACAGTTTCATGCAATAATGATCAGATTGGAGAATAACGGCCAGGAAGACAAAATTTGCAGCAACAACAGCAACAATAATGGCATCACCTCTCGCGGACTAACAATATCTACTGCAAAAGCATTCTTGCAGAAAAGAACCAAGGGAGCGCTTCATGAGAAGTGCGGGCTTCGCTTTGTACCGTTCATCCAGTTCTTAGCAGGCTGGTAATGGAACGAAGTCCGATGCGGTTGCTGCACAGCTTCACGATCATCGCGCAGCTTCATCGCAGAAGCAACAGAGCCTTGTTGAAGTCCATTAATAAGGAAAAGAGCAGACGGCGCTGCAGCAGTGCCTCTCACAAACGCCTCAATGCGCGGGTACAAGCTCACTACCCCGTGTAACGCCACTATCAAACAACAAATCGTTACAAAAACTGTCGACGCCACTCTCAACGCTCTTCTCTGGCGATTCCTGTCTTGTTCTTCATCATCAAGATATGCTGTAGCAGCAACTGCTGCCGCCGCAGCCTCTGCTTGCGACCCGGCCAATCCCACATAATATTCACTCCCTGCAACAACACCACCACCAGAAGCTGTTCTACCACCAACAAGAACACCACTCTCAAGATCAGGAATCATTCTCTTCTCCTCTTTGGATCCCATCTGACCTTCTTCTCTCACCAAAAAAAAAAAACAAAAGAAACTTCAATCTTGTACAAGAGCTTGGATCCAACTCCCGCAAACTCCTCCAAGTCTCGATCAAGTCTAAGTAGCTTCTTCTTCAACCCGATTCCTAGAACAAACTTCGATTTTGGACAAAGTTTGGATCAAAACGATTCTTTCTTTGGATCAAAATTGCTACCAAAAATTGGCTCAAATTGCGACAAAAAATTCTCCAAAATTCCTCACTTCCTCTCCACTGATTTTTTGGATTTTTGGTGTCGTTCTCACGTGACTCTACGCAACGGAAAATTTTCGAAACTTTCACGAAAACAGAAAAGAGCAGCCACGAGAGAGAGAGAGACCGAAAGAGAGAAGAGGGGACGTGAAAAGATAAAGAAGGAAGAAAGAAAGAAAAAGAAAAGAAAAAGACCGCCAAAATCGACCAAAAGTGCGGGAAAAGAAAAAGAAAAAGGAATAAAATGAGGGAAACCTTAGGCGGAGTGAGAAAGAAGGCAATAGGTAAATAGAAGGATGTAAGAAAATTTATGACGAAAATGAGAGATGAGGAAAAGAAATTTGGGGAGAGGCGAGAGAGCGGGAGGAGGGAAGTGAAAAGTTGGGTGCAAATGGGAATTTTGTGACTGAGTTCGAAGAGCTGCTCTTCCCCCCCTTATAAAGAGAAATTTTGTAATTTTTTTTTTGTGGGGGCTTGGGAGGTGGAGGGTGGACCCCTTACCTCATTACAATTGCATACCTATTATGAGTTTTTATCCTTTACGAACTTCATGAAGAAGTTCTAACTTTCGCACTTATTGTTTGACTCTAGGTTGTGATGTCAAGTAATAGTTCGAGTGGTACGGCCGGATTCCCTATTAGTTGTGGTGGTAAATAATAGGCGGCCGGATCCCCTATTAGTTCTGGTGGTAAAGAATAGGTGGCCGGATGGCTGTGGGATCCGGAATATCTCAAGTGAATTTGAGTTCGACTTTGCATATCAATTTTCATGTTGTGGTTTCGTTTGAACAAGTTTGTACGATTTGCTTGTAAAGGGCAACAGACTGCGCACATACGCTTGAATTCGTCCGCTCAGGGGGGCTCTGTCAGCTGGGCTTGCGCTCTGCTCAGAGGCCAAAGTGAGAGGGACTTGCATATCTGCTCTGCCCGGACAGAGCGCTCTGCTCTCCACAACATACCAACCTTCACAAAACATTACATACCAGCCCCACAGCCCACTGTCGCACCCTGTGCAAAAAAAACCACTCGCCAGTCCAGTATCCCAAGGGCTTCACAACCCGACCAAAAAAATTAAATTAAAGAGACCCCATTCCTCCACCCTTTTACATTGGTCAAAGAAAACACATTTATACTTGTCATTTTGACAAACTTGTAATGTTGTTGCTTATATGACATTGATTTCATAATTATCAATGAAAATAGCTAGACACAGCTTCAAACAGAAAAATAAGAAAGTGGCAGTGTTGAATTATGGTAAGAATTATTATCCATATCTTCAATGCAATGTACCCAAAAAAAAAAACATGACCCCAAACTCAAAAATTAAAAAAGACATGGCCCCAAACCCAAAAATAAAAGGGGGCTTAATTCTTTCTAGTGTCCAAACAAAACTTGAACCCCTTCTGTTTATGGTGCACTAATAATTGTCAAAATGGAATAGAATTGAAAAACTTACAGCCCCCTAAAGTAAAGGGGGTCAAGAATTCAAAAAAACAAACCACCAACCGTTACAAAGGTCGGTTCTCAAACACCCAAAAATTCCCTGTTTGTTGCTCTGTATGTTGCTCTGTTGCT
>Ga0209611_10007028_pt1 | contig 18159 bp, 15 predicted proteins | sample S1TSphgellanicum_3_FD_187693 | JGI IMG/M metagenome (GOLD analysis project Ga0209611, IMG submission 187693) | Host-associated microbial communities from peat moss isolated from Minnesota, USA - S1T2_Fc - Sphagnum magellanicum MG (SPAdes) (version 2) | ecosystem: Host-associated > Plants > Peat...
GCTGCCGCGCTGCGCTCGGCCTGCGCCGCATGCGCCTGATCGATCGCCGCCTCCACCGCGGCCCGCTGCTTGCCCCACCAGTCGAAGGTGTAGCTCGCCTGCAGCCCCAGGTCCATCTGGTTGTACCAATGGAAACCGAGCAGTTGCGGCGGAAACAACCCGTTGTCGCTCAGCCGCTGCCGGTCGGCGTCGCCATACGCATCGATGCGGGCCCCGGAAGCCGCGCCGGCAATTTTCACGGACTGCCGCGCCGAGTCGAAGCGCGCGTGCGCCGTCGCGAGCGTCGGCGAGGATCCGATCGCAAGTTCGATCAATCGATCGAGAGTCGGATCTTGATAGCGCTTCCACCACTCCGCCGCCGGCCACGTCCCGCCGCCGGCCGCGTCGAAGCCATCCAGAGGCACGCTCGCCGCGAGCTGCACGGGCTGGCGTTTGGCCGGCAAACCGGCGCACCCGATCGTCATCAGGGCCGCCACGCCCGCTGCCAGCCACCGGACGGGAATCCGCCCGCGCACCGCTCCACTGCGGGCAGTCCGCCCGCTCGATGTCTGCCCGCTCGACGTCCGCCGATTCAGTATCTTCATGATCATGGAGTTGTATCCTCCATTTTATGTAAATTCGAATACAGACGCTTCATCTGCGCGATCAGTTGGCTGAGCTCCTCGGCTGAAAAATCGGCGAATATCCCCTGCGTATGCTCGAACATCCCGGGCAGCAGCGAGCGCACCAGATCCTCGCCCTGCTCGGTGATGCGAAGCACCATGCGTCGGCGGTCCTGCGCGCTCAAGACGCGCGTGATCAAATCGCGGCCCACCAGGGCATCGCTGATGCGCGACATATTCGCCGGACTTTGCGAGGTACGGGCGCACAGCTCGCTGGGATGAGCAACGCCATCCGGCTGCGAGAAGAGTGTGGTCAGCACCCGGAACTCCGCCTCGGCGAGGCCGAAGGGCCGGATCCGGTGCTCGTACTGAGCCGCCATCTCACGCCCCGCGTACAGGATCAGCCGGCTCAGCAAAATCTCCGAGAGCGGCAAGTCAGGCATCCGTGCCCTCAGCCCCTGCAGATTCGCCTCTAGCTTATCGAACAGGGAGGCCGTATTATTCATTCGCATCCTAACAATTTAATGTGTAATATTTTAGCAAATGAATATCCAGTGTGTAAATAGTTCTTGCATTGGAAACCGTCGCGTGCCATTTTTTGGAGCGCTGGCACGCCAGCCCACCATTCGATGAAACATAATCCCGCAAAATCCCCAGTCGCTGGCCGCATCGGTGCCAGCCCCGTCGGCTCAGGCCCAGTCGCTTCAGGCATCGTCGCTGCCTGCCCGACGGCTGAATGCCCAGTCGCTGCAGGCCGAGCTGGCGCAGGCTTGGTGCTGGCGGTGGGGGCGCTGCTCGCGAGCTGCGCCGTCGGCCCCAATTTCAAGCCGCCCCCAGCGCCGGCGGCCGCCGACGCGCTGGTGCCGCCCGCGCAGACGGCCAACCCCACGACCGCCACCGCGCTGCCCGGCGGCGAAGCGCAACACTTCGAGTCCGGGATGGATATCCCGGGCCAATGGTGGACGCTGTTTCAATCGGCCGAACTCAACGCGCTCATCGAGCAGGCGCTCGCCCACAGTCCGACGCTGCAATCGGCGCAGGCTGCCCTGCGGCAGGCGTCCGAGACCGCCGCCGCGGAACGCGGCAGCTACTACCCGAGCATCACCGGCGAGGTGCAAAGCCAGCGCCAAAAAGCCTCGGGCGCGGCGTTCGGGATACCCGGGCTGCCGAGTTCCTATTTTTATAATCTGCAGACGGCGTCGGTGAATGTGTCGTACACGCTCGATGCCTTCGGCGGCGTGCGGCGCCAGGTGGAGGCGTTGAATGCGCAGACCGAGTATGAGCGGTTTTCGCTGGAGGCCAGCTACCTCACACTCACCTCGAACATCGTGACCGCGGCGATCAACGAGGCATCGCTGCGCGCTCAAATCGCCGCCACCGAACAAATCTCGAACTCGCAGCGAACCCAGCTCGACATCGTCAACCGGCGGGTCAAGGCCGGCGGCGCCTCGCGCGCCGATGTGCTGCAGCAGCAATCGACCTTGGAGAACACTCTGGCGACTTTGCCGCCGCTGCGCAGTCAGCTCGCGCAGCAGCGCAATCAGTTGGCGGCGTTGGTGGGCTCCCTGCCCGCGCAATACAGCGGCCATGAATTCACGCTCGATTCGCTCACCATGCCGCAGAGCCTGCCGCTCAGCCTGCCGTCGAAGTTCGTCGAGCAGCGGCCCGATGTGCGTGAATATTCGGCGTTGTTGCACGAGGCCACGGCGCAGGTCGGCGTCGCGACGGCCAATATGTTGCCGCAAATCACGCTGACCGGCAGCTACGGTCAGGACGCCACGAGCTTCTCCCGGCTGTTCGACCCGGCGTCGAACGTCTGGAGCCTGATCGGCGGGCTGTCGCAGCCGCTCTTCAAGGGCGGACAGCTCAAACATCAGCGGCGCGCCGCGGTCGCCGCCGCGGAACAGGCGGCCGCCAACTACCAGGCGACCGTCATCACCGCGTTTCAAAATGTCTCCGACACGCTGTACGCGCTGCAAGCCGACGCGGATGCGCTCGCGGCCGAGAGTGCCGCCGAGCGCTCGGCGGCCGACAGCCTGTCGCTGGTACAGGCGCAGTACAAGAGCGGCGGCGCGAGCTACGTGCAGGTATTGACGGCGCAACAAACCTATCAGACCGCCGAGGTCGCGCTCGTCAAGGCGCGCGCGCAGCGCTACGCGGACACGGCGGCGCTGTTCCAGGCGCTCGGCGGCGGCTGGTGGAACCGCAGCGATGTCGCGGCAAGCGCCACCGATCACGGCGCCTTGGCGAGGGCGCTCAATGAGTAATTCAGAACAGGAGTTAACGTGAGCACAGTGGAATCCGACATCGACGGCGGCCGGCAGGAGCGCGCGCCGCTGCGTGCGATGATCAAACCGCTCGTGATCTTGCTTCTGGCCGTGGCGGTTATTCTCGGCGGCATCTACGCCTGGCATGTCTTCATCGGCACGATGATCAAGAAAGGCATGGCCGCCGGGGCGGCCGCCCCGCAAACCGTTTCCACGGTCGTCGCCGCCACCTCGAGCTGGCAGCCGCACACCGAGGCCATCGGCAGCTTGCGCGCCGTGCGCGGCGCGGATCTTGCGCCGCAGGCCTCCGGCGTGGTCGAGGAGCTGCACATCGAATCCGGCACCGAGGTCGCGGCCGGCACCGTGCTGCTCAAGCTCAAGGCCAACGACGACCCGGCGAAACTCGCCCAGCTCGAGGCCGCCGCGGCGCTGGCCGAACAAACCTACAAACGCGACCAGGAGCAGTTCGCCGCCCAGGCCGTGAGCCAGGCGACGCTCGACACCGACGTGTCGACGCTGAAATCAGCGCGCGCCCAGGTGCTCGCCCAACAGGCGTTGATCGATGAGAAAACCGTCAAGGCGCCGTTCGCCGGCCGGCTGGGGATCCGCCAGGTCGATGAGGGCCAGTACCTCAATGCGGGCACCACGGTGGTGACGCTGCAGGCGCTCGACCCCATCCTGATCGACTTCTACGTGCCGCAGCAGGAGCTGGCGAATCTCAAGGTGGGCCAGGCCGCCACCGCCACCGTGGACACCTACCCCGGCGTGCATTTCACGGGCACGATCGCGTCGATCAATTCCAAGGTCGACACGGCAAGCCGCAACGTGCAGGTGCGTGCCTCGTTTGGCAACGCGGATCGGCGGCTGCTGCCCGGCATGTATGCCAACGTCGAAATCGACCGCGGCGCGCCCACCAACGAGATCACCCTGCCGCAGTCGGCCATCACCTACAACCCGTATGGCGACACGGTATTCCTGGTCGAGAAAAGCGGGACCGATGCGCAGGGCAGGCCGGCATCGGTGGTACAACAGCGCTTCGTGCAACTGGGCGCGACGCGCGGCGATCAGGTGACGGTGCGCAGCGGCGTCGCCGCCGGCGACGTGGTCGTCACCGGCGGACAGATGAAATTGCGCAACGGGACCGCGGTGGTCGTCAACAACAGCGTCAAGCCCGCCGACGACGTCAACCCGACGCCGCCCAACGAGTAGACCGCACAGCCATGAGTTTCACCGATCTCTTCATCCGCCGCCCGGTGCTCGCGAGCGTCGTCAGCCTGGCCATTCTAGTCGTCGGACTGCGCTCCTATACGTCGCTGCAGGTGCTGGCGTATCCGAAGACCGAAAACGGCATCGTCACCATCACCACGAGTTTTCCCGGAGCCAATCCGGACGCGATCGCGGGATTCATCACCACGCCGATCGAGGCGGCGGTGGCACAGGCGAACGGCATCGACTACATGACGTCGACCAGCCAGAGCGGCACCAGCACCATCACGGTGAACCTGCGCCAGAATTACGACTCCTCGAAGGCCGCCGCCGAGATCAACATCAAGGTCAATTCGGTCTTGAACCAACTGCCGGTCGGCTCGCAGCAGCCGTCGATCACCGTCAAGGTGGGTCAAACCACCGATGCCATGTACATGGGATTCTCCAGCCCCACGCTGGCGCCCAATCAGATCACCGATTACCTGCAGCGGGTGGTGCAGCCGAAACTGCAGTCCGTGGAGGGCGTGCAGACCGCCGAACTCTTGGGCCCGCAGTACTTTTCGCTGCGCGCCTGGCTCGATCCGCGCAAGCTCACGGCCTACGGATTGACCGCGAGCGACGTGTCGACCGCGCTCCTCAACAACGACTACATCTCCGCCGTCGGCAACACCAAGGGCCAGATGGTGCAGGTGACGCTGACCTCGAGCACCGACCTGCACACCTTGAGCGAATTCCGCAACCTGGTGGTCAAGCAGGTGAACGGCGCCAACGTCAAATTGAGCGACCTGGGCACCGTCACCTTGGGCGCGGACAGCTACGAGTCGCGGGTGGCCTTCGACGGGCGCAACGGCGTATTCGTCGGCATCCAGGTCGCCCCGAGCGCCAACCTCCTCACCGTCATAAACGGCGTCAAGGCGGTGTTTCCCGAGATCCATTCGCAGCTGCCGCAGGGCCTGAACGGCACCATCGTCTACGACTCCACGGATTTCGTGAACAGCTCGATCCACGAAGTGGCGGTGACGCTGGTCGAGGCGCTGGTCATCGTCATGCTGGTGATCTTCGCGTTCCTGGGCTCGCCGCGCTCCGTGCTGATCCCCATCGTCGCGATACCGCTGTCGCTGATCGGCACGTTCTCCATCATGCTGGCGCTCGGTTTCTCGATCAATCTGCTCACCCTGCTCGCGCTGGTGCTCGCCATCGGGCTGGTGGTCGACGATGCGATCATCGTGGTGGAAAACGTCAACCGCCATCTGGAGGGCGGCATGGCGCCGATCGCCGCCGCCGCGCAAGCGGCACGCGAACTGGCCGGGCCCATCGTCGCGATGACGGTGGTGCTGTTGGCGGTGTTCGTGCCGATCGGATTCCAAGGCGGCCTCACCGGGGCGTTGTTCGTGGAATTTGCCTTCACGCTCGCGGCCTCGGTCACGGTGTCGGCGGTGATCGCGCTCACCCTCTCGCCGATGATGTGTTCGCGGCTGCTCAAACCGCATCGCGCCGACGACACCGGCTGGGAGACGCGCCTCGTCAAATTCATCGACAAGCGCTTCGACGCGCTGCGCGATGGGTACTTGCGCCGCCTCGACCGGAGCCTGCGCTACACGCCGGTCACGGCCGTGCTGGTGCTGCTGGTGCTCGGCAGCATCGTGTTTTTATATCGCAGCTCGAAGAGCGAACTCGCGCCGCAGGAGGACCAGGGCTTCGTGTTGATGCAGTCGACCAACGCGCCGAACGCGACCCTGCAGCGCAAGGGGCTGTATGACGCGGCGTTGTTCGAGCTCGTCAAGGGGACCATCCATCCGGATCACGTATTCCAGATCGATGCGCCCGGACAATCGATCACCGGCTTAGCGTTGCCCCCCCGCGACAAGCGCAAGCTGGGCACGAATGAGATTCAGCAGATGCTGCAGCAAAAGGTGAGCACGATCGCCGGACAGAAAATCGCGGTGTTTCAGCCGCCCTCGCTGCCCGGCGCATTCGGCCTGCCCATTCAGTTCGCGATCAAGACCACGGAGCCCGCGTTGCGGCTGAACGAGGTATCGACCGCGTTCCTGGGCGAGGCGCTGCACAGCGGGTTGTTCATTTTCCTCGACTCGGATCTCAAGTTCGACCAGCCGCAGTCGGTGATCGAGATCGACCGCGGCAAGACCGCACAGCTCGGGCTCACGATGAGCCAGGTCGGCACCGCGCTCGGCGGCCTGCTCGGCGGCAACTACGTGAACTATTTCAGCATCGATACACGCTCCTACAAGGTGATTCCGCAGGTCGAGCGCACCGAGCGCCTGAATGTCGATCAGCTGCTCAACTATCCGGTTGCGATGATCGGCGGCGTGCCGATTCCGCTCTCGACCATCGCCACCATCCGGCCGGAAACCGTTCCGGAAACGCTCAACCACTTCCAGCAGTTGAATTCCGCGACGATCTCCGGGGTGATGTCGCCCGGCGTCTCGCTCGACGACGCATTGAAGTACCTGCAGGGACTCGCGGCGCGCACCCTGCCACAGGGATACGCGGTGGATTACGGCGGTCAGGGACGGCAGTTCGTGCAGGAGTCGGGCGGCATCATGACGACGTTCGGCTTTGCCATCATCATCGTGTTCCTGGCACTTGCGGCGCTGTTCGAAAGCTTCCGCGACCCGATGGTGATTCTCATATCGGTGCCGCTGTCGATCGCCGGCGCGTTGATCTTCATCGCGATCGGCATCGGCGGCGCGACGCTCAATATCTACACCGAGGTCGGCCTGGTGACGTTGATGGGCCTGATCAGCAAGCACGGCATTCTCATCGTCGAGGTCGCCAACATGGAACAGGAAACCGGCAAGACGAAACGCGCCGCCATCCTGGCGGCGACCGGCGCACGGCTGCGTCCCATCTTGATGACCACCGCCGCGATGGTGCTCGGCGTGTTGCCGCTGGTGTTCGCGAGCGGCGCCGGCGCCGCGTCGCGATTCGCCATCGGCCTCGTGATCTCCACCGGTCTCGCGATCGGCACGCTGTTCACGCTATTCGTGGTGCCGGGCGTTTACATGCTGATCGGCGCCGATCACTCGACGCGCGCAGTGGCGCTGGGCGACGCAGCAACCGCGGCATGATTCGCGGTCGGTCGGCGTCCGACCGGCATGCATCGCTTAACGATCCTTCGGATCATCTCAAATACGGCGCGCGGCGACCCATCAACCCTGTGTGAGCGGCGTCTTGGGCCCGCCAGGCAATGTTAAGTGCGCAGCGGAGCCCATGCATCTCATTGATATGTTTTTCATGCACTTAGAATTCATAAGTGATTTAACTTCGAGAAAACGCGAAAAAAGCCCTGTAAAAACATGCCTACGGCTAGTTCGTGGACCCGTTCAAAGAGTTCATAAAATCTGCGTTGCGTTTCTGCGATTGTCTTGTATATTCCGATTGCAGAGTCTTGATTTAACAAGATGTCAATGAGGGATGCATCCTCGAAACCACTTTAAGGTTTCGATTTTCTGAAATGAGGCACACATGATCACCGCTTGGGAGTCTTTTCACTCTGCCACCCTCGAACTGGTGCGATCGACGCCGATCAAGCAGCGGCTGATCGCCGCGTATCGGCGGCATCTCGCGACGCTCGAGGAAGAGCAGCTACCGGTCGAGGTCCGCGCCACATTCAGCCAGATCATGCGCTGCCTGCGCGGGGTCAAACCCTTGCGCGGAGAAGATGCGGTGGCGGCTTCGGTGCGCAAGATGTCGATTCAGGAGGCCGACGAGTGCGCGGCTTTGATGGTCGAGGTATTCGGTTTGATGTCCCGGGTCAGCGGTGTACCGAACCGCGCCAATGGGGTGGTGCAATTGCACTCCGTGGAGTCCGCCGAATACGAAGCGCCGGCGTTGATCGCCAGCAACTGATTTTATTTATCCAGCTTTAAATCGTCGATTTTGAATTCGATGGTGTCCCAGCGCGTCGTTTCCTGATGCCGGGCTTGACGCAGCAGCGCGTCGATCAGATTGCGCTCATTCCACGGACTGATCTCGTCGGCAAGATCCTTGATCGCCTTGGGCAGCGGTTCGCCGGACCCAAAATTCTCCAAGGCAACGATCGGCTTGTCGGCCGACTTCGTGAAGTTCATCTGAAACAACACCAGCTCCGGCGCGATTTTGTAGACGGCGGGGAGCACGATGACCACCTCGGACGGAGCGATCTGCCGCCGCAGGTCCTCGCGCTGCGATTCCCGGTCAAGCGGCCGCTTGATCTGCGGCTGGCTGGAGTTCTGATAATAAAACGTGCCCGACGCCTCGAGGTACTCGAAAACGCGTGTGTAGTCATCGCTTTCGACGTACGCGTGGGTGACGAACAGCCGGATCGGATTGACGCGGATGGACATGGTTCTATTGTAACTTGACGATGGTCATGCGCGAAGCACCCGTGGCCGATACAATGACGCCAAGTGCGACTGCTGATTTACAATATACGGTACGCGACCGGCACGGGGCCTGCCTTTCACCTTCCCGTGCCGGGGGCCGGCTACCTTCGATCCAGCCGCCTGGTGCTGTCCCGGATCACCGAATTCATCAAGCAGCAAGACCCGGACGTGGTGGGGTTGATCGAGGTCGACACCGGCTCCATCCGCACCGGCATGGTCAATCAAGCCGATTTCATTGCACGCTCGCTCGGCCATTACTCGACCTTCGAATGCAAGTACGGAGTGTCATCGGTCAATCACTTGGTTCCGATCGTGCGCAAGCAGGCCAATGCCTTTTTGGCGGCGCCGCGGGTCCGCGGCGAGCGCTTCCACTACTTCGATACCGGGATCAAGCGCCTCATCATCGAATTGGAACTCGACGATGTAGCGATTTTCTTGGTGCATCTGTCGCTCAAGTTCAGGCACCGCCAATATCAATTGCGCTATCTCTATGATTTATTGCGCAAAACCCGCAAGCCCGTGATCGTCGCCGGAGACTTCAATACGTATTGGGGAGACCACGAGCTGTACCTCTTTACCCAGGCGGCGGGGTTGCGCAGCGCCAATTTGCGGGGCCTTCCCTCCTATCCCAGCCGCAGCCCCCGCAAGGAGTTGGACTTCATCCTGCACAGCGCGCAAATCGAGGTCAATCGCTTCGACATACCGGACGTGCAATTCTCCGATCACCTGCCGCTCATTTGCGATTTCACCGTCCACGAGCCAGCTCAACAGGCAGCCTGATGGCTGATGTCAGTACTTGGTCGCTGGAAGTCGACGCCGACCGAATCGCTTGGCTGGTGTGCGATATCCCAGGCACCTCGACCAATGTCTTGAGCGCCCGGGTACTCGAGGATCTGGCGGCCCAGCTCGACGCCATCGTCCGGCTGGGGCCGGCCGGGGTGGTGATTCGCTCGGGCAAAGCCAACGGCTTCATCGCCGGCGCCGACATCAAGGCATTTCTGGACATCCGGACGGAGGCGCAGGGCTACGAGCTGGTGCGCGCCGGACAAGCCGTCCTGCAACGGATCGAGGATCTGCCCTGCCCGACCGTTGCCGCACTGCACGGGTTTGCGCTCGGCGGGGGGCTCGAACTGGCACTCGCCTGCCGCTATCGCGTGGCCGCGGACTCACCGACGCTGTCGCTGGGATTTCCCGAAGTGCTGCTGGGCATCCACCCTGGATTTGGCGGTACCGTGCGCGGCGTGCAACTCGTCGGCGTCCGGCCGGCGCTCGATCTCATGCTCAAGGGCAAACCCTACGGGGGCTCGCGCGCGCTGGGCATCGGGCTGGTCGACGAACTGGTCCCCGCAGAGTCGCTGCGGGCGCGCGCGAAGGCGCGGCTGATCGAAGGACCCCCGAAAACCACGGCACCGTTCGTCGATAAACTGCTCAATCTCGGACTGGCACGGCCGTTCATCGCCCGGCAGGCCGCGTCGGCGCTGCGCCACAGCGTGCGGCGCGATCAATATCCCGCGCCGTATGCGATTCTCGACCTCTGGCAGCAGCATGGCGCGGCGGGTGCGGGCGGCTACGAGGCAGAGGCTCGGTCGATTGCCCAACTCATGTGCACCGACACGTCGCGAAATTTGGTGCGCGTCTTCATGTTGCAGGAGCGCCTGAAGAACCTCGGACGGGAATCGACGGCGGTGTTTCGCCATGTGCACGTCATCGGTGCCGGCGTCATGGGAGGCGACATCGCGGCGTGGTCGGCGTTTCGCGGGATGACGGTCACCTTGCAGGATCGTTCCCGGGAGTTGATCCAGCCCGCCATGGATCGCGCCAAGGCCTTTCTCGAGCGCAGGCTGAAGAATCCGGCGGCGGCGGCCGAGGTGTTCGCGCGGCTGCGGGCCGACGTAGCGGGCGACGGCGTCGCGGATGCCGACGTGGTCATCGAAGCGATCGTCGAGAACGCCGCGGCAAAGCAGGCGCTCTATGCCGAGCTCGAGCCCAACCTCAAGCCCGGCGCGCTGCTGGCCACCAACACCTCGAGCATCCGGATCGAAACCCTGTGCCGGACGCTGCACGATCCCACGAGGCTTGTCGGGATACATTTTTTCAATCCGGTGGCGCAGCTGCAATTGGTGGAAATCGTGCAAGGCGAGGCTACGCGCCTGCAAATCGTTCAAGACGCGATCAAGTTCACCCGCACGCTCGACAAGCTGCCGCTGCCCTGCAAGAGCGCGCCCGGATTCGTGGTGAACCGCATATTGACGCCCTACATCAATGAAGCCCTGTTCGCCTTGGAAAGCGGCATCCCGGCCGACATCATCGACCGCGTCGGCAAGGACTTCGGCATGCCGATCGGCCCCCTCGAATTGACCGACGTGGTCGGCCTCGACGTCTCGCTGCATGTCGGGCGCGTGCTCGCCGAGGCGATGCATCGGCACGTGCCCGAAATCCTGGTAAAACTCGCGGGCCAGAACCAGCTCGGCCGCAAGAGCGGACAGGGTTTCTATGCATGGCGGGACGGTAAGCCGGTCAAAACCGACTCTTCGCAGTTCCAGGTACCCGCGGATCTGCAGGATCGCTTGATATTGCCGATGCTCAACGAAGCCGTCGCGTGCCTGCGCGAGGGTGTGATCGAAGACGGCGATTTATTGGACGCAGGGGCGATTTTTGCGACCGGCTTCGCGCCTTTTCGCGGCGGCCCGGTTCATTATGCCAAGTCCCGCGGCATCGCCATCGTGACTGCCCGGCTGGAAGAACTTGCACAACATTACGGCGAGCGTTTTCGTCCGGACGTGGGCTGGCTACAGCTCGCCGCTTGACAGCATCCCCGCCCTTCCCTGACTGTGCTCGGTATCAGCGCCGCATGTGGTAGCATTTCGCGGCCAAAATCATGAGGTTGAAGCATAGGGAGCGGCGCATACTTCGATGGACGATCGGCCTGTAGAACCCTCGGTACTAAAGGCTTTCTCACCGCTCGACGGTTTGAAAGCCGAGAATCTGCATGCGCTCGCCAGGAAGACTCAGATCCGCGAGCTGGCGAGCGGCCGGATCCTGTTCAAGGAGGGCGACTCCGACAAGCGCACCTTCTATCTGGTTTCCGGCAGCATCGAATTGCGAGCCAACGATCGCACGGTGGGAACCATCCGCGCCGGATCGCCCGAAGCGCGCACCGCCCTCGCGGCCGGTTTGCCCCGCAAGTTCACCGCGCGGGCGGCAACCGATGTCGAATACATCGCGATCGACAGCGATCTGCTCGACGTGTTCCTGACCTGGGACCAGACAGGCCAGTACGAGGTGGCCGAACTGCTCAACGATGGGCTCGAGGCGACCGGCGACTGGATGACGACCCTGCTGCGCACCAAGGCGTTCCATCGCATCCCGCCTGCGAATATCCAGGCGATCTTCATGCGCATGCAGCGCATCAACTATCGCGCCGGCGACGTGATCATCAAGCAGGGAACCGAGGGCGACTTTTTTTACGTGGTGGTCACCGGGCGATGCGTGGTGACCCGCGAGACGCCCCTCAACAAGGAAGGCATCAAGCTCGCGGAGTTCGGCCCGGGCGACAGCTTCGGCGAGGAGGCCTTGATTGCGGAGGCCAAGCGCAACGCCACGGTGACCATGTCCACCGACGGGGCGCTGATGCGGCTCGCCAAGAATGATTTCCAGACCTTGCTCAATGAGCCGCTGCTGCAATGGGTGGATCACGACCGGGCCAATGAGATCATCGCGCAGGGCGGCAAGTGGCTCGATGTGCGGCTGCCGAGCGAATTCCAGAACTTTCGCATCGAAGGGGCGATCAACGTTCCCCTGTACTTCATCCGGCTGAAACTCAATACCCTCGACAAGCAGACTCACTACGTCGTGTGCTGCGATACCGGCCGCCGCAGTTCCGCGGCGGCCTACATCCTGAGCGAGCGCGGGTTCGAAGCCTATGTCCTGAAGGGTGGCCTCGTCGCCGTCGAGGCTGACCACCCGACCGTCGGTTGATCCGTGCCCCGCTCGTTCCGCGGTGAGGAGTCCGGAGGTTTTCCGGAACCGGGAGAGGTGCCGGAGTACCAGGCTCGCTCCATGCTGGAGGAATACCGCGGCCTCGCCATCGTGTTCGCGGTGGCGGGATTGGCCTTGGCAGCCTATTTCATCAAGTGGGTGGTCATGGCGCCGAAGCCGCCGCCTCCGCCGGTTCAATCGGTGTATGTGGAGGTGCTGCCGCAGAGCGCACCGCGGAGCGATGCTGCGGCGCGCGGCGATGCGGCGCCGCGCAACGACACCGCGCCGCAGAAATCGCCGCCGGCGCCATGATGGGTGCCGAGGAAGCATGAATGTGCGCGAGCGAACAGACTCAGCGGAACGCTACGGTGTAGCTTTACGTTGGGTCGTACACGGACTTCCCGAGACGTCTGAAGCGCAAGCGCCACAGGGAAGTCCGTGTGCGGCGCCTCGCGAACCGAATGCTACGCGAGTATGTATGCGACGCCGGCGTCCTAGACGCTCGTCGAAGGCGTAACCCTACATGGTGTGCGTGGGTTTGTCCCCGCCCAAAGCACCGGCCAGATAATTCTCGATCTTCTTCTGCGTGTTGCCGCGGTCCTGATCGCTGAATTGCACGCCGATGCCTGCGGTGCGTTTGCCCTGCGCGCCCTTCGGCGTCATCCAGATCACGCGGCCCGCGACCGGGAGCTTCTCTTCCTCTCCCATGAGGTTCAGCAGCATGAACACTTCATCGCCCAGGCGATAATTGCTGTTCGTCGGAATGAACAGGCCGCCGTTCTTCACGAACGGCATGTATGCCAGGTACAGCGCGCTTTTATCCTTGATGGTGAGCGTCAGTAGACCCGGTTTATTACTTTGGCTTCGCAATTCCTGACGTTCCCACATTGAAAGTCTAGTTCTCCAGCGCCGTTCTACCGCCGATCAACAACGCCTCGAGCGCCAGTTGCTGATTGATACCGGTCGGCGCAAGAAGCCGTAGCTCCCGGGCGGCGTCCAGCAGCTTGAATAGGGACCTTATCTTGGCCTTAAGTAAAGCGCCAGGCAAGGAGACAGGTTCCGCACTTTGCGCCAAAGGAGCCCCGCCGAGGGATGCAAGTACTCGCCGTGTGATCCAGTTCTCAAGCCACATCATGCGAAGTGCGGGATCGGTCTTGATCCAACGCTCCGCGAGCAACGTAACGTCCACTTTGTCTGCCCTCAGTTGCCGCAACGACTCGTGCATGTCCGCATCGAGTTCTCCCAAGCCGGCAGCGTGCATCTCCACGGCGCGCAGCGGGGCGCCGCCTGCCAAGTTCAGCGCCGCTTCCCAGGATTGCGCTGCTGCGGCGGGAGCGGCGGATCGAGCGGCAGACGGAGCAGCGGATGCAACCGCGCTCTGCGCGTCGAGCCACGCCAGGGCGACACTGGTGGGCGGCGGCGCGAGGTAGAGCCGCAGGCAGCGGCTGGCGATGGTGGCCGGCAGGCGGTGGTTGGGCCGGGCGATCATGATCAACAGCGTGTTCGCGGTGGGTTCCTCGAGCGTCTTCAAGAAGGCATTCGCGCCGTTCGCATTCAGCATCTCGGCGCCCTCGATGACACCCACCTTGTACCCGCCGCGATAGCTCTTGAGCGTGAGCGCCTCGATCAGACCGCGCACCTGATCGACCTTGATCTGCCGGGCGTCTTCCTCGAGACGCACCGCATGCACATCCGGATGCGTATCGGCCTGCAGCAATTGGCACGAGGCGCAGATGCCGCAGGGCCGTGGCTGCGGCGGCGGCGATTCGCACAACACGAACGCGGTGATCCAGTTCGCGAGCAGCTCGGCACCGAGGCCGGGCGCCGCCAGGACCAGCAGCGAATGCGGCAGCCGCTCCACGGCGAACGAGGCGCGCAGCCGCTGCTGCGCGCCGCCCAGCCAGGGCAATGAATCCGCGCTCAGGAAATCCATGAGCGCGCCACCAATAGATCGAGAACACTCGCGGCGACGTCGTCGACGGATCCGGCGGCATCCAGCACGGCGATGCGCTTGGGGTCCGCCGCCGCACGCTCCAGGTAGACCTTGCGCACGCGCTCGAAGAAGTCGGCACGTTCGCTTTCGAAGCGATCGCGCGAGGCCCCGGCGCTGCGTCGGTGCGCGCGCAGCAGCGCCTGCTCCACGGGGGCGTCGAGAATCAGCGTGAGATCAGGCCGGCGTGCGCCCTGCACCAGCGTCTCGAGCTGGCGGATGTGCTCCATGCTCACGCGCCGGCCACCTCCTTGATAGGCGTACGTGGCGTCGGTGAAGCGGTCGCACACCACCCAGCGGCCGGCCTCGAGGTTCGGTTCGATGTGATTGTTCAGATGCACCGCGCGGGCGGCGAACATGAGCAGCAGCTCCGCTGCAGGCGGCAACGCTTCGCCGCGCGCATCGAGCACGATCTCGCGGATGCGTTCCGCCAGCGGCGTGCCGCCCGGCTCGCGCGTCACCACGTGCGTGATCGCGCGCGCCGTCAGTGCCGCCGAGAGCCGCGCCACCTGCGTGGTTTTGCCGACGCCTTCGATGCCTTCCACGGTCAGAAATCGCCCCTGCGTATTCACTGCTCCTCCTGCGCCGCGCGCTGACGCTGATGCGCCACATAAGCGGCAACGGCGGCATTGTGCTCCTGCAGCGTCGCGGAGAACACATGACTGCCGTCGCCCGCGGGCGACGCGACGAAGTAGAGCGCATCGGTTTTTTCCGGATTAGCGGTCGCGTGAATCGCGGCGGCCCCGGCCAGCGCGATGGGAGTCGGCGGCAACCCCACGCGGGTGTACGTGTTGTAGGTCCCGTCGGTGCGCAGGTCGAGGGTGTGAATGCTGCCGTCGTACCGGTCCCCCAACCCATAGATCACCGTGGGATCGGCTTGCAGGCGCATGCCGATGGCCAGCCGGTGCAGATACAGACCGGCGATCTTCGGCAGTTCCTGCGGCAGGCCGCTCTCCTTCTCGACGATGGATGCCATGATCAGCAATTCGTAGGCATCGTGCAGGGGCAATGTGGGGTCACGGCCCGCCCACGCCGCATCGAGCTCCCGCCGAAGCGCGGCATGCGCCGTCCGCAGCAGCTCGGTGTCCGGTGTACCCGCGATGAAGCGATAGGTCTCCGGCAGGAATTGTCCTTCCGCGTTCTGCCCAGGGGCGCCGAGTGTCGCCATGAGATCGGGCGGGTCCGCGGCGAGCGTAACGGCAATTTCGGGGTCGCGCCGCAAGGCGCTCAGCAGGTCCTGTACCCGCCAGCCGTCGACGATGGTGAAGGAGTGCAAGACCACCTGACCGTTCACCATTTTTGTCAAGAGCTGGCGCGGCGTCGTGCCGGGCTCGATGTCATATTCGCCGGCTTTGACGGCGGCTGCGAGGTGCGAGTAGCGCGCGAACCAGACCCAGGCGCGCGGATTGTCGACGACGCCCTGCGCCGCCAATTGCGCGGCGACCCGGGAGAATGCCACTCCCGGCGCGACTTTGAAACGCAGCGGCGCCGCGACCCGCAGCGGCTCATCGAGACTGCGCAGGCCGAGCCACACCGGCACGGCCGCGGCGGCGCCCAGCAGCAGTAGCAGCAGCAGCAATAGACCCAGGCGCCGGATGCGAGTCACACGAGATCCAACCGCGCACGCAGCGCATCGGCGCTGGTGAACACGGTGCGCCGGAGGCGCTCCCGGCCGTGCTCGATGCTGCCCACGGAGCGCACACCCGCCACGGCGTTGCTCAAAAAGAGTTCGTCGGCATCGCGCAGGTCGCGCCACTTGATGTGGCGCTCGACGGCGCGCAGCTCGAGCTCGCCGGCGGTCGCGAGGACCCAGCGGCGCATCACGCCGGCCACACCGCATCGATCGAGTTTCGGCGTCATCAGGAGCGAACCATGCCGCAAGAACAAGTTCGACATCGTACCGCAGACGATGTTCTCATCCACGTCGCGCATCAATCCTTCCCAGATCCGCACATCGCTCCATTCCGCCCGCGCCAGGACCGACTCGAGGCGATTGAGGGTCTTGAGTCCGGCGAGTTCGGGATTGAGTCCGAGCGGTGTTGCGCACAGCCGAACCCGCACCGCTGCTGCGGGATCGCGCGCGCCCGGCGGCAGCGCATGCAGGGTGAGAATGCGGGTGCAGCGCTCGCGGCCGCTCGGCCGGTAGCCGCGCCGGCCCGGTCCGCGCGTGACGATCAATTTCAGCACGCCCTCGCGACGGCGGGCGGCGATGGATTCGATCTCGCGCAGCAGAACGCGCGGCGGCGGGCCGGCGATTTGCAGGCGCCGACAGCCAGCCTGCAGGCGGTCCAAGTGATAGCGCAGCAAGCGCACGCGGCCGGCCCGAACTCTCATGGTTTCAAACAGCCCATCGCCATATTGCAGTCCGCGATCCTGCACGTCGATCGAGGTGCCGCTGCGGCCGTTGATCCAGGTGCTCATGCGCCGATCGAGGTGCTGCTGCGGCCAAAGCTCAAGGCACCGCCGCCGCGCGCAGCTCCCCCAGGGCGCGCAGCATGCCCTCCGCCTTGGCGCGCGTTTCGGCCAATTCCTGCGCGGGCGTCGAGTCGGCGACGATGCCGGCGCCGGCGCGGAATTTGAACAGGCCGGATTGGGCGGTGATGGTGCGGATGAGGATGTTCAAGTCGCAGCTGCCGTCGCGGTTCAGATAGCCGATGGATCCCGTGTAGGCTCCGCGTCCGACGCCTTCGAGCTCGGCGATGATTTCCATGCAGCGCACCTTGGGGCATCCCGTGATGGTGCCGCCGGGAAACAGCGCGCGAATCACGCCGACGGGCGATACGTCGTTGCGCAGCAGGCCGCTCACGTTGGAGACGATGTGATGCACGTGCGCGTAGCTCTCGACGCTCATGTACTCATCGACGCGCACCGACCCGGCGGCGCACACGCGCCCCAGATCGTTGCGCTCCAAATCGATGAGCATGATGTGTTCGGCGCGCTCCTTTTCGTTGTCCAACAGCGATCGGACCAGGGCCGCATCGCGCTCCGCGGTGGCGCCGCGCGGTCTCGTCCCGGCGATCGGGCGCGTGGACACCGTGTTGCCCCGGATCGAGACCAGGCGCTCGGGCGAGGAACTCAGCACCGCGAAATCACCGTAGCGCAACAGCGCGGCAAACGGACTCGGGTTGGTCACTCGAAGGCGTCGATAGACACTGACCGGATCGGCCGCAACGGCGGGCACCGCCGAGCGGGCTGTCCAACCGCGGGACAGATTGGTTTGGTACACGTCGCCCGCGGCGATGTAGTCGAGCGCTCGGCGCACGGCGCTCAAGAAGATTTCAGGCGCGTCTTCCTCGACCAGCAATCCGCCGGCGTTCGCGCCTGCGGGCGCGCGCGCGCGAGCCTCGGACGTCACCCGCGCCTCGAATTCGTCGAGCAGATGTTCAAACCCAGGTTCGGCGATCAGCCACGCACGGCCGCTGGCACGATCGCGAATCCAGGCTGCCGGCGCACGGATCGCGAGGGCGGACACGGGATCGGCGCTGCGCGGCAAGTTGAGCCGTGGTTCGATTTCCGCCGCCGTCTCGTAGCCCAAGTACAGCAGCCAGCCACCGACGAACGGCAGCGGAGAGGCGATTTCGGGCGTGCGCAAGGCGGTCCACCAGCGCTCCAATGCCTCCAGGAATCCGTACGGGCCGGCGCAAGGGCCGGTGAGCTGCCCGTCGGACGCCTGCCTGAGGCATTCGCCATTGGTGATGGGCAGGATGTCGAATCGACCGGTGCCGCCCATC
>Ga0209611_10007029_pt1 | contig 18159 bp, 14 predicted proteins | sample S1TSphgellanicum_3_FD_187693 | JGI IMG/M metagenome (GOLD analysis project Ga0209611, IMG submission 187693) | Host-associated microbial communities from peat moss isolated from Minnesota, USA - S1T2_Fc - Sphagnum magellanicum MG (SPAdes) (version 2) | ecosystem: Host-associated > Plants > Peat...
GGGGGGGGGGGGGGGGGGGGGAGTGGAGCTATTGGAGTCTGGTTAGAATTCATGTGTAGGGGTTGATTTCCTTGTTACTTGCTATCCAGGGGAGTAGTGGGTCTGTCATGAAAGAATCTTGAGAATGGTGGGCACATGAGTAACCTTTCCCAAATGGAAGCTCCCACCCTAAACTTATCCCTGAAGTCACCCACTATCCCCTGTTTCAATGGTATCCGCAAAGTAATGAAATTTTATTAAATCTCAGTATGAAATGCTTAAACTCAGCATTTAATGCACAAGGTTCCAGAGGAATTCTAGTATTGTACAGGTAGGAGCAGTGAAAATACATGTAGCATTGACGGAGGCGCTCAGGAAAAAGGAAAGAGAGGATGAAACTGAGTTTACCACCAAAATTGGTAGAAAAAACTAGTTTGGGTCCCAGTTACGCGTTTGATGCCTTATTACGCTGAAACTGGCTGTTCTCGCCCCCTAATCCCCTAATCGCCTGACTTTACAGATAACTTTATTATACTAAAATTTTGATGGAAAGGTAGACAAACGCCCCAACATGGAAACCCATCTTAAATATACAAACAACATTTAATGAAATACTTTCTAAATCCAAATTACAGATTTCTTGTAATATGACTAAATGTCCCACAGTTTGTGCCCCTGCCATTTGGTCCTGTAATATGACAAACACATTAGTATGACAAGATCTATCATTTTTAGAAGGAAAATTACAAATTAAAAAACTTGGCCATCATTTTGTAGTGTAGTCGTATGGTCTAAACAAAAGCTTGGCCATCATTTTGTAGTGTAGTCATATGGTCTAAACAAAAGCTTGGCCATCATTTTGTAGTGTCGTCATATGGTCTAAACAAAAGATTGGCCATCATTTTGTATTGTAGTCATATGGTCTAAACAAAAACTTCACCATCATTTTGTAGTGTAGTTGTATGGTCTAAACAAAAACTTCACCATCATTTAAACTTCACCATCATTTTGTAGTGTAATCGTATGGTCTAAACAAAAGCTTGGCCATCATTTTGTAGTGTAGTTGTATGGTCTAAACAAAAACTTCACCATCATTTTGTAGTGTAGTTGGACATACACCTTGTGATCTACTTAGGTTTGGTTCATGATGAATTTTGCCTTGTGCTTTACTACAGGGAAAGCCCATGGGTGAGGGACATTCTCAAAATGCAAGGCAGGACTCAACTATCGCCTTGTCCTAGGCCCCTTATTTGGAGATGCCCCCATCCTAGGGCTTTACCCCACACTTAATTCACCCTTGAACAGAAATCCGGCCTCAACTATCACCTCATCCGAGGCCCCTTATTTTGAGATGCCCCCACCCTAGGGCCTTACCCTACACTTAATTCACCCTTGAGCAGAAATCTGGCCTCGACTATCCCCTCGTCCTAGGCCCCTTTATTTTGAGATGGCCCCACCATAGGGCTTTACCCTACTCTTAACTCACCCTTGAGCAGAAATGACTAACCTAGGGTTAATTGTCTACATGGCCTTTGTTCTGTGGAAAACCCCTTGGGGGGCCATTTCTCTTCACCAGTGTGCAGTAGAAAAACGAGCTCGCTTGCACAGCTTTGCTTTTGAGCTTGGTGCTTGTCGTTTTTCTTCTTTTTTGTTTTTTATTCAATCGCTCGTGTTTTGCTTCTTGTTGTTTTGTTGTATTTGTTCTTGTTGTTGTCGTAATTTTTCTTCTTGTGTTGCAATTTTCCGTTTTTCCCCCCCCTGTTTCCTTCCTTTCTTTGTGTCTTCTTGTTTGGTTTGTATGATGGATTTCGGTTTTGTAAGATCTGGAGTTTCTCGGGATTTTCGTGGCTGCAGTTCCATGGAAGAAGAAGGAGGAATACTGCTGGTGTTGGTTTGTTGAGAGCTTGTATCTGTCAATCTTGTATCATGGCTGCGACTGTAGGAGAGAGGTCGTCGTCACCCGAGATTACTCCTCCTCGTTCACAAGACTACGCGTTAGCTTTGGACGGGAAGACTGCAATCATCTTGCCTTCGCCATCCGATGTAGAGGAAACTGTCATTCCCCGGTCTAATAAGGTGCTCGATTCCCCGACGTCGAGATCACGGGTTTCCGTCAAGCCCGTCTCACCTACGAGTCCTTCTCGGTCCATGTTTGTTCCTGAACGCAGTACGGGATCAGCTCCAACGTCGCCGAGTACAGTAAACAGCGAGCTCGCACCGCTCATTCCTAATGCCGGTGGTTCAAGGTCCATCGCCATCGACTTTCTTCCCCTCTCCGTTCCGTCCTTGACTGCTTCCGTCCAGTCTGTAAAACGGCACTTCCTGCTCGGATCTTCATCGGCATCTGCTGCTAAGGTGAACTTCCCCATTGCGATCTTTCTAGTCCAGGAGTGTGTCTCTTCAGAGTCTTCTGTTTCCAATTTCTTCATCCGCTATCTGGATTGATTAGGGTTTGGAGCTCTAGTCCAGAAGGTGTTTCAGAGTCTTCTGTTTCCACTTTCCTCATCCACCATCTCAAATTGATTAGGGTTTGGAGCACCAACCAAGTGAGCTTTCTTTCAGACTAGGATGAGTAGCAGAAGAGATTTGATGCAATGGGTTTTGTGCATGGAAATGGAACAGGAAAGGAGGACAAAACTGAGAAGCCCTGTTGTTGAATCTGCTGGGCTTGCTGAATTGCTTGCATGGATATGGGGTGGCTCCAGATATTCAGGCCCTATGTGCATGGCATTAGCTGCACTAGCTTATACACTCATGGGGGTTCTTGTTGAATTCTTTGCAGGTTTTGATTTTCTCTCCCTCTTCCCAATCTTCCCCATATAAGGGGCCTTATCATCATGCAATGAACTCTTCTGTTGTTGGAAATGGGGTCCTGGGTGCTATCGAGCAATGCAAACCCACATTACTACTGTTTTAATCTACCTTCTGCTCTTTGAAGTTCTGAAGCTTCTACAAGAATATAAGCACAATGGTCATGCGAATTATGGAAACACATTCAAGCCTTACATTTCTTTTGCTATTGCCAAGAGTGACTGGGTGTTCTTATTTGCTTTGCATATCTTGTGAGGGTTTGTCTGAAATTGAGTTGTGCATATCTTGATTTCATTTGCATTTGAGCACAGTTGATGGGGAGTGTCTACACACCCAGTAATCTCTTGATAGGCAATTCAAGTTATGAGTTGCATAGATCGATGCTTCAGGAGGAGTTCAGCTATTCTTTTCTATGAACTTCCCTGATTTTTTGCTTCGGGATATCTTATTTAGTGGCCTAGATTAGTCAGTCAGCTTTGAATTATCTTCCTATTTATTGCATTATTGAAAATAGCTGTGTTGTTGTTGTAATCCTGATTAATGTGGACAGTGCAAGAGATGCCACCATACGAGACTCAATTTTTCAGGTGCGCAGTGGTGTCTGCTGCTGCTGCTGTTGTAACAAGAATAACAGGGCATTCCTTGTTTGGAGCACCAACTGCCAGACATTTGTTGGCAGCAAGGGCTATTATGGGGTTGATTGCATCTTCAGGCTTCATCTATAGGTGAGATTGATTTTTTGTCCTTCACTCATTCAATTTTGCAGTTACATATGCTCCTGAATGTGTAGGTATCTGTTGAGTTACCCAATCCAGTGGTGTAATGATGTCATACACTAATCAGTCTCCCATCCTTCTCAAGCTTCCTGTTCCCAGTATCAGGAATATTCATGTCATGTTCTGTCAAAATGGAGGGACCATCTATCACAGAGATTTCAGTCACGTCCATATTTTCTGAACCTGTGTGATGGACTGGTCAAGCTTTGATTCTAAATTTGTTGCTTTCAAGCAATTCAGTGGTTTATAACTCGTCTGCTACATGATCTTGTTGTTGTGTTTGGTAGAGAGGAAATGCCAGATCTGTTCTTGATGGATGCACTGAAATCACCATCACCACCACCTAGTATCTATGGACTAGATGCTAAGGCCTTAGCACCTTAGAATGTGCACACTCTTGAAAGAAGCAACGGTTGATTTGTATCAGATAGCCTTTGATGGGGCAGAATGTTGGCATGGTCCCCATTTCTGCACTTCGCATGCATGGGTGCCACTGTTGCAGCCTATCAGTCCTTCCACTTTCTGCAGCTGCTTCTATAAATTTCTCAACACCGCTTTTCACTGCACTGCTTTCTACAATCATCCTCCAGGAGCCATGGAATCCCAGAGTTATTGCAGGTACCCCTTCCTCACTTGTGTGTACAATTTCCCTCTCTTACTATTTCTGTTCTGCAATGCAGAGGGCTAACACCTAACAGGACACCGGTCTCTCTTTTTGTTGATAGTTTTGAAAGGGGGTAACTGGGGCAGGCTCCATATCAGGATTCCTTGGAGCACTTCTTATCCTCCAGTCCTTTCCTTTATTAGGAGGTGAGTGTCCAGTCTCTTGGATGCTCTGAATTGCATTCATTTCAAGGATTTGTAATCTCTGAACCCTAAACCTAGCATGTATAATTTGCTGTATTGTCCTGTTCTCCATTATGGAGTTGTAACACAACTTTTTTATGTAACATCCAGTGCAGTATCCTTTTCTCCATTAATGAGTTGTAAGACAACCAAGAGCATTGTTGGTATACTTGAAGAGACAGATTTACTAGACTGAAGTGAATAGCCATGATGTGCTTCACTTTGCCAGGCAAATACCTAGATTATTGTTAATTTCTGGTGATTCTCATCTAATCTACAATTGTCTTACAGTTTAAACATCTTGTATGTTTGCACAGATCAACCTGCATTTGCACCGAGTGATGGTGCCTCTTCAGATGATAAGAGATATCTCCAAGGGGCCTCAATGTCACTTGCATTTGTGGCTGCAGCAATCGGAGGGGCAGTTTATTGCTGTATAAGAAGCCTCGGAAAGGCTGGAGAACCCCCACAGTAAGCTGCTAACTCTTCAGTCCATATGGAGTGACTTCTAAATGGCATGGGTAACTATTGACCAAACAAACTTTTGATTCTGATTGCATTGGCACCAACTTCTGAAAAATGATTCACTTGCACAAATGCCACTTACAACAACTACGTCCATGGAGAACCTTAATGCATTTTTTGACCCAATATCTGAAGGGTTTCTATCATTTCAGATATTGAGTAGACAGCGACCAGTTCTCTCAGCAAAGTCGCATTAGTTATTCTTAAGGTGCTAAGCCTATTTTTCATCTCTAGAATACTCCATCAACCTCTGAGACTAGTTTCTCACTCTGCAGGGTGACCGTCTTCGCATTTGCAGCTTTGTCCTGTCCAATAGCAGCACTTTGTGCATTGCTTTTTCAGGTTAGTAGAGCCTGGAACCAATGTTCATTCCTGCATTCTTTATCATACATCCTGTCAGTATTGTTCAAACCTCTCCTTAGGTATTTTATTTAGGTCTGGAAATGTTCTCAGTACTCATTAATATATTTTGTGTCACTTGTGCTCACTCAACATCCTGCTAATCAAGAACATTGAAATGTTTTTATTAGATTTTCCATTTGTGTCTGAATGGCATTTTTGGCTCAAAGTTTGTTGGAAGACATTCGCATGGATTACAGATGGTTATAGTCATGCCAATGTGCATCTACTGTTATATCTTCTGCAGCATGTAAGCCAGGATACTCAGACTTGCTGATCGTACATGTTTATATGTCTCACATGTCATCCTTGGAAACTTTTGTAGGATTTTGTTCTACCAGGATTTGTTGACCTCATTGGTATGGTGATAACAGGCATTACTGCATTTGCAGCCCAGGTACCACTGTACCATTTCCTTCATGGAGACTCATGCCCTCTTGCATTTATTCTCTTCTAATTTGGTTCGGTACTGCATGAAGTATAGGTGGTATTTGCAAAGACTTGGTTTTTGCTGAAATTATGCTATCTAGTATTTAAAACATTTTTTGATTGCTCTTTTCTGGGGGAATGAAAGAATGCTGCAGTCATGGAATAGTTGGAGTTCAGATTGTTTGATTTCTTAGTGCCTACCCAATGGTGTGCCTTCAAGGGTTTTGCTCTTACAATTGGTAACTGATGAAGCCAGTGGAGTCTTTGGCCAGTTCTGGGTTCCAGACTGGTTTTGGCTGGTTTTGATCTGGTTCTCAGTCCAGTTCTGGGAAATCAACCACCAGTTCTGATGGTTGAATCACTTCTCAAGTCAGCATGGAGAAGTAATTCAGCCATTCAGCCACATCTTCACTGATTTGGATTTGGATTTGGATTTGGATTTGGCAAGAAATGGGACTTCCATTTTGTAGTTATTCTTGGATTCTTATGTGACATGGCAAAATCTGCTATTGATCTGCAGGTGCTTGTAGCCCGGGGATTGCAATTAGAAAAGGCTGCAAGAGCAACATCCTTCCTGTACATTGAGGTGAAGCTTTATCTCTTCTAACTGATCTATTTCTAACTGAGTTTGCTTGTTCTTCTAAATTGATGGTAGTTTTACCATCAAGTTTGAGTCCACCGACCCACCTGGGTTTAACAGCACTAGGGGGAAGACAACAGAGAAATGGTTATCCATTTTTGTCAAATGTAATCACATACACTTTATAGGGAATACAGGCAAAAGATCCCACAGGTAAATGACTGAAGTAGTGTTTACTCCTCTCATGAGCAATGACAATTGAGTGATTGGCCATTGCAGGTTGTGAGTTCATATTTGCTGCATGCATTTCTTTTGGGCTATGTACCTTCATTGTATGCAACTGCAGGCATCATATTTGTCACACTCAATATCTGCTCCCTGCTCTTCTGGGAAAATGAACAAGTTCCTGGTTGACCACAGCATTAGCCTCCAAGGATGTAAAAAGGCCTGGTGTAGCTGTTACTATAATGAACTTCAATTTTATGCAGTTTAGTGATACTTAAGTGTGATGAATAAAATGGCTGTACACAGGAGTCTTCAGTAGAGGTCTGTAACCATTATTTGAGCCACTAGTCAGGAGGTGTACTCAGGAGGTGTGCTTTGTGGGAAAACCTCTTAAAATTTTGGAGCATAATATCTTTTAGCATGAAGCCTATTGTTAAGCTCCTTGGTGACAGGCAAGGCCAAGTCTGGTGTCTTGCACTGAGATGTATGTGGAATGTAGTTTGTAATAGGTGGAGTGCAGCAGCAAGCAGGTTTTTCTATGCCTGGAAAACTAGTTGTGTATCTGGAGAGAAATTGTAAAGGAAATTTGAAAAGAAAGGTGACAGTGCTGCTTTGTGCCTCAAATGTGTTTCATTGAGCAAAGTAAATCACCACCATTGCATTTTCACCAAATGCTTTGACATATGCCAGGTCTTGATTAGATTTGTCCATGTTGACTTGAAGAAAGCATTTGCTTTATCATCTTCCAATATGAATTAGGCTCGATGGCTAACATCTACTTCGAATGGGATGTTCTTGTATGGAAATATGAACATCCTATTCCAAGTAGATGTACAGTAGGAACAATGCAAGATAGATGACCGAACAATGTACAGTATGAACACTCTTGCGAGCTTGTCTGAGGCAATAGTATACACTGCTCTCTAATTACCATCTCCATAATTATCTAGACCTTGACCTCACCCAGTTGTACACACCATGGCATCAACTAGAACATGACCTGTTGGATGGAATTTTGACTACATGTGTGAAGGTGCAACTAGATATCATGATGCAGAAAACCAAGTATGGATCCTTATTCCTGTTACCTCCAAATTGCAGAGGATTTAGATGCAAAGGGAAGCAAGTAGGAAGTAGGCATGAGGTTTTCCAATCAATTTTGATGGAGGTTTCTGGGATTAGTACGCCCATTGTACATCATTTATCTGCTGGAACCCATTTCATCATATGAACCACATGGCCCCACCTCTTCTTGGATTTTTATAGAGTTGGCTTGATTGTTCCTTTGTTTTGGTAACTTCTTAAGGGAAGATAATTGAAATGGAAAGCAACCACAGCTCTTGTTTTTCAGTTTTGACACACTTGTTTGTCCGATTGGTATTCTTGCTGCTTTTGGGTGGAATGCAAAGGTCCCAATTCCACCTTAAGAAAGACATGACAAAATGCCAAAAAGATTGGTAAAAGAGAAAAGGGCATATGCTGTTTCAAATGATCTAGCAAAGCAGCTGTCACAACTGGAAAAAGGAAGTAATCAAGACAATATTGAACTAGAACCATTACAACGTCTAGGATGTTTATAATGTCCAGATTTCCTTGCTAGAACTTTTCAGATGTAGGTGTTGAAGCCAACACCGTCCTCAAATTTCTGCTCTCTATGATGGCACTGCAAAACACCACCACCAGCATTAGAAAACAGCTGTGGCAATGATTTACTCTTCAAGTGGTCACAGGTTATTGCTAACAGCCCAAGAAGCAAAATATGGAACATGTTTAGCAAGGAATCAGATTCTCACTGTATGTGGTGGTGTCAATCTGCTCCGGTAGCTCTTTGATGTCCACTTCAAAGCGCTCTTGCACCTGACAAAGATAACAGACCCAAGTTAAGTGAAACAAAGGAATAAGAGGAAAAAGATAACAATATTGGTCCAGAAACAGTTTTCAACCTGTTTTGTAACATCTGCTGGAAAAGTTTACCTGATTGAGAACATCTGAATCAGAGGCAGAAGCCACAAAGGTGATGGCCAGACCCTTGGTTCCAAAGCGACCAGCTCTTCCCACCTGGTATAATATGCAAGTACTGATCAGTTCATAGAGCACAAATGACATCAGCCTAAGCCAGATAACACTACTTCACTCATCACTCACCTTCTTCAGATAGAATAACTTCCATGAGAATCAAGAAATCTCCATATTCACAATTAGGAAAGCCAGAACAAGGTTCAAAACTTTTTCTCTAAGTCAAAGAAAGAATTCCAGATAGGGACTGAGGAACTGGGAAGAAGAAAAATACCAAAGGAGAGAACAAAGAACAAGACCTTGAGATAGAATGAATCTCTGCTGACATCCATACTCAGCACACACTACAGAAGAATATAGATATTTATATGGACATGTCAGAAAAGGCAGAACAAATACCCGATGCAAGTAAGTATCTGCAGAGTCAGGCATGTCATAGTTGATGACAATGTTAACACGCTCAATGTCAATGCCTCGTCCAACAAGGTCAGTGGCCACCAGAATCCGCTTATGACCCTCCTTAAAACCTTTGTACCTTGTCAACCTGCACATGGACAAGTACACGATTGGATAAGTCACAGTTACAGGTTCATCTACCCTGCTATCACTTTGTTTACACTTTCCATTGCAAGTTTGTAGGAGGGACAATGCAATACAGAAAGTCAGCAGATGGCAAGGTTGACAAGATACAAACCGCTCTTCCTGTGACATGCCCGAGTGGATACAAATGGAAGGAAAGTTGCACTCCACCAACAGCTTATTCAGCTCCGCAGCACGGCTCACGCTCTTCACAAAGATCACAACCTGATTGAAGTCGAGTGCATCCAACAGGTCATTGAGCTTCCGATTTTTCTCCACCTCGCTCAGCTTGATGTAGTGCTATTTGTGATGCATATCCACCAAAATTATTTACCAACCAGTCAACAACTCAAAACAGATTTTTACCATGACCTCCACAACCCATGCAAATTTACATAAGGGGAAACAAATACAATTTGTTGACTAGTTACAACATGGACTATTTAATTATGCATGTTCTCATACTCCCTTCTTTTGTCTTCTCCAAGCACCCTTCTAAGTCAGGTGTAATCTACACACCCCTGCCATCATATGGAGAAAAATTATATATGTGGAGATATTCTCAAAGAAACCTCACCTGCACGAGACCATGCAATGTAAGCTTTGCCTCATCGTCCACATATATCTCCATGGGCTGTAATTTGAAACGCCAGCAAAAAAACATAGGACCACACACACACACACACACATATGAGGAGATTGTGCTTGTATCCTGGCCATCCAACTGCCAGCGCCCATGCACACTTGCCTTCCAATGCCAACCAGGTATGAGGAGCCCATTTCTTTCCCTGTTCAAAGCTCTTCCCCTTAGGAATCTTCAAACGAAAAAATTGAGTCCCATAAACCTGCAACTATACTGCTGCTATTGCATGTCATCCAAAAAAGAATGCCGATTGACCAAATTGCTGTGTCCTGTCGTTCTCCCCTAGGAGAGGCAGCTGTATCTCTTCCCAGATGCGAATGCACATGAGTACGAACTGCCCACAGATGACAATTTTGCCTTGTTTGCATTCCTCATCAGCACGGCATGTTGCAATGGAAGATGTAGGCAGAAGACAAAACTAACAAAGACTTCCTCCTGATTTGAAGAAAAAAAAGACCATGCTAGTTTTGAAGGATCACCTCCCCAAGGTTTACCAAAACATTTTCAAGCAAGAATACACTAGGAGCTTCATCCACCCTAACCCCTCTATGAAACTGCTGTGTGGAAGAGAGCCCCATGTAAGCACCACTGCTCCCACAGCTTCTTGATGAAAGCCAGGTCAATTGCCAACCAAGAGTGAAATAAGGTAAGAAGGGCCCGAAATGCATCAATCACCCTCTAGACAAGGAAAATGGGTCATGTCGATGGACACTAGCATGCTGCCAGCACCAAGAAAGAAGGATAGCAGCCCAAGATTGGTGAAGAAATGAGGTGGCTGCAAGACATTACATCTTGCATGAATCTCTTGCAGACAGGTCGAATCTCTTTGCTCAATGTGGCAGAAAACATCATAACTTGCTTGTCGTGAGGGGTCAGCTTAAAAATCTCCTGTACATCCCTTCGCATGTCTACAACCCAGTCTCTATCTGTCAGTGCTAAAAATGGACAATTTGCAATTACAACAATGCTCACAAAGACATACTTTGGCAAAGAAGTGTCAACCAGAAATGCAGAAAGACTTTCAAAACAGATCTAATTATCTTGCTAAAGAGATTCCCTTCGGTATGAGTTACCAGAGATTTGAGTTGCTAGATAGGGATCAATACAAATACCAGAGAAACTATGCTAGTCAGAACTGATGACCTTACAGTTGCAAAGACGGAAAACACATACCAAGTGACTCCAGCATCTTGTCACATTCATCCAATATAAAGTGTCTGACACTCTTGAGGCTCAAATCCTTATCTCTGGTTAGAGCCAGAATACGGCCAGGTGTCCCCACAACAATGTGAGGGCACTCATTTTTCAACAGGTCCTTGTGGGTCTTGACGTTCACACCACCATAAAACACTGCCACCTTGATGTCAGGGAGGTAGGTGCTGAACCTCTCAAACTCATGGCAGATCTGCAGCAAACCAGTTCTCTTCCATTAAACTCTGCATTCCGCTACTCCCACCTATCAGGCAGTCTTTAATGGAAACATGCAATAAGGTGCCAGAAATGGTGAAAAAATGGGATTGTGAACTCAACATATCATGGTGAATCTAGGATGGATCTGCATCTTGACAAGCCCATGCAGACATAAGGAATGAGACCTACCTGATATGCCAACTCACGAGTGTGACAAAGAACAAGGGCCGCCACCTGTCCAGCTACAGGCTCAATCTGTTGGAGGGTCGAAAGGACAAACACTGCTGTCTTCCCCATTCCTGACTTGGCCTGGCAGATGACATCCATTCCAAGAATTGCTTGTGGTATGCATTCATGTTGAACTGCTCCATCAAACCAATGATCGGAATGTGTTTGTTAGATAGCAGCCCGTTGCATGAGAAGAATGCCAAAACCTCATTCCATGACTCCTCCAAATTTCAAGTTGTGAAAAAAGATTTTACCTGCAAAGTCCAGAACATGCATGATTTAAACAAAAATTATTGTATACATGTAAATAACCAAGACATAGCCAAACTTCACAGATAGAGACCAAAGATTATGTAAAACCATGTCTCATGACAAAAAAATGCGAAACAAGTTAAATTAAGGTTGATGAGACAATTATTCTCTACTGCCAGCCTAACAATGCAGACTGACTGAAAGCAAAGCTCAGAAACAAACCTTCAGATGGATGCTCAAACCCACAATCTACAATTGCCCGCAAAAGCTCAGGCTTTAGGAGGAAGTCTCTGAAACCAGAACTGTGGATGCCAACATAACCCCTGCCAGATGAAAACATATGATCAGAACATGGTCTCTTTTTTTATACTTATATAAAGATATCAGCCTGGTTTAGCTTCAGAGAAATAAGAGACCAGTTCCCTTATACAAAAGACAACAGTTCCCTTCTACAAAGTTCCCAGGAATCAGAGGTCTTGATCTGAAATGTGAAGCTGCAAGGTATGTCCTGATCTTCACAGAACATCTCAACTGACGCGCAGGCTACACCATCGTTCAAAAGGCCGCCAACTTAGCAAAATACTGCTCAGCCGAATAAAAGGCTGGATCATGCCAGACTTTCAGGCTTCCTTCTATCTTCACACAACGCTGGTTTCAAGTCCAAAGGAGCCAATCGCTCTAGCCTCTAATAGAGGCGAGAAAAGATCCACCACGATTGTCATCAGCCAAGTTCAATAGGCAAGAGTTATATTGCTTAACATCATCTTCTTCTTAAATCTTGTTCTCCTTCCTCTTCCTACTCTTCTTCTTCTTCTTCCCTCAGGCATACGGTTGCGGAAAGAGTTCATAGATGGCATGAAAGCACGTAGTAGCTTACTTTTTCACGGTGTCTCCAGCGCTTTTCGCTCCAGCGCCATTGGGGGCTGCTTCTTCTTCCTCCTCGTAGTCGAGCAACTCCTCCGTCTCGGCTTCCTGATACGTGTCTCCCATGATGCTGCCGCTCCCTACCACGTTCTCGAACCTAGAAACGGCCGCCGACGTTTCTCCCGAACGAACTTCGACGCTTCCGGAACGGCAGAAAGCAAAGCAAATCCTGAGCTACGGCTGCAAGTCTACAAAGCCGTACGTCTCCTCCCCGCGCAACAATCCACCTCCAAAACAACAGCAAACGAAACTAAAGCTCCGGAGACAGACAACAAAAGCTTCAAACCCCACAAAAGCAAAAGGATAGCAGAAACTACGCACACCAAACCCTACAGAGAAAGCAAGCGCTACAGCCTCATGGGAAGACGCGGGATCATCTGCGCCGCTAAAATCTTTTGAAAGGACGGTCAATCGTGGGCGGTGGCTCACGTTTGTGGAGAGATCTGAGCGGTTCGCATTTCGATCCAACGTCTAGAATTTTGCAGATTTAAAAACCCAATACTCACTGATTCAGTGTTTTTTCTTTTTTCTTTTTTTGGCGAAATTTCGCCAAATTTCGACCAGAAGAATATGATTTCGACATTTGCAAAGGATTTTCCATAGCCAAAATGGCCCAAATTCGCCAGATTTCGAAGAAAAAAGGTTTCGAGATCACCGGGTTTTTATGATAAGTTCCAGCAGGTAGCCAAGAATATAGAAAGATCCTCTTCTTTTTTTTTTTCTACTTTCATATCTAGTCTATAGCCAAATCTGGCTAAATCATCTTATGAAAATTTATTCAAAATGCAGTAACTTATGCACCATAGGTGTAAACATAACAGAACCAGAACATGGGAACACACAGTTTCGATGGATGAATACATACTGATTGGATGGGGGTTATTCCTTTCATTGGGTTTATGTCCCCCAACCAACCAACCCTAGTTAACATAGTTAGCTCATCTAATGCTCTACCTACTTTTATTTTCTTTTTTCCAAGAAATATATATATGGTTTTTTTTTCCTTCTTTTCTTTGTATTAATTAGTGTTGACCAAATATTGAATTTTGACATAGTTATCAACCAGTCATTAATAACCTATCATTTCTTTCTTGATTTTTTTAATAATTATTTATATTGAATTTTCAAAAGCTAATAACCTACCTAGATGACCCAATTAACATTCAAGTGAGTTATCAAATTTGAAATATTAATATTTTTAACAAAAAAAACATTTTTCTTTTTCTTTTAAAAAAACCATATAACATGTTGCATTTTTATCTTGCACACTTTGTTTTTTATAATCAAAACAAATTATAATCAAAACACATTTTGCCATGAATAAAAAGTCTAACCAATTATCTCAATGATAATTGATTATGCAATGTTGTTGTTCCAAAACTTAGTTGACCCATTTTGTTTGCCAATTTATCTTGAGGTGTAAAGTTGATGATAATTTCACCTTCATGCCTAGAAGCTCAAAAAACTTCTTTCAAAACTTGGATAATATCTTCAAGGTGGTCATGATACTTGTAAACATGATCCCAAAAAAAATTGTTTTGCTTTCACCTATTACTATTTTGGTATAAAAAATGGAACTAATCATTTAATTAAATGATCAACCATCACGAAAATGAAATCATATGAATTGAATATTTGTGATGAAATCCATGAAAATTGATGAAAATGACAATGTAGGAATCGATAGTGATTGAAAAAGGTCCATGAAGATGATGACAAGGATGTTTTGTTCAAGTACAAACATCACATGATTCAACAAACTCCTCCACATATTTCCAAATTTGTGGCAACCAATAATCTCAAAAATATTAATTTCATGATATTGTTGAATCCAAAATGACTTTTACCTAAAGCACCAAGCTTAGTTTTAAAAACTTGGTGTTGAATAAACCCATCAAGTACATCATGATATAAGAAGACCATCTTGGAATCCAAAATTAACATGATCATGACTTGGAATAATTAAAATTTGATCTTGATTTTTCATTTGGCTTTTGATGATAATAATAAGGGTATGTCCTATCATGGGAAAGAAGAAAGAGAAAGGAGAGAAGAGAGAAGGAGAAAGAAGAGATAGAAAGGAGGAAAGAAAACCCAAATAAACTTGTAAACATGACACAATAAAAAAAAACGAAAGGAATTTTTTTTTTATATTGTGTTGAAATCAACAATAGACACACTTATTGCGAAATGTATCATTTCTTTTATTTAATTGGAATTCACCACAAGTCACTTAAATGCTAATTACAATAACCAAGGCAATAGATGTCATTGAATAAATTGATAATTAAAAAAATATGTTGGTAGTTTAGGGCAAAATCTTGGGGGATCAAATGATCACGTCATCCTTGTTACATTGCTTCAAACTACACCATTTGAAAAGTAATACAAGTCTAAAGTAGGTGACAAGGCCCTAACGTTTAAACTGATTCAAGTCTCATTTTGTTGGCCTTGCCTACCAAGGCAAGTATATTGTGAATAGATTATAGAGTATAGTAGCTTGAGGGATTTTGGCACCTAGGTAGTAGGTCTATTTTTATGTGAGGATTTTTTAAAGATGATATTTTGTCTTATGTTGAAACTTGAGATTAGTTATAGAGTTATGATATGTTGGAAGGAATTTGGTTTTTTTAAGAGGATTCTTTTGAAGATTATATTTTTGCATGGTGAAATATTTGAATTGTCATAATTCTTCTTTTTGCCGTAAGATACTTTTAAATGTAAATGTCAAGGTCACACTATGACACACCCCTTGTTAATTGTGCGATCAAGGTTTGGATATATAAGGCAAGATGTAACACCCTTATTCCAAAATGTGTATCAGATTTGATGTGACATTAAAATACTGTGCATAACCACCACAATAATTTTTTAAAAATCATCATGTTGAAATGTGAAGCTCAAATATAAAGCTATTCATGCAAAGTTCCAAATCCAAAACTTATGCTCCAATGACATCCAATGCTAAGTTGAAATTTAAGAGAGGGAAGTTTTCTTTGTTTTGTTTAGATCAAGAATGTTAATTAACATAAAATCCTAGGTGGAATCCTTGGAGGTGCACACAATGTTAAGTGAGCGTTAATCGAATGTTAGCTTACCATCAAATCTTTTATATAAAAAGTTAGGTCTTGGAACAAAAACAGAACGTTAGGTTTAGACTTTAAACTGTAAATATGCTAACAGGGCCTGCTCCAACTATAACTGGTTTTAAATAGAGTTTCATCCGGTTTTGACCCGTCTTTCCGTTTTCGTGAGCGCCTCCACTGCTGCTCCATATATTTTCACTGCTCCTACATGTACAACTACTATAATTACCTCGAACCTTGTGTATTAAATGCTAAGTTTCAGTACTTCATACCCAGATTCAATAAAACTTCCTTACTTTGCAGACCTCACTCAAAGAGGGGATAGGGTGTGAAAAGAGGCCCAAAGACAGGGTGACTTTAAGGAAAACTCTAATATACTTCCGAGATCAACAGTGGAGAATACCAGTTATAGTCTGGAGCAGGCCCTGTTAGCACCCATCACCACCAAGTGCGTGTCCTAGGTCCACACTCCAAAGGACAAGATGCTTCTGGGTGGTGCTCTTTACATGATTATACATGTTCCTTCAATCAAAAGAAAGAATCTTCTGTTGTAGCTTTTAACATGATTACACTCCATTACTTGGCAGCACTCAGTGTCAAGTAGATACATACCTCATGAATTGCTGCCATATACTTCATCTTTCACTACCGCATCCACTTGATGTGCAAGCAAGTGGCAACAGAGAAAAGATCACCCACATGCCAAGACAAGCAGAAATGAAACAGGCCAAATTGATGTCAGCGGATTTACCAATGCACATGACATGTCTTCAATGGGCATGATTGAAAGGAATTAGAAACCATCAAACCTATGTTTCCATGTTTTACAATTGTGCATCAACCTGAGAGCAATATCTTTCATAAGAATAGAGAAATCTCCATTCTCACGATGAAGAAGAAAACAGCAAGGTTAACACTTCTTCAGGAAGCCACAGAAAGAACCAGTCAAGGGGAGAAACAAAACAAAACACGAAAAACACACAGCGGTATGAACGAAAGTGCCAGTCTCACACCTGTTCAGGGACCATCAACAGTAGCATGTATGATAGTGACTAAACTATCACACCTTCCCCACTGACTTCATCAGCTCCCTACAGTGGGTACAGGACAGTGCCAAGCACCAGCCTGCGAACTGAGTTTCTGCTGCAATTCCGGAAGCAACGGGAAGACTCAACCTGAGAGCAAAGTGAAAGCTCCAAGTCCCTCAATTTATATACAAAGATTGTTTCACTTCAGCTGGATCCCATCTGCTGTTCTTCTTCGTCTTCTTAATAGTCAAACCTGGGCTACTATTAAAAAAAATGCTACTGCATTGCAAAACATCTAAGATTGCCAATTGCGGCACTCTATCATTATTTTCCATGGATCAGTGTTACATCTATTTACACTTCTTGCATATTCTAGAGATGGAGCAGTGATGCAGTGAGTGCTTTTTTAGCCAGGAAAAACAACCAAAATACTGTTTCTAAAAAACACTCTGCAGCTATTTTGTAAGACTCTCTGGTCCATAAATGGGAATGGATGTGCCTGAACACTGTCCATTTGCATACTGTGTCCCTTGTGGGGATGGTTGAAATGAGTATGGCTGAGGAGGAATGCCCTGCTGCTGAAAAGCATAATTTTGAGCACCATATGCTGGCTGTCCCATGACAATACCCTCCTGGATGTGCTGAGGAAGTGTATTCTCCCAGGCGGTCTTTCGAAGATAGGATGAGAGTACACAGTAGTTGACTCCAAATACTATAGTGGCAATTACTAACAACCCGTCGGTAACAAATACCAAAGAACCTACCACATTGCATCCACCATACTCATCCAGGGGTGTGTTGTTTTCAATGGGACTGTTCAGAACCGCTCCAGCTAGTAATGAGACAAATGCATTCAGGAATGCAATCCTGTTGTACATTGCTGCTGATCAGTATATTGAATAACCAAACCATAACACTTTCTTTTTTTTGAGCAAATAAGAGAGTCTTGTTGCAAAATAACACATAGTTTCCACTACATGATTAGATATAAGTAGTATTTTATCTCTTTTAGTTTCTGTACCATGTGTGAAGAAGAAGAAGCGGTTGCCAACACATACATACCAAGAAAAGACAAAACACAGCATGGCAATGGAGCGTGTAGGGCTGTGCGGCAACGCCACACCATTGGGTCCTCTTGCACAGAAAATGCAACCCCCGACAGCATTCAGGATGATATGTGCCGCCAACAAAGTCAATGCCGAGATCAATGCGAACGCGACGGCCAGGCTGAACGGGTGGTGACATACGCCTTCTTCCGCAAGACGTTGCGAAATATCTTCTGGCTGTAAACTCTCCCCAAAACACAAGTATCAAACCCATTAGCACTTCCGAATAACAACAGTTCTTAGCTTTCCATCTGTTTCACGACAAAATGCAGCCGCAGAAGAGAAGAGTTGAGAGAAGCAAAAGAGAGCGCCCCCCC
>Ga0209611_10007030_pt1 | contig 18158 bp, 20 predicted proteins | sample S1TSphgellanicum_3_FD_187693 | JGI IMG/M metagenome (GOLD analysis project Ga0209611, IMG submission 187693) | Host-associated microbial communities from peat moss isolated from Minnesota, USA - S1T2_Fc - Sphagnum magellanicum MG (SPAdes) (version 2) | ecosystem: Host-associated > Plants > Peat...
CCCCAATAGCACTATCAGCACCGCAACGAAAACAGCTTCACCCGACTGGTTCGAATTACAGCTCGCCACAACTCCCAATGAGACGAAACAATTGAGAGTTAAGAATGAGAAAAATCCGCATCCAACCTCGCATTCAGGTACAAGGAACTTCGACTTGCAACTGACAAATTTACGAGGAAAAACCTAATCGACATTGGGGGTTTTGCCACGGTACATAAATACATGGTTTTCAATAACAACTTTTTTTTTGTTACAACCTTCTAGTGCAATATGGGCAAGATAATTTGTTTTTAAATCTAGAATTAAGGTTTGAGATATATATAAAATAGCTGTGGAGTTCAATTCAATTTCCTGTTTTATGTTTTCTTTTGCCCCACTCAGCTGGGCATAAGGTGATTGTCATCTGCCCTCACTAATTCTCCAAGTTTAGATTCCTTTTATTGTGCTTAGACTTGTTGGGTTTCATATCATGCTTTGGTTGTTGGCTGACACCAGAGTAGCAAATGGGTACCTGGATGAGGATGTGGTACATTGTAATCAATCTTTTTGACAGGTCTCAAAGGGAATCTGATTGATATGCTGTAATGTTTTTGACTTTTACAATTGGCTTGTGACCCCAGTAGCTTATGTCCAGGCATTCAACCTTTCCAGTAAATCAGACTTTGTTCTTCTTGAGTAGGATTCCCTAGTGAAGGGAGCACTTTGTTTTGTGACATACATTTCCCAGAATCTAATGGGTGTGTTGTATGCTGGGTTCAGTCACAGGTGGTGGATTCCATACAGCGTGGTGCTCATTTCTCATTTTCAAAGAAATTGAATTCCTGAATTTGAGCTCTCTGACACAGTAAAACTCTTGGCAAACTAAACCCTCAGGTGGGTTGCTGTTTCTTCTTGTTGTTTTTCCTGATAAATTCTCTCTCTATGTAGGCTTGTCTATGCCTTCAGCTTAGATGCTTGGCTTTACAGGGACAAGCTAAAATTGAAGGAGGCTTTACCCTCACAAGCTTGTTACAGCTTGAATGAGGTAAACTGTCAACTGTCCAAAGTGTCAACTGTCATAGTTATAGCTGCACTCATTGTCATATTACCCTCAAATTGTTGTTGTGGAGATAGATTTCTTTGCACTTCATGGATAAATATGTATTTCCAGATAAATTCACAAAGGTTTGGAAGGAAGGATCTGATTGTACTTTGGAGCTGACTATTAGGCTGACTAGATGCGGTGTTGTCATCGTTGGGTGTTAACATCCTGTCACTGAATATTGTTGACCTGTTGATGTAGCCACAAAACTTCCAAAGAAACATCTATTGCCTTCACACATTCTGTTGGAGTATTTTCACCTTGTGTTTCCATGCATTTGGGCATTTCTCTCATGTTCTAAGAGTTGATTGGACTGGTCCCATACCTCTATACATCCAGTCACAACCGAGTCATAAGAGTTTTTGAAATGGATGGTGTGCACTGGCTGCTGTTGGTTCTCTCTGGTTGTCTGATTGCATATGTTATCTTACTCTTCATTATAGAACATGGGGCATTGTTTGGATGAACTGTTAAGTGCATGGGTGGACTACTGACATTGACTTCAACTTAATGTGGCTGCAGTTGTTTACAGTAGATCATGGACCAGCTGCCCATGGTGAGCTCCATATTCTTCACTAAATATTCTGCACTAGCAATGTGGATCTGGGTAACCTCACAAAACAAAAATTGGGTTGCAAAACTGGTAGTAGACACCTGGGCATCATCCTAGGGAAAATAGAAATTGATGAAGTGGTGGAGGACAAAGTGTGGGGGTGGGGGGCTGTATGGTCCCAAGATGCAGAACTTTATCCTGAACTACCTATACTGATATACAGAAGTTCTCAAGCACATCAGAATTTAGTTCAGTGTCATAGTTATTTGATCTTAAGAGTAAAGCAGTTCATACAACAACTGCTCATCAAAATGCTCAAAGGTGACTGCAAAATGGTAAGACATACTACTGACCTCCACAATCTTCCCACTTCAAAGACACCAACCGTAGCCTTCAAAGTGATGCACAACATTCAGATTTGACAAGCACTGTTACAATTGATTTGTGTCAATTTATGTCAATTGAAATGTCAATTCCTGATCCTGAAACTCGCATGTTTAAAGTCAAGCTGTTGATAGCATTACATGCACAGTTGGGATTTGTCCACACACCCTTGCACATGAATCTGTCTGTTGCAGTAAAGATATCTCAATCTCATCCTTATGATTCAACCTCAGTTTCCACCTCCTCCTGATCAGCTATTCTGCATGAACTCTGTTGAATTCAAGATTTGAGTCCAGAAATTCATGTGGAAAACATATGGCAAGGTAAAACCAACACCTGCACCTTGGGCTGCACACCAGTGCGAGTTTCATCACACAAATCATACCTCCAGTTCTACAGTTCAGTTCACTGTCTTTAGTTCAAACAGCTCATCGAGCTTCTTGTTTCTCGTAAAAGAATTGAGTGTAATTTCTGCAAGTCTATTGTTAAAGGTCCTCCTACTACCTCAAGAAACCAGACCCAAAACCAAAACAAAACAAAACCAAAAAAATCATAAAAATTATAAATTCACAAGCTGCTGCATGCACCCGCTTATAGTATATGGAGATGACAAATTTATTCTGAACTCTCTCCAAGTTCATGTTAATCACAGCCAAACCCGAAAGGTCTGTCTGTGCCTGCTGATTTAGCAGGTTTTCAAGCCTTCTTACATGGCAGAATCAACCATGGTAGCCAACTCTGTCATTTCCTAGCAACCTATTCTTCTTCATGACTAAACCATAATTTACAAGCTGCCGACCCTACTTTACAACATACCTACAGACTTTTACACCATGGCAGTTTTCCTATAGGATCCATTGTGCCATCTATTTCATACCCAGTTCAGCCTACTAGCTGCATCCTAGTAAACTCGTTTGGAACCAGAATGCACGCTCTACATCTTGGTTATCTGGGCTCTATAGTACAACACTAGACTCAAACTAGAAGGATCACCAGTCCTGTGAACAAATACATTAAGTTGCACCTGTAATTAAGCACCGAGGAAAGAACTTGTTCTATGAAGCTTTTGTGAGGAAAGAACAAAAGCCATCTCACAGTGAATGAAAATTGTGATGAGCGCTAGATATAAGAACCAATCTCAGTTTGACAAATTCAAACATTGCATATTTCATTTAACCATTTGTGAAGAAAGAAAAAAGGAAGAAAAAAGTTCACGATATGTTTGCTTTATTACAAATTGAAGTACACATTTATCAACTTTAAAAAATTGACCATAAATCAATCAATAGAGTTAGTGTAGATATCGACTTTTGATCTCAATTAAAAAATAAATAAGAAAATAATACCCTCCCAAATCCCAAGGGGTAACCCAACAAGTACAATAAGTAACCTCCTCAAAGTTAGGATAAGGCTCTAGGGATGAGGGCATTACCAGAGTTAATCCACCCTCACAATTGCAGAGGCAAATTACACCAGATAGAACCATGGAGATAACCAGTGAGTGAGTAAAAATCTCTGCACTCATGAGGATGAGATGGGTCAGTCAGTTCTCCCATTCAGCCATAATTCTCCTACTTACTTTGCATTGGTGATTTCAAATACCATCATACAATTGAACCCGACTTTCATGTGTCAAATGTGCACAAAATTTGGAATCTAATTAAGTCAGCCTAACCCAGGCCATCCATCCTCCACACACTCCTCCAATACCACACAATACAACAGTAGTACCTACTAACAAATTTGACATAACCAACAAACTAGTCACTGTTACGAGGAAAGGTACGTAGGCTGCACATGAAATAAATGCAAAAGGTGCTTCAAGTTTAGAAACACTTTACACTGGTTTGCTGATTTGCACCAGCTTTTCAAGTAATCTGTTTATATCTGCAACAATCAAATAAGGTGAGAAGATGGGACAAGAGTCGGGTTTCGGATTTGTTTGTCCACTTGGACATTTAACCACATGTACTAGCTTGAGCCTTTTTCAACCAAATTCATGTTATAAGTAACACAAAATGAGACCCAACCAAGATACAAGATAGTGGTGGAAGAAAGAATAATAGCAGGAACTGCCAGTTTTCATTCACTGTGACATGGCTTTTTATCCTCACAACATCATTGTCATAGAAACATAGTTGTGTGGATAATTTACAGATCATTATGAACTCATTTTAACCTAGGTACTGCTGTCCCTGAAAAAGAAAACAATAGCTATGGCATCAAGGTCCTTTAATCACCTTGGCTCCAATTATGATAATTTTCACTACCAACTTTGGGCAAAACAAAGTATGCATACCATACTTTGTTATAGCAGCTACTGCATCGCAAGTCCAACAACCACTCACTATCGCCTTTGGAAGTTGAGATACTTGATTGATGTTGCAAATACCAGCCAGAAGAGGCAGATAAAGCCTAGCAATACAGCTACACACACACCCACCATTGAGTGTTTATAATCAAAATAAGATTTTAAATATTCTTGGACAGTTGTACCAGCAGGATATCCTGCTGCACTGAATGGTGTAGTTACATCACCCAACTGGGATACTACCAAGCCATACAAAGTCCATGCCACTGGACTCAGATAGTAATACCATTTCCACCACGGAGGCATCAACTGCAACACCAGCACAAGCAACCTTTACTGTAAGTTCCAAATCTACACACCCAAGTTCTCAATAAGCATTATTCTAGGACCTAGTGTGCAGTGAAAAGCACAGAAGTTTTACATCAAAATGAAACATGCAGGAATACAATCACTCCTCAAAACACTAGCAGCCTTCATCACACACTTAAAAGCAGTTGCAAAGCCAGGTTCGGCACAAGCAGTGTCACTTACAGTCACAGGGATGAGGAAACCCGAGAAAAGGTTCCAAATTGAATAGAAAGCAGATGACACCACTGCTGCCAACTGCTGTGATGATGTGAGTCCAACAGCCATCATGCCGTAGAAACTGAAGTATGTGAATGTCAAGAACATGAACAGCAAATACCAGAAAAACTTAGCTGCAACCACACCCACCACAACAATGTTTTTGCTTACAAGCCTCCTTACATCTATGGAAAATGTGCCAATCAATTGGGTATGTTTCCCAATTGTCATGCATGAATTTTGTGACATTTTTTTCAGAGAAAAATTGAGTTAAGAAGTGCTATGTATGAACACAAAAAAGTGGGCATGATATGACACATGAGGAAGTGCTCATAAACTTGTGCTGCTAATCCAAACAAAATACACAAGAGAGCTTTTGATCAATTGGAGATACCTGCAGTCCATTCAAAATTGATCATTGAGTATGTAATAAGTGCATACACCGTTGACTGAACCAAAATGTATGGAATCTCTACCATAGCCTGCACAGCAAACCTCTGGTCAATGATCAGGCAAGATTCCCACAGAACAAGCACACTGATGTGATCAAGCAACCAAGAATACAACCCTAAACTAATGTTCATGTACGCACACAACTATACAATATGGATCTGTTTGAAACAAGCATTAGTTCCATAGTTTGTTCTTTACATGATGTGCGGTAACCACTGTTATGGTGTGAAAGGGCCTCATGACAACAACAATGTTTCAATTAACATAAGGGTTTTGTTTGATACATACCTGAGCCATTGCATAAGGCATAGGGGAATACATGCCAGCTGCTCGCTCTCTGTAGAAAACTGATCTTTCCACTGCAACTACAGGTTGCACACTGGATGCATTATTTACCCCCAAGAATATTACAGCAGCATACAATGCTCCCATCACATTGAAGATCTCCTGTTGTGTTGACCTGTTGTCATGAAATCAAACCAGTTCAACAGCAAACCTCATCAAATCCTTGCTCCAAAGTCCTGGGCATCTTTGAAAATATGGAAGGAAAGGAAGAAAATCACACTGAAACCTTGAAGTGTGGGTGGGACTGCAAGTGATGAAGGCCTGTCAATGTTTTCAGTCACCTCATCACAAGATTACTAACTATTTCAACATCAATAACAAGTCAATAGATACCAGCTAAAGGAAACTCCAAGCAGATGTGGTGAGGGGAGATTGCTTACCTTTTCGAGCCAAGATTCCAAAAAATTGAGCCAAAAATCAATGCACAAATTGTGGTGAAGAAAAAGCGAACTGCATTGTAATAGGGGCTCCGCCAATATGTCAGCTGTTGTTTCCATAATGTTGCCTGGAGCTGAGTCAAGAAACTTCGAGAAAACTTGGATGGAAATTCCAGGTCATGTGAGCCAGGTGGTGGGACACTCAATTCTTTGATCACAGCCTCAGTTCTCCTGCAATTTCAAAACATGTTCATGGACATTATTATACTGTGGATTAAAAAGATCAGGCTTCAGTTCCCATCACACCATGTCAGTTTCAGTATATCTGGAAGCCAACAGTAAAATTGTCCCTAGTTAGCTCAGAGCTCTGCAAGACTTACTGGTATAAATCTGAATTTCTGTAAATGTCTGCAAAGTCTTGGCCAATCCTTATCTCTGCAGCTGGTGTACTGACCTCCAGCATCCATGTTGCTGGATTATATCCTTCTTTTATGCGTGGAGTACCATCAATTGCCTGCTCATTATGACCACAAACCCCCTTTTTTCAACCTTCAGGGTCGACATAGGTCTTTCAAATTGAGAAATCAACTGCACAACTTATCTACTCCTCCAGAAAATGTCACATAAGTTGTTCAAGACTATGCAATAAAGAGTCTGTGATGATATACACCTGAAAATAGTCGATCAACAAATTTGAACGGACCCCAAGTGGACCAGCATAGATCACTTGCCCACCACGTTTCATCAGCAGAAGCTGTTTGGTGCATCATATATTAAAAGAATTAGGCAATTGACAAGCACAACAACAAAATAAATTCTCTATTATCAACACAGTAAGAGTACTGCAAAGTCAGCTCTATTGGCCCATTATCACTTCAATTACTCAGCCTGGAAAGAGCAGTAAGAAAAGACAGAAGCATCAATCTTTTACTGGCCACATCTACCTTCAAAGGATTCAAGCACTTAAAGCAAAAATGTTCAAATCTGGGATTGTGTCAAACCTCATCAAAAGCCTCAAAGATGTCAATGCTTGGCTGATGAATAGTGCAAACCACAGTTCTCCCTGTATCCACAGTATTTCGGACTGTTCGCATGACAATTGCTGCTGCTCGAGCATCCAATCCTGATGTAGGTTCATCCATGAATATAATGGAAGGATTGGCCACAAGTTCTACAGCAATTGTGAGTCGCTTCCTCTGTTCTGTTGAGAGCCCAGTGCTGCCTGGAAGTCCAACTAAACCGTGCCTCAAAGAGCTTAGCTCCACCAACTCCATAACCTCCTCCACAAAAGTCTACACAAAATCAATATTAATTCAACAGCCATTAGAATAGCCAGTCAAATTTGCATACACCATAAACCAGGACTAAGTTCACTGACTTATATTACATTGTTAACCCCAAGTTATGGAGAAACAAACTGCACTTGGACATACCTCCCTAGTTGCACGATCAACTTCCTTTGGGAGTCGCAGCCATGAGGAATATGTTAAAGACTCTTCAACTGTAACTTGTGGAGAATGGATGTCTGTCTGCTCAACATAGCCTGCAATGCGAGCAAAAGTTTCCTGTTTTTTGGGGTATCCAGACACCCTAATATCCCCCTCAATATACCCACCAGTCTTCCTTCCAGCAAGAACATCCATCAAGGTGGTTTTTCCTGCTCCACTAACTCCCACCAATGCTGTAAGCACACCTGGTCTGAATGCACCACTAATATTCCGCAGAAGCTGCAGCTTATCAGAAGTCACTCCCTCCCCCTTCATTTCCTGAATGGGCTCAACAACAACTGTCCGTCAAAAAATGATCATATGTCAATTGTATCAAGACATGTTTCTGTGCTCTATTATTAAACTGACTAACAAGTCCTCAACATCGGACTGGTACCACAGAACCTGCATTCCACCTGCATTCCACCTGCTGACTACCCATTCTCCTTGCATCTTCTACCTCAAGGGTGTGATAGTGTGATATGATGTTGGATGGCATGTACAAAATGTTGTTGCTCATCTACCACACATTTGGAAGCATTCAGTGTGACTTAAGACACTTACAGCAGGCATATCAACATAGTAGTTGACATTGTGGAAGGTCAACGCCAGTGGCTGAAAAGGCAAGATCATGCCCTTCTGTGCCTGAGCATGGCCCTCCTGGACATCATCAATTTCCACAGCTGTTTGTCGCACGCCACTCTGCCGCCCAGATGATAGGCCTCCCATTTGAATTCCCTCTGAAATCACCAAACAGTTCCATAAGCACCAAATTGACTATGACATGGGTGCTGCTAAAGTTCTACTGAAGTGAGCCCCAACTAAGATCCACCATTCTTTTGCTCTCTCAACTTCTCCATGCTCTTTTTCAAACCCCTCTAGCTCCACCCAAACCAGGTACACAAGCACAGTCATAAAGGGATGATCTACTGCAATGACCAATGCTGTTGGTGCTGATATGTACCTGCTTCATTCCCATTAGTCTCTGAAGAGGCATGCACGGATGACAGACTTTTGTCCCTTTTCGAAATAGCAGCTCGATTCTCCACTTTTTCAACCAGAATTTCCTCTGACACCATTGCCTGGGGCTTGCCCAGAGCTGATCAAACAAAGTACAAACTCTTGTCATTTAAAAAAATTCCCCATTTTTCCTGTCACAAGTTCTGGTGACAATCATAATCACTGAACCAAAACACATGGACAGAATCACAAAACCGTAAATTAAGTTAAGTGGATAACTTACGGTTGAAATATCCCAGAGCGAAGGTCACCAGAATGTTGAATAGAATCGTGTAGCCTATAAGGGCACCAATACCAACCCAGTACCAGTAACCCGCAGTGTGAATTCCTCGTGATTTCAGTATGGTCACCCCAAGTCCATTCTGCAAATTCACCAACTCCTTGTCAGGTACATTATTTTGCTGTCCACCACAACTGATCATACAAATCATCACTCCTTGTACATGCAAGAACTATATGCATTTAATCCTTGATCATATGCCCTTGAGATAATGCACATCCTATTGTTAACACATTCCACACCAAGAATTTGTCATTGCCATGCTATTGACTTTGCTAACAATTACAGAATCTTGTGCTGTATGCCCAACATGACATGTGCATTTTGAGGATTTTTACTCTGCATCCAGCAGTATGGATACAGCCTTGAGTTCTTGAAAGTTAGGTCCATGCCAACAAAGCAGCTGATCAATGCTGATCCAATGAGTTTGAGACACAAAAGAAATTCACCCTAGTATGTCTCACACAACAATAAGCCTCTTCTGGATGTTGATGACCACATAATGCAAGCATTCCTGGTATGGACTTTATAACCTAGGGTTCTCAAAGACATACCGCCTTCCATCGGGGGGCAAGAAACTCATTTACAGCAATGGCATTTTGAGCATATGAGAGAGGTGATATCCAATAGCCCCATACCCACCAAGGATGTATATTTTCTGCATGAACAATGCTGCAGATCAGTCCTGTACTCATGCTGTTCTGCTGAGTAGCTAGCTATCTATCTAGAATTTCTGTATGGACCTGGTAAATCAGAAAAAAAGTTAGTCCTCCTCCATATTCTAACAAACAGAGAACCACCCAACATATCCGGTATGACGCACAAGCATCAATGATCAATGAGTAGAAGAGGCAACCAGTTCTTGTGATCTAAGGCCTATGCAATTACTAGCCAATCTAACCTAAACATTGCAGTTAGCTCAGAAATCAACATTGGAAAAATTATACTCTTCCCTCAATCATTCAGTACAAAATCAAAAGAATATCAACACTTCCCAAGGGGTTGTTCTTACGTTTAGCAAGGATGAAACCGCCGAGTAAGAAGACAACCAGAAGCGCAAAGGAACCAAATGTATTAGCAATGATCATAGATCGTCCGAGGGCACCAATTGTCCGGAAAAGCGCAATGGCCATCTGATGCATACAAAATAACAGGAACAAGTACCGGAAGAATCTGCCATGAAACACTCCAAAATGAGTCAGAGAATTGCTTACAGGAAAATATATTGACAGACAGCACTCAATGATGAGAGCATGTGCACTGTGGAAAATTTCATCTCACCTGCCAGGCTCTGGAGCGAGACCCACAACGTAATAGACGATGCAAGACCAAATGATTGATTCAGCGACGGAATATGGAAGCCGCAACAGCCAGCTGGGAATTGAGAAAGCCCAGCCGGGATAGAACAAATTATCACGTTGCTTGTAGAAAACAGGGAGGCGAGCCACTGTGATAGACATCTCGGAAAACCCATTGAACATCATGTGTACCAGTGCAAAAAAAAGTGTAGCCAAGTACAGTGTACCATAAGTCTCCGTTGTTGGGTGCAACCTTGTCCGGAAGAAGAGAGTAGCAGCAATAAATGCCACAAATGCTACCTGCTCAATTCATCCACTTTTTACAATCTATTTGCATGAATTTGACCATCAAGAAAAATGAGCCACCTTCATGTTGCTGCAAACAATAATGAGTAAAGAAATGGTGAAAAAAGTTGCTACCTCACCTGACAAGTTCGGAAGATATACAGAAAACGATTTCGTTTGATGAGCAACATCTCCCTAGCTGTGCATGCTTTGAAGAGCTCCCACCTTGATAAAGCGAATTTGTCATGGACAAGCGCTGCAGGGTGGCTATCAGCTTTGTTGAAAGAGGTATTGAGGTAATTTGTGAGATCTCGTCCGACCTCAAACTCCTTGAAAGCATCTGCTATTGTAGCAACAGGTACATAGCGATAAGGTGTCCTCTGATCAGCCCAGTATTGTTCCTGATCCTTCCTTGATGTGACCTGCCATTCATTTTGCACTTTGCCTAGCATGAGATAGATTTACAAGGAATCATGCCAAACACAACTCCTTTAAGAGATCATCAATTGTACTAAACCCTAAACCTTAAAAACCTGTACTAAAAGCCAAAGAAAAACACATGCTTCTGTGACCTCAATTGTGCTTGACAGCTAACAGGAAAATGGGTGTCTAGAGGTGTGGAGGCAATGGAGCAGAGAACATAGAACATTTTGGACAAAGTTTGATAGTCCAGATTCAGCCTACAGTTCGCTTCCTCCATCTCTTGAACAAAGGTTCAAAAGAAGAAGAATCACAAATTTCCTTACCTCTTGAAGAAAGTCTGCAATGCCTTTCCGCGGGGGAAGCTTGAAACCAATACTCTCAAAAAACTCCAAGATCCTTTCACGTGGTCCAAGATAGACAACATGACCCTCAGCCAGCAGCAAAATGTCATCAAATAACTCAAAAGTCTCAGGGGCAGGCTGAAGAAGAGCCATCAACACAGTCCCCTCCATCAAATGCACAAAATTGCGAGTGCACTTCACAATCTGGTATGTTGTGGAACTATCAAGACCTGTTGAAATCTCATCCATGAACAGTGTCTTCTTTGCTCCAACAATCATTTCACCTGTACAAGATGAAAAAGAACATCACAATAATAATCAGGCATGATGATGAGCATCAAGCATGATCTTGCAGTTGAAACAAACATCAGGATTTTTGAGCCACAACACATCAAGGCTCATCATCAGTTCTCACCATTGCAGAGCTCTCTCAACAAGTCTTTATAATCAAATTTCTGGCAAGCACAACTGAGCTGCAAAATCTTCTTTGCATGAGCCTCATGCTGTATGTCACCATTACTTGTTGATCAACCTCCTTGGAGAATGATTTGAAAAACCGAACTTTAACAACTAAGTGCTGGAGGAAAGGAATTCTGAACCTGTAGTGACACGTTTCTTCTGTCCTCCTGAAATGCCACGAAGCATCTCATTGCCAACAACAGTATCAGCACAGATGTCAAGGCCAAGTATTTTCATTACATAATCTGTTGTGAGACTGTGCCTTTCCCCTTCTACAGCCACCGCCTACCATACACAACAAACAACATGTTTCAGAAAAAGAACTTGAAGGTGATTGGGATTGGAGCACTTGTTAGATCTTGAATACAAATACAACAGCATGTGGGAATTTTTGGATCAAATGACACAGATGAAGAATTGAGGTTTGTTTGTCAAATGGCAATCTGCAGAGATAGCTCCAAATCCTCCAGAAATTTTCTTTCTTTGTACAATGCTCAGCTCAAAGCTCCAACCCCGGCATGCATAGGACTCTGCAATTTCATGCTAGACTCATAAACTTGCAAAAGGAAACCCTACTGCACTTGTGCACTTCAGCTGCAAGAAAGTAATGCACATGACACACCTTCATGTACGCATCAACATCTGGGTCTGGGTGAATATTTTGCTCCTTTTCCCTCTTAGCAAGCTCTCTAAGCAGATCTGCAACAGAAAGAAGCAAAAGTTCAGAAGGAAAGAAAAAAGAACTCCTTCAGGAACAAAACAACACAAAACCTAGTGCCACAATTTCCACAACACCAAGAATCAATCAATCAATAAAAAAGCAGGAGTTATTTGTTGCTGCAAAACACACACCATATCTGTAACCAACTCCTTGGCATCGTGCAGAGAAATCCAAGGTTTCTCTTACAGTAAGCTCTCCAATATGATTATCATTTTGACTGATGTATGCAGACGTTCTTTGAGGCACAAACTCCTTGAGTGTATGACCATTATAGGTGATAGATCCTGACATCTGCCAAACAAAAAAACCAGTGACAAACTCAATGAAAATAATTCATACATTTTGGACACATGAATTTCAGCAACTCCACCACAACAAACTAGACTTTGTATGCTCATATGGAAGAAGTTCGCAGCTGCACTCCCATCCAAAACCAACCCAGAGACAGAGACAGAGGGAGACACAGCGATCAGTTTCTCACCTCCAGATCTGAATCAAGCTTGCCAGCCAAAGCCAACAGAAGAGTAGATTTTCCAGCACCTGGAGGACCGAGGAGCAAAGTCATTCTGGCAAAAAGCAAGCAAGCAACAGGAAGAGAGATTTTCAGAAGATATAATAAAACAGCAGTTGTTCTGCTCCACTTCTTCATCATGCTACAACAGATGCAAATCATCATTACCACTGAAGAAAAGAAGGCAAAGCTCATGCCTTTGTGCATGAATAATAGATGGATTCATGAGAAACAATAGTATATTAAGCTTTTGAAACAAAAACACTTGCCTTCCAGGTCTAACAACACCACTGACATCATTCAAAATAGGAAAGTCTCGCTTGTTTTTGGGCAGAACCTTGCATTTTGCCAACAGACCCTGTAACAGCAGATCCACAATTCTTCTTAGTTGGAGGAAATCGTTGAAATCAGCTCAATCAAGAAAAAGAAGAAGAAGAAGAGCAACAACAACATGAACAAAAGAAATGAGCAGCAGGCAGCAATTCACCTCCAGGATGTTGCGTGTAAAGTTGATAAGAGTAGGAAGCGCCCTGCTTCCCACATAGACTTCAGCGTTGACAAACAAGTTCTGAAATCGCACCTCAACTGTAGGCTGTTGTATACCAACCCTGCAGCAGCACAACAACAACAATAACAAGCAGAAAAGAGATCAATCCAGTGTACGTATGAGCATGCAGAAGACGACTTGGCGACAAGCTTTCGCTGATGAGGAAGAAGAGAAAAAGCTTCCGGTCGAGCTTTTTACCTGTGAAGGCGTTCATTGATGCGGTTGAGGAGACGCTCGTTGTCTTGCTCGTTGGTAGCAAGAGCCTTCTCGATCAAGCTCTGGCGCTGTCCCTGCCCCAACTTTCTGACATCCACCGGCACCGTCAACTCCTTATTATTACTGCCTCCCTGCGGAGCTGACGGCTGTAGAATAGCGGTATGGAGTCTGTTGTAGGTCGGTAGCTTCTCGAGCGCAGCCCATTTCAGCGCCTCGTCATCGTCCTCTTCCGCATCCGTCATGCTCGAGCGCCGGAATGCTTCCCGCCCGTCTCCTGTGTCCCGCCATATCCTCGACCCGCCATGCTTCCTCTCGAACCATACATCTCCCTCTGGCACTGACGCTTCCGCCATCTAATACGATTCGTTCTCTCCACACGCAATAATCTCTCTCTCTCTCTCTCTCTCTCTCCAATCGCTTCAATTTCCAGTTCACTCCACAAATTGCAAGAGTTTCAAGCTCTCGATCATCACCCGATCATTCACAGAAACAAAAAAATCCCAAAGATTTCACGAAAAGAAGAAGGAAAAGAAAGAGATCTGAGTCAATCAGGCACTGAAACCAGCTTGATATACTACTCCTCCAATATACTACTTATTACCATGCACAAAAGCTTTGCAGTCGAAGAAGCCAGCGGCACACTCTCACACACAAATTCCTTTGCATTCGCTGCAAATGCGCAGTCCAACAACAACAACAACAAAAAGCAGAGCAGCGTGCGAAGCGAATCCGTTTTATTCTCGACCGGACAAAGCGTCCCACCGGCGACAGCAGCGGCGGAAAAAACAATCCAAAGCAACGCTGAACAACAACAACAACGGGAGATCAACCCGACGAGCTCGCTGAAGAACAGGACAATTCCCAGGACAATTCCGAGTCCTGTTCTGCCTAGGACAGAGTGCAGACAACTGCCACATTCTGACATTCTGGAGGGGAGGTTGTGTATATAATGGGAATAGAGAGAGAAAGAGAGAACAGAACAGAACAGAACAGAAGAAGAGGAAAGTTCCTGGGTGAATTCCACGCTACATTCCGGATGTGTAACGTGGAGGATTCCACGAAATTGGCCTACAGGAAGCTACAAGTGTAGTTACATGCGGCGTTACCTTTTTGCCACATTCTAGAAATACGCACAGGGAGCGGTGGTGAACATTCTGTCACATGTCGAGTTCCGCGCTTATTACGCTTCTAGAAAGTGCATTTCCAAAGCGTGAGCCACCGGGAACGTCGCCACGTGTCGTTTGTTTTGGGGAGGGGCTTTTTTGAACCTGCGCTTTTCGGTGGCCATCTGGACAATTGCACTGAATGCTTCGCTCATTCCTCCTTGTGACGTCACCATTCCTTCTTTCTTTTGCGGTGGGCACCACTGTGTGAACATGTCCATGTTTTTTTAGACTTCAGTTTGATCATCTTCTTCTTCTTCTTCTTCCTTTTTTTTGTCTTTTACCGAATTTTCTTTTGAAGCATTCAGGGCTGGTTTTGGGCAGAAATGAAAAATAAAAATTCGGGCTACCGGATTGGTACGTCGGGCAGATAATAAAATCAATCTTTGTCCTTGATTGCTGGTTTCACTTTTTTCTTTTCCCCCCTTTTCTTTCTTTCTCTCTCTCTCTCTTTCTCTCTCTCTCTCTTTTGTTCTCTTATCCCCTAATTAATCCTTAATTAATTGCTAAGTAATTTTTAAATGTCTTGTTAGTTATATTATAGTTATTCATAAAGTGTCTCAAATAGGGGATGAAATTGCTCATTAGGGGCATTTTTTTTTTTTAAATAGCGAAATTTCGCTAAATTTTGACCTGAAAGATATTATTTCAACTTAAACAAAGGATTTTCCTTTGAAAAAAATGGCCCAAATTCGCCAGATTTCGAAAACAAAAAGTTTTCCAAATCACCAGATTTTTATTATAAGTTCCAGTAGGTAGCCAAGAATATAGAAGGATTCTTGTTTTTTTCCATTTTCATATTTCATATCTAGTGTGTAGCCAAATCTGGCTAAATCATCTTATGGATCTGATCACCACTTCAGCTACATCACAAAATTGACCCCAAAAAAAAAACCCCTATTTAGGGAGTTCAAACAAGGGTCAAAAAAATATTACACGAGCATTAAATTTATAAATTAATTTGCATTGAGCGTTGCAATAAGGATAGGCAATTTTTTTTTGTGGCATGTGATCAATCCCTTAATATTGCTAGATGTTTTTTTCATTTTAGATTTAATAGAGATCAAAATGTACAATTATTGTCAAAATTCAAATCTTTGGCATGTGATCCGTCCCTTAATATTGCTATTTCTTTGTTCGTTCTAGGTTTAATTAAAGATAAAAAATGTATGATTATTGTAGGAATTCATGCAAGGATATTGCTTTGATAGTGCTTATGTCAAAGATTATATTAAATGGAGCTCACAAAACAAAATTACAATTACAAAGATGAGCATGTTTAACAATTTCATTGTACCTAGAAATTGGCATAATGACCCCATTGAAATTCATATAACAAAATAAACATTTCCACATTATTATTATTATTATTATTATTATGCTAGTTATTTGTAAAAGTATAATGTCCTTATAACTTATTTTCTTTTCCACCATCCTTTAATGCAAAAATAAGAAATGTTTATCTTGGTGGGTTTTGGGACATGCTCTTCTGATAAGGGAATATTGACTCTAGGAGTTTTGTGGATGTCATTGGGAAACTCCTAAAGTCAATCCAATAGATAGCCAAAGTTCAAAACACACCTACATCTTGAAAAGTTATGTACTTTGTTTGGCCTTGCCTACCAAGAAGGCAAGAAGGATATTGTGTTTAGATTCATTATTAGAGTATAGTAGCTTAAGGGATTTTGGCCCCTAAGAGGTCTATTTTTATAGAAGGATCTTTGAAAGATGATATGTTTTGGCTTGTGTTGAAACTTGAGATTAGTTATAATAGAGTTCTAATATCTTGAAGGATTTTGATTTTGTTTTAGAGGTTTTTTTGAAAGATTATATTTTTGCATGGTAAAATATTTGAGTTTCCATAATTCTTCTTCTTTTTGCCTTAAGATACTTTTTTAATATAAAAATAGCAAGGCCACAGTGTAATTGACACAACCCTTCTTCACAAATGTCCCAAAAAATCCAAGATAAAAATTTCTGAAATTTTTCATTATCCAATAAAGATATCCCTCAAAGGAAGGAAAACACAGCACCAGTACCCATGTTTGGTCATAAAGGAGATGAGATTTCTCAAAAATAGTGGGAGAAAAAAAAAAAAAAAAAAACACTGGGCTTAACTGAAACTCAAATTAGCACCAATTTTTATGCTAATTTTGAGTTTGACCCTGTCTTTTTTTTTCTTTTTTTTCTTTTTTCTGAGTGCCCTCCTCAACCAATGCTGCTGTGTCTACTGGAGCTCTAAATAATTTGGAATGTTGTGAATTCCATCTTGAGTTTCAGAATTTCATCTTGAGTTTCAGAATTTTATACCCATATTTAATAAAACTTTCATTACTTTGCGGATACCAACAGTGTTTAGAGGTTGAAAGAGAGGGGTTGGGGTGGGTGGGTGGGGGGGGATGAAAGAAGGACCCAAAGAGTGGGCCCCTTAAAGAATGTCTATAACAAGTGATGACGAATTTTTCTCAAGAACCTCGAAAGAGTTTTCAATGGGATTTCACAAAAAGTTAAACCATATTGTTGAAGTAGGTAGACTAGTCTTCAAAGTTGTCCCAAAATTCAACCCCTTAGACCCCCCTTTCCCCACTCCAACCCTTTCCCCACCCCACCCCACCCCACCCTCCGCCCCACTCCTCTCTATGGTCTGCCCGGCAAGCTGGAGTACTGAGTGTAAAATTGAAGCGATTCACCAACCAATTATGTGAAACGGGAATAGAAAGGTTGTCGAAAGTGGCAGGTCGTCAACTTTCCAAATATTCCGGACTTTCCAAACAGTCACAGCTATAGAAGAAGGCAGATGCTGGGAATTCATTTCCTTAAACTAAAAGTTTGGGTTAGTAGATTGGGCCGGGGGGGGGGGGGGGGGGGCGGAAGTTGCACACCACCAAATAATTTATTTTCCATATCATTAAGTATCCCATTCTGACGGACAGCAGCATGCCAACCGGAACCAGTTGTTGCAAAACCATATGATATGACACACATGCAAAACATGCTGAATTTCTTTTTGTATACCCCAAGGCCATGATGATACCAGAGCCGTAACATTCCGCACAACAACAGCAGCATTATATTTTGTCAGCGGGTTCGTGCGATAGGTAAGGTCCGCAACGACTACTGTCTTTTGTTGAGTCAAAGTGCGGTGACAAATTATTTAGAAACAGTTTAGGACCGAGAGTCAATTGCTCGTTTAGGCTGTGCACTGATGATGCTGACCAGGCCTTTTTCTTGGACTCACACCCAGTTTGAACAAAATGACAATTTTTTTCCAATAAATCCTCGATGATGCCATCAGAACCCCTCAGAACCTCCGTGCATCAAGAAGCCGAGCATCATGGA
>Ga0209611_10007031_pt1 | contig 18157 bp, 8 predicted proteins | sample S1TSphgellanicum_3_FD_187693 | JGI IMG/M metagenome (GOLD analysis project Ga0209611, IMG submission 187693) | Host-associated microbial communities from peat moss isolated from Minnesota, USA - S1T2_Fc - Sphagnum magellanicum MG (SPAdes) (version 2) | ecosystem: Host-associated > Plants > Peat...
GCACATTGGACATCCACAACTTTCATATCCAAACTTGTCACCATATTCCTTATATAATTATTTAAAGTTGGTTCCAAAAAATATCAAACATGAATACATGTGGACTATATGCAAAAGTCAAATTGTATTTTATTCCACATAAAACTTTTTGCTCATATAACAAATAGATAATAGATAGCTATTTGAGTCCTTGCAAACAAAGGTGAGATTCTTTAAAGAATCTCACCTTTTCACGTGAATTAGAACAACTAATTGTTATTTCATTTCAAAATGGTTTTTATTATAGTTTTGTTATAAGGAATCACACATTTTGGAATATTGTCACTTTTTCAACCATGTGCAAATTGGACATGCAACTTTTGATCACCACAAATTTGTGCACTTACATGCAAACATATTACACACAAAATTTTCAATGTCATTTTGCCTTGAATGAACTCTAGCAAGCAAGATCATAAGTTATTAACTTGCACAAAAAGAATTTAGTCAAAATCAAAATATATGACATTCATTGAGTTTTGCAACTATCATATGTTGCAATTTTCATTTTTATTTTTGTGATGTAGTCTAATTAATTAACAATCATACATAAGACAATTTAGCCAAGCTTGGCTATAAACATGATATGAAAGTTTAAACATCCTTCACATTTTTGGCTACATACTTGGACCCAATAGAGAAATTTTTCAATTTTTGTGTGCAATAATTCACTTTCCTCCATGTAAAAGAATCAATTTAGAACAAGTTGCACACATAAATCTAAAGTCCAATCTTGTATGGAGGAAAAAAATTTGCATAACATTTTTTTCATCAACATGCTAATGAACTAAAAAATCTCATAAATGGTATTTTGGTCAATCATCACCAAGTTTATACTTATTTTCAAAACCAAAAAAATAATGACCGAACTATATCTCCATATTCCAAATTGGCAAAAGTTGTTCAACAAATTCATCATGAAACCAAATAGTATAAAGCTTATTTCCTAAATATGATTAAATCCATGTTTGCAAGAACACAATTATATTAAACCTTGAAAGAGACATGATTTGAATATTTTGCTAAATTATATGGAGAAAAGATCTTTCTTTTTTTGAATTGCTAAAGTTGCCTCCATTTAGTTGCCCATGAAAACACGGTACATATATACAATGTTGACCCTAGGAGTGATGGCTCATTGGTGTAGCATTTTAGGACATCAAAATAGGTTATGAGTTCAAACCTAATGGAATGTAGGTGAAATCCTTGTTAGCATTTTGCTAATGAGCTTGACTTGGGGGTGCCAATGGCTTGTCAAGTTGGGTTTGTTATTATGTTTCCCAAAAAAAAAAACGAAATCAATTGATAATTGAACAACAACTATCAACTTTTGAGTACTTGCCTTTTTTTCACCTATATGCACATTGGATGATTGGACATGTACAAGTTTCATGTGCGTGGTCACAAGTTGTCACAAAATTGTCATCATGCACATGCTTGTACCTTTTGGAATCTTATGTAATAGTTTAAAGTAGGTTCCAAAAGATATCAAGCATGGAAGACATTTGCACAACATGCAAGAGCCACATTGTACATGATTCCATATAACACATTTCACTCATATAACACGTAGATAAAAGATAGCCATTTGAATCCTCACAAAAGAATCTCATATTAATGGAAGACATAATTTGCGCAACTTGCAAGTCACATTGTACATGGATTCCATATAACACTTTGGTACTTTAATTTTTAGTCATATATCAATAGATAAGATATAACCATTTGAGTCCTTACAAAATAATCTCATCTTGACCCCAATGGTCATGATGGTTTATTGGGTGTGCCAATTAGGGACGTTGAGACTTCAAAAAAAGTTATGGTTTCAAACCTAGTGGTGCACAGGTGAAACTTTTGCTAGCCCTTTGCCAATGAGTAGGTCATGGGTTCAAACTCATTAAAGTGTAAAGAAACTCTTGCAAGTCCTTTGTCAATGAGCTTGACTTGAAGGTGCCAACAACATCTTGTTAGGTGTTGTGTTTCACAAAGAAAAATAATCTCACCTTTGTGTGTGTGTGTGTACGAGAACAACTTTTTGGTATTTACTTTCAAGTTTGAAAATGGCATTGTTTTTTTGTTTTACGGAATGCCAATTTTTAAAATATTGTCACTTTTTCCAACCATGTGGAAATTGGACATATAACTGAAAATTTTGACCATGATTTATCTTTTTCTAAACTACACTTAGAAATTTTGTGCCTACATAAGGGGTTTAGCTACCTTGGTTAGCTAGGGACCTACCTAGGCTATATACATAGTGTACCTACCCACCTCCTTAGTGTACCTACCTAGCTACTAGTATACCTAGGCTACTTACCTATGTTACCCAATGTAGTGCACATACCCACCTACTTAAAGTACCTCCCTACCTATTTACCTACCTACGTTGCCTACTCACCTACATCCCACTTACATGTGTTACCAAGGTCTATGAACCTACTTAACCCACCTACCTGGTGTACCTACCTACCTACCTACTTAAACTAGTTATCTAGCCACTTGCCTACTTTACTTAAATGCCGCTTAAACTACCTACTTACTTTGAATACCTACCTAGGTTTCACACAATGTGGGAGACATCGATCAAGAACAAAATTAGTTTGACTTGGAGTTTATGAAGTTTTTCAAGTTTCGTCCTTTATCTCTTTGTAGTTCAAAAGTGACAATCCCAATTTTGGGTCTCGTCATCAATTGTGGCCTAACTTGTTGTGTAGGTTTCAATTAATTAGAACCACTTTACAAATATAAATATGTAAAGATTAACAATTGGTTTCACACCACTAACAAAGTCCATGCCCAAATTTGGTACTATTTGCATGTAAACCTAAATTCATTTAAACATGTTTAATGTTCTTTTTTTTTAAATGGTAGATATTGACATGGTGCACATAAATCACTTACTCTCTTGGTTGAGTAAATAATTGGTGTTAAAATTAAAGTTAGCTTGATAAGTTTTTTTTTGTCATTCATCACAAATGCTATTAAACTTGAAAGTTTATTAAGGCAAGAATCCACAAGCAAAAGAAAAGCAAAAAACAAGAGTCAAAAGTCAATGCATAAAAAAAACTTATGATATGTTATGAAGCATAAACTAGATTGAAAGAAAGATCCAATGGTTGAATTTTCACGTGCATTAAATAATAAATTTCAATTTTTTCATACACTTGTGCCATCAAATCCATCTAATTTCATCAATGAATCTAAAGCACATCCAATGATAAAAATGGATGCATAGACCTCTCCATTCTCATTTGTTCAAGCCTCAAGGCATAATTATTTAAAAATAAATTGTAACTTTTATTACAAATGGGTTGGTTACAATAATTTGGAGATGTATTGGAAGCCTAATCAAGCTTCAATAAAATTTGATTTGGAATGCATATGTTAATTATGGCAAACAAGTACAACTTCATTGTAATTTTCATGTTATATGTTTTGAATTAGGTAGGGCTTTTGATTAATGGCTTAACTTTTGCATAAGGGTAAACTATTTAAATTTTAAAAAAAGATTGGACATCAAACAAAATTATTTTTTTTGGTGAAGGCAAAGGTAAATGCTTAATTAATTAATTTTTAATGAGAAGAATTTAAATATCATGAGCTATATGGTACAAGTTTTTCCAAAATGGTTTCACTTGTGTGTTCAAAAAAAGGAGAAAGAAAATCACGTGATATGCACACATGAAACTAATTTTGCAATGTTTAAATTCATCTCCTACATATGAAATGACAACTTATTAAATTTAAACTACTTAAACAAAGAACCACAATAACTTGATATAATAGAAGTCGAATACATTGAAAATTTGACCAAGATATGACATATTTTCCAAATAGGGGCTAGAAAGGTGTAAACAAGGTTAAATCAAGCTTCAAGAATCCCCACATCAATTGATTGGTTATTTGGGGTGTGTACATTTGGGGTGTAGGGGTGAGGGTGCAAGGTGCAAGGGCATGGGTGTTGAATAGGGGTGTAAAGTTTACTCTACACCCCAAAAATTTCCCAATTTATCTTGATGTGGTCCCACATTTATGACGCATATGTCGACATGGTGATTACATGGTATCTATGTGGCATTTACGTGCTGCCTATGTAGCATTTATGTGATCCCTATATGGCACTTATATGTGGAGCCTATGTGACATTTTTTGTGCCACTGGGGAACACATGTTTGCACATGGGAGCCCATGTCCTAATTTTTCACCAACCCACATGAAAACTTTTCATATTAGAAAACATGTTCCAATAAAGTTGGGAATTTAGTTCCAATAGTCCCAAATGGCACCAATGTGCATTCAAGAATGGGTGGGGAACACACTTTCCCATGTTTGGCCACATGTCATTTCATGCCAATGCGCATTCCCACTATGTGTTTGGGAAGCCATCACGTCCCCACATGACGACAATAGTCTTTACATGGGAAAGGTAGCTTGGTGGAATCATCAATTATATCACACAATTCCCTCGCAATCCCCTAAAAGAAAATGTGTGAAGTGGTAGGAGGAGTTCATCTCAACTTATATGTTCAAGTCAAATAAGTTAAATGTGTAGTATCTTGGATATAATGCCTTGAAAATCAAACTAAAGGTAATTTGCCCAATTGATGGCATCCAAGGACTGGCCTAAAGTGTGCTTCATGATTATAGTTTGTTTAGGAGATATTTTAGCCATATTGGAAATGATTGAAGCCCATTTTGCAAGGAATTAAAAGGGCACCTTGGTGGAATGGTTGAATGTGTCACACAATTCCTTGCAAGGAGATGTGTGCATTTTAATGATGTCTTAATGAATGATTAACTTGAGCCTTTAACTATTTAATATATTGGAATTCTTGCCTTGAAAATCAATTTGAAGGTTATTTGCTTGGCTGGAGGCATCCAAGGATTGGCCAAAAATTGACATGGACCTTGTATTCTTTTCAAGATAAAATTCAATCCTCAACAATGGAGATGATTGAGATCATTTATGAGGATGCGGGTTTAGAGTGTTGTGGAATGGTCAAGTCTTGCACACATGTATTTCCTTCCATTTGAGTGTATGGGCAAGCTGTAATATTCAAATGTGTCACAACAACACATCTTAAGTTTTACAACTAGTTGACAAAGCAACTAGTCTTTTTTTCAATTACAATTGTAACTATATAATCATGTTAATGATTGCCTAGTTGCAAAGAACATTGTGGTGCCACTTGGCGTTATGGTTTTGCAACTATAATTGATATCATGACTTAATAGTTTTTGCATAAATATCAAAATTGCAAAAATGTTTTTTAATTGTCCAAAATTAGGTAATAACAAAATTCTATTGATTCTTGCAACTATTGGGGAATAACAACTTATGATCTAGTGATGTTGATATGGCATGCCATGTGGTAACAAGGTTGGCTAATAGTTGCAACACCTCATGACTTATGACACTAACTTCAATGGATTTTCCTTTATTAATCAATCATGTGATTAATGACAATTTACAATATCTTTTTTTTGAGATACATATTATGTGGAAAAAGTTCATAAGGTGTGCTCATTAGATTTATATGCCAATTAATTTTTATAGGTTTTGTTATTGCCCCAAGCTAATGGATGCCAATGTGTGAATTTAAAATTTCAACAACACATTATGGGTTTTAAACTGGTCAAAGAAACAACTACTGTTCTTTTTAATTACAATTGTAACTACTTCATCACAAAAATCACTATGTTGCAAAGGTTGTTGAGATGTCATGTGATGTCATGGTTTTGTGATTATAATTAGTTAATTGCAATAACCATCTACCTTTGTGATTAATAATGACTCAATTTCCCATGATGATGACATGGCATGCTATACACCAACAAGATGATGTGGTCCTATTTGTCAACATTATGATTCATGTTATTGATTTGATTAATTAATTTCATTTATTAGCTAGTTGAAAATATTGTTGTCCTTTGCAATTAATAATGACTTGGTTTTCCATGTGGTGATGACATGGATACCATTTGGCAACAAGGTGTCACAAATGTTCATGGCAATCCATGATTTTTTGTGACACCATAAGTTTTTGTGTCTTGAATTTATGACACCAATATTTGTCATAGCATGCCATAATTTTTTGTGTGCCATGAAGTTTTTGAAGTCATGAATTCACATGCATGTGTATGTGTATTAAACAATCTATTGTTAGCTTGTAATTATACTACAATATTAATAATCGTTTTGAAAAAGGTGACACATAACTCCTTGATTTTTTAACTATTCAAAACACTAACTTAGGTTAACATATCTATTAAGTTAACCTATGTATGTAAGCTACTTAGTAAAAACCTATTTCGTTATATAAGTTATTTTGTAAGTTACTTAACTAAACATGAGAAATTTATTACATCTAGTATGTTTAAATATACCTGGAATAGGTTACCCTACTAATAGATTAACCTAGGTAGCCTCATTACAAAATATTTTATCAAGTTTATAACCACTTCAAGTTTATGCAACTAGATGTGACTATGATGCAATTAGATGCAACTATAATGTGACTAGATGCGACTAAATGTGACATAATTATCTTAGGTTTTTTTCAAACTTAAGAATGCTTAGGTTAACCTAGGCTAAATTAGTAAGTAGTATAGGTTGACAAACTAGTTCATTTAAAGTCAACCTAAGGAGGTCTAGGCTAGGTTGGTAGGTAGTAGGAAGGTTGACTTAAATCAACTTAGTCCATGGCCAAGGTTAATTCAAAGCTAAGATTTTTAAGCTTTATAACTTTGTGCTAAATATAATTAACATAAAAAATGCGGTATTAGTGCAATGGATGAAAACTTGAACCCCAAAGTGAAGGTGAGGGTTTGAACTCCTCATTCTTGCAAATTATGATACCTAGGCCCCTTGGCTTAGGTTAGGTAGCCTAGTCTAGGCTTCTTGGGTTAGGAGTTTGATGTTTGTTTTTAATCTAGCCCACCTAGCCTAGGTTAGGTTGTCTAGGTTGCTTAACATAAATAGTTAGCTCAGTTAAGTTAAGCTAGGTTGATTTTTGGTTAGGCAAACTAAGTAGGTTGCTTAACCTAGCTAGGTTTAAATAGGTTGACTTTTGGTTATGTGTATTGATTCATAATGTGTTTATAGATTTTTGACACATGTCATCCATCCATCAAGGCATATTTTGTAACACTTAGTTATATAAAATGACTAAGTTGAGATGACATGCACTTTACATGTCATACTAAGATTAATGACGACATGGAATTTCATTATTAAAAAAAATTAAAAAATCTTAATCACTAAAATAATTGGGCTTTACAACTAAACATCCCTTATGACCAAACGGGTGAAATGACATGACTTTAGCAACTCATTAGTCATTAGTTGCATATATCCTTGTTAAGGGGGTAAACTAAGTATGTGATTTGGGATGAACAAGGTAATTAGGATAGGGACTATTCAAGGGACTTTGTTAGTTTGAATTTTGAATTATTATTGTTTTGGATCATAATGATCTTGAGATGGTTCAAAAGGGGGAAAGTTCTAGAAAATAAGGAGGAGGAGAAGAAGATGAAACAATAAATTTTTTTAGAAAAAAGTAGGAGGAATTGGAAGTATTTGTAGTAAAAAACCACAGACTTTGTTTTGATATAACACAAATTTTAAGTGTTGTTTTGGGATTTGTTTTCAACAAAACATGGGAATACATTGTGATTTGATTCATGTTTTCAGTAATATAGAGAAGCACAAACTTCTATAGTGAATTCTATGTTCATCTTTTATGTGAATTTTTTGTAGTGTTAGACTATGATGAAATGAATTGTAATTTTGTTTCTAGAGTTTTTTACAAGGTATTTTAAAATGTAGATTCATGTTATATACAATAACCATGAATTTGATGTTGGAATGAATTGTAATGTTAAATTTGTTGAGACTTAAGATAAAAATAGTGAACATGGGCATGTGAAATGCAAATATGTTATAACAATAATGTGAAATATTATGTAGGAATTTAAATTTCATTTTTACCATTTGGCAACCATCTATTGGGGAATTTTTTTTGGTTCTTTCTTTCAATAATGGGAAGGTTTTCTACAAATTTTATTGTATATTATAGATGAAAGTGTTTAGATGAGTGGTGTTGTTTTTTTAAATCAGAATTTTAAAGGGTATGTTAGAAAGTATCAGAGGTCTACATAGTTGACACCGTAAGGATTATACAATGATCTACAAACTTTAAAGATGAAGAATTGTGAAACAAGATGAATCAGATGGTGACCTAGAGTTTATAACGACAATTGGACTTGGAGGCAAATTGGCAAGTTATTGAAAAATAGACAAAAAATAATTTTGAAAATGGAGATGAATATGTAAGGCTTATAGGAACCCCATTTCAAAAAATATGATGTTAGACATATGAGTTTTGAAAATAGAGGAAAGACTTGTGGGGCACATGTCATTTTTACCACAAAAAGTGGTACGACAAGACGTATGGACTAGGGGTTTTCAGATAATGCATAATTCCAAATGACAATATCCATAGAGATATATGTAGTCAACTATTCATTTGAATGAGCAAATGCAGTATACTTCTGAACCACAATCTGTGGTTCAGAGTCGTAAGAATCAAGACAGAGTAAGGACTTCTATAGTGCCTGATCATCCATAGGAAATTTCAAGTTTAAAGTTGGTGACTAATTGAAGGAGGGATGTTATAAGAGGTATGCAACCCAAGTTTGTGTATCAGTCTACATTTCCAGATTACTCTGAACTAGTGGAACACTGGTAGGTGGATGAAAACATCAATGTTAATGTGTTTGAGGAGATTAAGGGAAAATTACCCAAGGTCATTTGAATATGTAAAGGCATAGGTGAATGCATTGGATGAAGTATCGTAGTCATACTTTTATCAAGGGAATCAAGAGTTGGATCAAACAAGGCACACAACCAAAACAATGGATCATGAATCTCTAGATTTGGAAATGATTAGGTTATTTTCAAGGGTCTATTCATTTTGTGAGGAAGAAGGACATGTAATCATGGATTGTCCTTTTGTGCCTTTTCACATTAGAGCATGTATTGTTAGGCATCTAGAGTTATAAAATGTGGTAGGAACACTAATAGATCAACCACAAGAACAAGAATCAAGAATTCCTATAGTCCAGGACAAATTTAAAAACATGGAGTTGGGAAGCCAATTGGGACCACAAAGTTGATAAATTCGTTCATCTATTCACACCAATAGTAGAGAACTAGAGGGGTATTCACATTCACATGCTGCACCATAGAGGATACCAATAGGTAACCACAGACTGGAACAATGTGGATTTCGAATCAACACAACTTCAACAATAATGTTAGAAGTGGTAGTTGTTGAAACCTAGAGACAAAATGTTGGAATAAAAGTTATTCAATCACTTAATGCGTGTATAACAACCACAAGAGTGGAAAGGGTGGTTGCACCCAACATAGATGTGTTAGAAGGGGAATACTGATTGGGTTTGTAGCAAAATTGGGTAACTGATCAAATGGAGTTTTAACAAGAAAGAATCTAAATTGAAGTACCAACAACAACTATTAGAGTTGTTGGCATACCTCAAATGGTGTTTACTAATCCAATAACAGCTACTCATGTGAACATGACTATAGATTGACCATTGATGAGCTCAATGACTGTTGGAGGGTGTAAATGTGTAAATGTCGTGCATTTAAAAGAAGATACTAAGAACCAATTGCTCTAATTGCACCAATTTTTGATCACAGAAATGGCCATTATGTTAGGCCAAAAGGGTAACTTTTAAGTATCTTAATTTCAAGATCCATATGTTCATGTCAGAATGTTCAATTCTATAGTAAAAGCAAATGCAAAAAACTTTTAAAAAGTATGTCATCAATGCGTTTAACTATAAATTAAGAGTTATGGCATCGGATTAATGCCATAATTACATGTTAGAGTTTCTTGACTATACTTTTTCAAAACTTACTTAGGCATTTTGCAAATGTCATCGAAAGATTCAGAATGATGAGCAAATATACATGGAGTTGAAAAACATGAAGCACGAAGAGATTGAGAGGGTGGAGGTTTACTATGAATAGATTCAGAAGCTAGTTCATGATTTACAAGTACCAATCACATATAGTTTTCTAACTACTATGTTTAGAGCATGTTTGCAATCATACTTTAGAATTACGACTATAGGAATGAAGTGGTCAACATTACAACAACATAAGGAAGCGGCAATGTTGTGTGAAAAAGGTATGACTATTGTAGAAGCAAAGAGTGTATTATAAGTACCACAAAATATCAAACATGCAATACCATCAAAAACACAAAGTAATACAAGGAAGACTAACAAACATTGCACAAATTGTGGGATGAAAATCACAATGTGGTGATGTGCAGAAATAAGAAAGAACAAACCATGGTGGCAACCACAAAGGCGGCACAACCAAGTCAAAAAACATAGAAGACATCTTCATATGCATGTCACATATGTGGTTTGAATGGACATAAATGAGAGATTGTCCAAAGTTTGCTGAGATGCAAAAAATGTTTCATGGGAAATTTGTGACAGTAGTATAGGTTCAACTTGTTACTGAGACACAAATAGTCATTGCAGTTGTGAATGTGATGGGTGTTAATGATACCACAATAAGTAAAGTAATTGAAGAAGAAGTGTTCAAGGATAGAAAACCAAGAAAAGCAAAGACTATTGTTGATTGGGAGAAAGAAGAACGGTTGAAACAATCAATGGTGTAGACATTTCAATAGATTCAAAAAACACAAACCTAGATTGAAGGGCCATCCACATCCATGGAGGGGATGGAACACAACCTGGTTGAGTATGCCAAATACTATTCCTATGGATGCACATAAATATCACGAAGTAATGGTTCACAAGGGAAATTAATCATAGTAGAAAATATTTTTCTAGATATTGGTAAACAGATGCTAAAAACAAGTTATATTTTGAACTTAGGACAATTGCTTGAAATAACTCTTGAACTCAAACTTTAGATCTTTGTTGTGAAATACTAGTTTTCACATCTGTATCCATGATCCCCACATATGTGGTTTTCATAAAATGAATTTTTTCAGGTAAACTAATTGTTCCTATGGAGAATAATTATGGCTTTGTAGCAAAGATGATATCTTTTTCTTCATTTGTGATGTCATTTTGATAATCTTATCATAGTAACACTTTTGGTATTCTTACTTCATTTCCCAAATTTGGTAACTGTAATTGTTTGGATTATCCCATTCCTTTATATGGTAATAATGTTACTTCCCTGATCATGTGCCATTTCAGCATCCTTCATCCATGGTCTCCCCAACAACATGGAATAACTAGAATCTACCACACTATTCTGAAGTATAGTAAACGTAGGTATGTAAGGAATGCCATGAACATATATCTTCAGATCTTTAATCAATCCCACTGGTTTTGTGGTTGTTTGATTTGTCATCCTTAGATTATATGGTGCAAGTTTAGGCTTTGGAAGCCCTAACCTTAATCTCAATTGTTTTATGATAATATTAACCCCATAACCTCCATCCAACAACACATCTTCTATTATATTCTTCCCAATTTATACTTGGATAATTGCCATATGATTATTTATTTATTGTTACAACAACTATCCTTACTTCTAATATTAAAGAACCAATTTGTTTATCTGTGGTTGTTTTACTTACATTCTGAGTTTTTTTTGGTTTCAACTTTTGCCAAATACCTAACAACATATATGAGCCAGAAGTAGCTTTGGAGGATAAAGTGCCATAATGTCATGTTGACATCATTTTTCATCCATTCATTAAAATTTAACATGTGGCAAAATGAAGATTTATTCTTTAATTGTTTTTTGGAGTATTGATATCTATTTCCATTATGATTATTCATTTTAAATGATCTTAAATTATGACACATGGAATAATCAAAAGTTGCAACATGGCATGTTAATTAAAATTTGGAAACATATATATATATATGCACACACACACACACACACACATTTAGATAGGTCAATACATAGCCTTAGGTAGGCAAGTAGGTAGGAAGGTAGAAGAGTAGGTGAATGAAGTAACCACATAAATTTTTTAATTTGTTTTGTGTTTTGCTTTTAAGGTTAAATTTTTATGAACTCACCCAACATGACACATGTATTTTCATGTGAAAATACGAAAGAAGATGCCTCCTTAATATAGTTTGTGAAATGAGATCTTAAAAGCAAAGCGTATGGGTTAAATCTTTTAGGTGCACCTTAGTTGCAATTAAGTTGCAACTACAAAAAACAATTCCCACATGCTTTATGTTTGATTTTATTTTTGTAATTAATCTGAATTTTATAATTAATCATATGACTTAATTAATTGATAATTAATTATCTTGATTGATTATTTTAATTAATTAATATAATTTTAAAAATAGTTATTATACAATTAATTATCTGATTTTAGATATTTATTTATTTATTATCTGAATTAACTAAATTCTTTTATTTAGATTTGAATTCATTCAATAGTTTATTATTAATTTTAATTAATTGGTTTGCAATAATTTAGTACATTACATATTAATTACTAATTAATATATTATTAAAAATTAATTCATTGTGAAATATTAAATATGAATTTGAGTGGAAAGACATTAAAGTATATATGGACATATCCATATAATGTACACCCTTATTGAATGTTTAATATAATATACATATTGTGTTTAATTTCATAAATTGTCTAAAGTAAAGTGATTAAGTTAAATTAAATGATACTTATTTAATCTAGTTTTTAATTCATAGTAATTAAGAAAATTAAACCATAAATTCATATTTAATATTCAATAATTATTTTTAAAGATTATATATTAAATATGCCACAAGATGCAACCTTTATGGGTGCCAAGGAGCTATTTGCAAAAGAATGGAATATTTTTGATTTTGCATTTGTTCGTGTAACTTAGAAAAATCTAGGTGTATAAGGTTGAATACCTTGGTGTACTTCCAACATAAATATTTTCAATATAATTTATGGAGCATTGGGATTCAATTTGAGGTCTACAAATTCACACTTTAGATGGATAGCAAATCAATAGAATTTTAGTAGTGGCAATGTAGTGGCACCATAATGGCCATCTAGTTATAAAATAGTGCCAATACTATGGCCCTATAGTAGCACATATGTACCAATTACTAGTGATATCCAGGTGGCCATGTAGTGGCACCATAATGGCCATCTAGTTATAAAATAATGCCAATATTATGGCCTTGTAATAGCACATATGTACCAACTAGTGACATCCAGGTGGCCATGTAGTGGCATAGTTGTGGCACAATAGTGAGATGGTAATGGGCAATTAGTAGTACAATAATGGCCACTTAATGGCAACATAATCGCCATCTAGCAACATGAATAAACTTCATAGTCGAAAATTAGTTACAAAGCTTGTACCTCATGAATGGTGGGAATGTAAACACATGGCATAATTACACATATGAAAATTGTAACTTAGTTGCAAAAAAGTTGTTCAATGTGTAGTTCATTTTTAAAAGTCCTAATTTAATTGTACGTTACAACTATGATGTAATTCATCAAAAAGTCGAAATGTAGTCGACTACATGCGTAAATATGGTGCGAATAAATTACCGTATACGAAAGACATTTAGACTATGATGCAACTATTAAGCAACTAGCTGAATATTTTGTGATGTGGAAACATATTTATTAAATCACCATATTTACAAAGTTTAATTGCATATGAGTTGCATTTTGGAGGACAAAGTTACAACATAATTGTATTTGAATGATTTTTGAATTCTAGTTGTAGGGCAATGTGGTATGTGTGGACACAATTTTTCATAGTGAATGGTTTGTTAAAGTTTAGAGATATTAACATGTTAATGTTATCAGTTTGCTACTATGCAAAATTATAGGGTTAAGAAAGTGAATAGAAATAAAAATCGATTCACTAGAAGAAATTTGCATATTTTCATTTATAACTAATTTTAATTGCAAATGACATTTGTAACTAAAACAACTTGTAGTTGTGTTGGACAAAGTGCATAAGACATTAATCGCAAATGATGATGTCATGATAATGTCATCACATAAACAATGGATGAAGTATGTATTTGAATTGATTATATTTTTCATTTGTTGACCGTATAACACATGCAATTATCATGCAACTAGTGACCAATATAATGACCAATGTCATGTTGCCACATGGCATATTCAACGAATATTAAATAAATCAAATTTTTTACCAAATTTTTTATTTCAACCATTTATTTTCTAAGGTCTTTGATGCATACACATGGACAAATAATTTTGCGCCACATGGCAATGTTTATGATTTTTGAAACTTTTAAAATAAAATAGGTTGGTAGGTAAGGAAGTCTAAAATAGGTAGGTAAGTAGGTAGGTAGGTAATTTTTAAGACATTTTAAATTTTATTTTAATTTATTATGGATTTAACCAAATTAGGGTTAATCTTTTTTAGTCGGCTCATCCCATTTGGCAAATCTTGTGTATTTTAATGTTTAAAATACATATACTTACATAGTTGACCCACTTAAAAGGAAAACCAAACAATATGGATAAAAAATCGTTGTGACTAGATTTTTATCCCATATTGTTTGGCTTCCCTTTCAAGTGTGTCAATTCCATAAGTAAATAACTCACTCATTAACTAGTTAATTCACTAACTTCCTATTTAACTACAACTTATTTACTTACTACCTCAAGAAGAAATCTTGGGTTTTTCCACTACCGAAATCCACTATGTTTTTAGTGTAATGGGACAAAATTCACTAATATCCAATTTACATAAGGACTAGTTGATTAGGACATATTTAATGAAATTATTTTTAGTTGTTTTGGGTAGTGACATGTTGCACTAAATAATTTTGTAATTAAAAAAAATTGACATGGATATTATGAGGTCCCAAGGTAATATGACATGGATTGACATGCCACATCATCATGTAACACATTTTTTAAAATTTAAAATTTATTTATTTATTTATTGGTCATGGATTGTAATTTTTTCATAGCATGCCATGACAAAAATACATGCCATGATAATAATATTATTATTTTTGGATTTTTTAAACAAAATATTTTGAAGATATTCACAACACCATCATACATGTTTCGTATACCATATTTACACATGATGTATACATTGTATACACATCAATGTATATACACATTATCTACATTAATGTACACATTCATTAAGGTTTGAACCCCAAACTTCATGGAAATGTACCAAGGTCTTCACCACCAAACCACTTCAAGTCTTTTGATAAGATAAAATGAAAGTTTAATTTTATTATCTTCAACATGAAACTATTGAAAAAATTTGAACTTGAACATACATTTTCTTTTTCAAAATTTTAGTCAAATGCTACAAATGAAAACACAATCTTTAAATTTATTCAATAATCTATTCATGAAAATAATTATAATTTATAATTATGTAATAAGAAGGGTTAAAAAAAAACTTAAAATAACATGTTATGAATACAAAAAATAAAAAATAAAATTTTGGGTAAATTCATCTACAATATTCATAAATGGGATAAAATTCAATGTAAAACCAAAAGTGTAAATTCATTACATCTTTAACAAAGATATTTTTATTGTGTAAAATATATGTTCAAATTTTGAAGAATTGTAAGTTTTTTTTTTCTTCAATATAATTTTTTATAATTTTAAAAAAGAATTGCGATGTTATTTGAATTGTTATCCCCCATAAATAATTTTACCCATATTTGCATCTAGAAAAGTTATAGCGTTGCAAATTTTTTTAAAACTTTCAATATTACTTTGAGAAAATATGAATATATATGTATTGGGGGAAAATCCATTGTTTATGGCCCCCCCTCCCCCTTTTAAATTGGCAAAAGTTGGTCACTAGAAGAATTTTTAAAAAATTCAATATAACCATTTTTTCTCAACATTATATTTCTTCAACAACATTAATTATAGACTAATGAAAATGATTAATTACACAACTTTGAAAAAAATATAACAACACATTATTTATATTATTTTATCTAATAATGTAGCAATAAATTTTACCTTTATAGAAACAAAAGAAACATAATTTGGTGATATTTTGGAATTAAATAGTTGGATTGCCCTCCCCTACCCTTTAGTGAACAATATTTTTTGTTTTATCTTTGGTAGCAAAATTTTGCAAGTTGGTGGTTCTTTTTGGGGAAAAATTAGAAAATAATGAACTTTCAATTATTTTTTTGAAGGGGAACCATTCCTTTAAAAAATAAAAAAATATTTGAGTAAAAATATAAGGTGTTATATAGTTATTGGGTAAAAGGTATTATTTATTCAAAACTATATTTATAATTTATATATATTATGTAATAATTAAAAATAAAACGTATAATTAATATATGCTGGTTTAAATATGTGTATATTGAGATAAATAAGGTAATAATAGGGTTAGAAACAATAAGTTAATAATCATATAATATATTCCAAAAAATGTTTTGTTTGATGCACATGGTTTAAAACTCCAACACTTATAGTTTTTAACAACTCCTTATGAGAATAATGCAAGTTCAATGAATTTTTGTTAAAACTTTGAGATCGCAAATTTGAAAGAAAAAAAAAGATTATTCATAATCAATAATTTCAATGTCAAAACCATAAATAGTTCTGACATCAAACTTACATCAACACACACACACACACACACACACACACACACACATATATATAATTTTTATAATAGGTATAAGACTTGTAGCCAAAATATAGAAGGATTTTAACAACCTAATATCTCCATACATTGTTTATAGCCAAAAGATAATTAAATCTTTTTATCAATGATCATCATTTGAACAACACTAGAAAATTGAAAATAATAATAATTAAAGCCCTGTGATTGGGGGAAAAAGCTCTAGATTAATCAAAGGTTATTTAATGTTAATTCAAGAATCTCACAATTAAAAGTAATGATTTTATTTGCATTTTATCTTCGTTTGATATTTTAAAAAATTCAAAATGATAGATTAGGTAATGTATTATTAAATAATCTTGTATATGGTGTAAAGTGTAATGCATGATGTAAACATGTGTAACAAACAATATTTTTTCTTTTTCAAAAATTTTTATAATTGTAAAATTCAACTAGTACAATGATGGTGAATAAATTTGTATTCACATAATATTAATAAATCTTAATCCATGACTATATCCATGATTGGGTTGGTAGTCGTTTATGACATTATATGATTACCTTATTGCATAGTTGAGGATGAGAAAATGTAGATTGAATTACCAATGGGTACCTAAATAGCTAGGCTTACAAAAAACTACCTATGTTAATTTAAGGTAATCACTTATAAAGTAGGTTAACTTAGGTAGCTAAGATAGTCATATTTTAAGAGGCTATTAACCTAGGTATCCTAAATTTTTATGTGAAAATTACATCAAAAGATTTTTTCTAAATATGGGGATCACTTGTCAAAGTTCATAAGTTATGCACAAGTATATATGTATTTGCAAATTCAAATTCTATTAACTATTTGGTTGTTATAAATAATTTAAATTAAAAAAATTGGTTATTTCCCATAATGCATGATGCAAACATGTGCATCAAGTAATGTGCTGTAAAGTTCATAAATGTGTGCCTCTTTGTAATGTGAACATTTCCTAGTAATTGGAAATATTTTAAAACAATATCATTGGAAAGGGGTTTAAGAACTTGCAAGTCTACCAAACATTTAACTCATGATAGAGCTACACATAATGTGTCATTTTTCTTTGGGTTTCATTAGCATGGATGTAAGAGCAGTTGAAAAATAGCTCTTGGAAAGGTCAGTCCTTGGCATTTGTCACTTGTGAGAGCAAAGGCAAGGACAATGGGAATTTTTTCAATAGATTCAAAGAAATTTTGGTCTAAATCTTATGGTTGTCTTTTGGCAAATGTTTTTCCAAAAAGGTTATTTGTAAAAAAATTCCTTTTCAAAGCCTTGTGTTGCCTTTTGGCTATTTCCATGACTAAAAAAAAAAAAGAGTACCACATAACAATATTTATAAAACTTTAGAAAAAAAGTCTATCTTGGGTTAGCTGAATATTTTTTAATTAATTCATAGCAATGTACCTCTAATTGAAAAATCTAGCTTGC